>JAABUY010001114.1_pt1 | contig 38347 bp, 38 predicted proteins | sample 5560271 | NCBI WGS metagenome assembly JAABUY01 (sample SAMN10711886, study PRJNA513374) | rock metagenome | isolation source: Antarctica rocks | place: Antarctica: Victoria Land, University Valley
GGTCAGGTAGCATCGTACGTCGGATGGTTTTCGTATCCTAGTATCCCCTGGAGGTCTCTTGGCTCTCCTGACAAGCAGAAGGTTCGTAGCCGGCAGCACGTACAGCTGGACCTCATCGCCAGCCAAGCAAGTGATACGCACATGGTGTCACACAAGCGCGAAGCTGTTGCTGCATGACTAAGCAGCCTCGTCTCATGGATCTAGCTTCATAACAATTATCAAAGTTCTGTTCAATACGGATTATTATTGAAGGTGCTAGACAACCTGTCTGTGCCTTTAACAAATAGCGTGGTGCCTAGATACCGAAGAATCAAGCCATTGGGTTCAACACCGGAAGATGGCGGACCTGTATTATATACCTTCCTAAAACTTTCCTTTCCCACTTGACCTAAAGCCGAGTCATAGCTGTCACTTCTTTGATTGTGGTGGTGTTGACATTGCATTCTGTTGCTTGAGATGAGGGCTGAGATCCAGATGGATTGGGGGTACCCAGTGCTGCCTTCATTCACTCGATAGTGAGCCTGTGTGTATATGAGCCGCAGGCCATCCTGCACCAGCGCAAGCCTCCCTTCAACATGTTCGATGCTTGGTTCAACGAGCGGAGAGCTCCCGAGGGCGCCCCAGAAGACGGCTGCCATCCCGACGAAGTGCAGGGACTGAAGGATTACTTCCACAAGAAAACGAGCGCAAAAGAAGCAGCCGCAGCCATCACAGGCCCCATCAAGGGCTCACAAGACCCTCACGATACATTGTACCGACTCTGGGCCCTTCTAGTCGAAGCTCTGATCGAATGGCCCGCGGCACAGATCACAACCCTGATACGGCTACTTGACTCGATCCAAGACTTTCCCGAGCCCGACTTGGCAGGCTGACGTGCCGGCAACATACTTGCAGATGGCTTCTTTTGGCGAAACCTGCCTGGCTTCAGCCACATGTGGACGGACGGACACAAGTGACGACTGGCGCCGAACCTTGGCCGACAGTGACGCTGGCAATAGAGCCAACCTGCGAATCAAGCATGTAAGAAGCGGAAATAGAAGCTCGACTGAGAGCTGAGCTTTGGAAAGGCGGCGTGACTTCGGAAAGGAAAGTAAGGCCATGAAGTTCGGAGTGGTGGTCATTTTGGCAGGAGCGTTTGGAGGATCTTTAACAGCCTGAGGCTACGCAAGATGCAGGTAAGGCAGCTGTTCGGGATATGAAGAGCTTGATGTCAGTTTTTCATGACAGCAGGTAGGATTTCGTACGTTGCGGCTGCATCGATGTGATACTGTTACTATATCCGCCGCTACGTAGAACTAACCGATCTCTCAATCGTCGTGTCTTACAGAAGAATATAAGGCTATGGAGAGCTCTGCAAGAATCCTGAATGATGAAGACCAAGAATTCTATGTGATGATGCCCTATGTACCCTTAAGGAGACTACCGAGGGAGAAAGATCGGTCGGTAGGGCGGCAACGTTATTGGAGTGTTTTCGTCACTTCAGTCATGGCCCGAACCCTATGAAAAATTCGAGACCTCCCAGGTATACCCGGTCAGTGTACTTAGAGCGGACGGGTGGTCCCGAAGGTGTAATTTCTTTCGAAATATAAAAGCTGACACGGGTGGACTTACATTTATACATGATATGGTCTGCCGTAACACAGCGGGTATGATGGTATAACCAGCGCGGATAATCGTCAATCGAAGTGGCTATCACGCCATCCAAGCGTAGTGGTTGCATCAGTATGAACACCCGTTGTAGTCAGGAAGTGTGGTCTATCGGGCATAAGATCTTAGTCTCCATCTCGACCACATGATACACTCTACTCGTTGTCGAGATTCGAGCCCTTTCTCCTCCACTCCCTTCGAAAGACTCTACGCTTGAACGTCTATGATACCTGTCGGAGCACCGAACCGAGGCTCCTCCCTCAACCTCTGACTCCTATTCACAACCTACTTGAGAAGGAACGATTAGCTCCTGCCATGATAAACGCAGATGCCTTTCCCGCCAGACTTGTGCATCGGACTTCGCGGACACAGCGGACTGCCGAGCAGATGCTCCGGCACGTTCAATTTGAACCGCTCCTCAACCCCTCGGGCGTCCTCAACCATTAGCTGGACAGAAAACCAATCGTTATGGCCGGTAGATCTGCGTCTTACGGCTGAGAACAGTCTTTCACGCGGCGTCATGAGTTCGGCCTCGGTACGAGGGGTGCTGGGGTCGTCGCTGTCGTCGCTGTCGTCGTGATCGGAGGGTGTGGAGTCAGCAGTGGGGTTGTTGAGGTCAAAGAACCAGCCACGCCGACGGCCGCGGGGCCCTTCGGACGGGAGAGGCGGGGTGCCGATGCGGCGGGCTTCCGAGGGGAGAAAGGTGGGGCCGTTTGGGTTGGAGATCTCGACTTTGAAGAACTCGCGGTTGTCCGGGCCGCCGTAGAGAGCCGCGGCTTCCGGCGTGTTGACGGGCGGTTTGCCGAACATCAGGTTCAGGATGGAACTGGAATTCGATATAGCGGGCCTGGCGGACGGCGGGGTGGGTCGGGCGTGGGCTACTTGGGGGCTAGTCCGGCTTTCTGGGGTCGGTGATTTTAAGATGTTGTTGTAGGTATGTTGAACCAGTGCGCTATCTACCCTATCGAGTAGCTCGGAGACTTTCGTGGCAGGTTGAGTTTCAACAGGGTCCGATGCCGGCTCGGAAGGGGATCGACGGCCTTTGTTCTTGAGGAAGCGCTTGGACCGGCCATACAGAACCTCGATGCCGCTACTTCGCGGGGAGTCACCCCTGGAACGCCGACGCTTGTTGGTATACGATGAGCCAGGCTCGAAAACCTGCTCCTCAGCTGATGGAGATGCCTTCGAAATGATTACCGATGGCCTTTGACTATCTTGCACTTGGATTATAGGGTCTGTCTTGTCGATTGTAGCGCCACGAAACGAAGGAAAAATTGGTAGTCGGCGCCGGTCCTGCTTCTTCGAGGTTCGCTCAGTCTCGACTCCAGTACTTCGTCGTGGTGGCGGACGGCTAAGTTCGCTGGTAGGGTTCGAAATGTTGTTCTCGTTCGTAGCGCCCTGGAAGGCGATGAACAAAGACGCTTCTTGTCCCCAGGGTTTCCTCTCCACGGTTTGCCTGACCTCCGCCACAGATGGTCCTTCTGGCGGTGGTAGGTCTTCCTTCGCGCCTTTCGATCCGATTGAGAATTTAAAAAACTTCACGGCCTTGCAGCTGTTGGATGAGGTCCTTGAACGCGTCCGTCGTCGGTCGAAAGAATCGGTTGGATTGGGAGGATTTCTGGGTCGCCCAGCATCCTCCGAGTATCCGTTGGGTGATGTAATGAGTCGTTTATGGAAGGAAGTGGTCATGTGCTTCGACTGTTCCTCGGGATGAGGCAGATAGATCTTTCTCAAGTCTGATCGTTCAAGTACTGGTGAGCTAGTGATATGGTCTACGCACGATGGCGAAACACTTGGAGACGAGACACCGGCATCAACACCCTGGGAGAGTCGTAAGGCCCACGATTGGAAGAATGACGGCCCTTCAGGAACCGGAGCTGGTCTAGCGAAAGAAGCCATGCCGTCTGGGTTCTGCAAAGACGTGATGGCTGAGGATGTGTAAGTGAACAGTAGAGTTTCGAAGTAGAGAAACAGTTGTGGGAGAGACAATCTTAGAAGAGAACGTAGAGTATCCGAGGAAGTATTACAGAAAAAACAGATGAGAGAAGTAACGTAGGTAAACGGTGCAGACTGTTCACGGACGATGATGGTACTTGACATATTGCTGCCGAGCGCATGAAGCTCTCATATGAGGAAAGAACGCCCAGTTTGATTCATCATTCCAAATCCTGGACCTGTGAGTTATAACTCTCGTTATACTTGAGATATGAATGAGAAAGTATGATAGAGGCTATATAAGTTATTAGACAAGCGCTTGGCTTGTTTTTTTGGTATATGAGAGAGGGAAAAAATTGTTCGCAGCATCCACAGTAATCAACATCTTTACCCGCCATATAATCTGAAGCTGATATGACAAGAGTAGGATCCCGTCCGCAGGCCGAGCATTACAAAACTGTTTGCCATACAGAGTGTCCCGCATGAAGGGTCTAATGCATGCAGTAAAGAAGGGATTTACAAACCAGACCAATGCCCTGGATATAAGACGAAGCAGAGCGTTGGTTTGTACTGTACATGGATTACGTAATCACCGAGCGAGCAACATCTTGGGCCGACCCCTGCGTAGCGACCGCACCCTACTGGTAGGTACTACCCGCTCATAGCTACGGTTGCTATCGAGCTTCTTGAGGGTAACCAAACTGTTACTAAGCGGCATGGGACAGGGGACCCGTCCGAAGGCGAAGGCCGAGAGCAAAGTGGCCTATCCGTGCCAGTCCTTATGTATCTAGGGTTCTCGTCTTCGTGAAGAGAACCACGTCCATGAAGTCCTCGCTGATGTCAGCTCTGTATTTCGTCAACAATTGATTTGTATTCTGGATTTATTCCCGTCATCATGACAACGTACCTGATTTCTTCCGTCCGCGTCTTCGATGGCGAATCCGTCATCCATTCTAACGGGTCTGTCCTCGTCGAGAACGGCTTGATCAGATCCATCTCCCCCGGTGCACCCTCCAGTTTACCGCCAGGCTGCCTTGAGATCTCCGGAGCAGGCTGTACCCTTCTCCCCGGTCTGATCGACGCGCACGTTCATGTCTTCGCCGAGATTGACGCGCTCGCCGAGGCTCTACGCTATGGCGTGACGACAGTGCTTGACTTGCACAATGAAGTAGAGAGTATGGATAGTCTAAAGAAAGCGGCGGCGGAGAGGGATGACGTCGCCGACGTCTTGAGCGCTTACAACTCGGCAACCATCCCAGGTGGATGGCCTGAGGCTATTGTCAGAGTCGTCCGTGGCGGAGAAGAGGTAGACTTCTGGCTCTGCATCTAGTGTCATAAAAGCTTACCACGCCATCTCAGGCTGAACGTAGGCTGGCAGCTTGGCCGAGAGTCACTGATGTCGATGCTGCAAAACGTTTTGTGGTCGAGAATATAGCTAAAGGTGCAGAGTGTGTGACTACCGACATTACTTTCCTTGTTTCATTGTTGAAACTGGCGCAGTTTCATCAAACTCATACAAGAAACGGGAGAGACACTCGCAATCGTTCCGGCGGGACATGCTCTTCCAACCCCAGGGTTAGCCGTCCAGCGTGCCATCGTCGAGGCCGCACACGCGCACGGTCTCCTTACTGTTGCCCATGCCATGGATCACGATAACACACACATCGTGCTCGAGGCCGGAGTGGACGGCTTGGCGCACTCGATCATGGACCGGTCACCCACGCCCGAGCTTGTTGCCGCATTCCAGAAGAGTGGCGCGTTCTTGATACCCACGCTGGTGGTACTTTCGAGCCTTACGGGAGAGGAAACGGATAGTCGAGAGCACCTTGCCCGCCATTTGGCAAAGCAAGACGGCGAATTCATGTGCTCGTGCTTGAAGATCGCGAGAGAATCGGTGCGTGTCGAGTATGCCTTCGAGCAGGTGAAGGCTTTAAAAGCTGCAGGTGTCGATATTGTGTGGTAAGAGCTTTCTGTGCGCGCTCGGCAATCAGATGGACTGATACATGGCTTCAAAGTGGCACAGATACGGCTGTAGGGCTTAAAGGCACGAAGTTCGGCCTTTCCTTGCATCATGAGATGTGGTTATATGTCAACCGGTGCGGATTTCCACCGATTGAAGCATTGAGGTCAGCGACCTCGGTTACTGCACGCCGTTGGAGGCTTTCGGACCGTGGTATGGTCAAAGTTGGCCGGAAGGCGGATCTGGTACTTGTCAAAGGAGATCCGACAGTTGACATTGAGAGCATGCAAGATGTGGTTGGCGTTTGGCGAAACGGCGTCCAGCTCGCCAAGTAAGGCCTCCAAGCAATCGGATTTATGACTCTCATTCCATCTTACTTCCCTCCTTCTGACCCGTTCAAGCTTCTCGCTTCCTGTCAAACTGGAGGACTGTTGATAACGTTCTAGCGAACTGGTACCTCTTGGATAGGAGGAGACCAGGTCGGCCCGATTATCATGTGCAGAAAGAGTTGCTTCTGATATTCGAGATTGATAACATTTCAATTGCTCGAAACACTTTTCCATGATTTTCAACTTTCTCCACTGGTAAAGTGCTGTGGCTACCGTCTTGCCCTGAACGCGTTGAAGTTTGACGTGGATCCCACTCGGTTGACCCTAAGTGACAATGCTGTGACATGACTCTGAAACCCTACCCTACTCGTGTACAAAGACACAGTCCCGTCCATAACCCCAGACCATCACCTGGCTAACTCCCCGCAACGACAACAACATCAACAACATCAACAACATACGACAAGAAAACAAAATGACCTACCTTCTCCAAGCCTCCCTCATCGTCCCCTCCCAGCCGCCCCAAACTTCCACCTTCCACCAGCTCTTCCCTTGTGCCTCGACACAACACGACATGACCCGACGCGACACAACAAACAAAGCGCCCACGGTCCCGCCATCCCAACCCCCACACACAAACATGCGCCTCGCAAGTGGGCACACATCCGCGTCCAGACCTGCGAAAGCGCACCTCGAGGCAGCAATGCAAAACGGGTCAAACGAAAAGACAACATATCTGCAGCCCAGCCGATCCATCCCACTTCACATCCCTTCCGCCGATCCCAGCCCATCCCAGCCCAGCCCCATCCAGCCCAATCCAGTCCTACCTCCCCCGTCGTCCTTTCCCTTCCCAAGTTCGCGATCACGGAGGCAACGAAAAGCACGGACTAGATCGGACGGTACCAGGACGTCGGACGGACCAGGGAGACGAGCCTGCAACGACGTGTTTTCGTGGGGGTTGGGGAAAAAGAGGGAGATGGTAGGGTAGAGTATAAGTTGGTAGGGCAGGGTAGGGTAGCTGCATGGACCACACCGCAGCGCAGCGCATCGAGGCCCCTTTAGCCGCCGAAGCGCACAAGCGCACGTACGCATACCTAAGGTAGACATTGGATTTGGGTTCGGTTCATGTCATGCCATGCACAGCGAGATTGCTGAATCGAGTCCATATGTACCCTCACGCGTTTCCTTTCTCGGTCCCGGTTTCACGGTTGAATCCGAGTGGGGCTCTTGTCGTCGTCGAGTCGCTGCGCTGCTCGTTATCGTTGTTTCTTGGTGTTTGTTGTTTCCTGCAGGCGACTTGACCGTTGTGGTTTTGCCGTTATCTCTGCAGGCGACTGTTGTGGCTGCGTTTGGGTTCGGAGGGTGCAGGATGGAGGATGCAGGATGCAGAATGTAGATGTGCCTATAGACAGCGATGTGGACTCGTTGGGTGGGACAGAGGAGAGGGTGGGGGACTTTGGCGGTCAAGTAAGGGCTAGATTTTTAACTTTCGGTTTTCAGTCTTTGTTCCTGCTCAATCTAGGAGGTTGGTCTCTCTGGAGAATCGGCACGGTAAAGTTTCTCGAGCAGCCGTTGTCAAGCTTGGGGTCATGGACTGGTGGTATTAGTACTAGGCATCAAAATTGGAACAACACTATGGGTTTAAGTTATGCGCAAGATTCGATTTACAAATTATGGCCATTTGCGTACATGCACTAGATACAAATAGATCAGTATGATATGATACCGACAAGCCAAACGTACAGACTAGGTGCCAACAGCTCCCACAACCGCCCCACCGTCAAAGTTGTTCGCTTGGCCTCCGAGATTGAACCCTGAGCGGAAAGTCCAGGCGACCCATCGAAGGACCGAGCCTTCTATGCGGTATACTCTGCTTCCTTCGCCGCCGCCATCTTGGTGCTGGCGCCAGGAATCAAATGGCTGATATCACCGACTGGAATTTGAATCGGGAAGTCGACGGCAGCGAGCATTTGAGCGAGGAAGATCCACCATCCTGCCATACACGTGACAAACAGAAAACCACCAGCAATCTACCGGGACAATCGAGTCAGGTAAGCGGGTCTCTAATCAATCATGGCTCGGTACTGACAACTTGTAGCTTGCCAGCCAACGCGGAGTGACCCAAAGCAAGATGCCAGTATGTGCCGGTCAGAAGACCAAAAGCAACGACTAGCGTGGCGAAGATGACCAGGAAGACCACGTTGGTGCGCAATGCACAGATAAGGTAGACGAGACAAAGCATGCCCATGAATAGTTGGAAGAACCCTGTTGCACGTTAGTTTCTGACCAGATCATGCCCTTCCGGCAGTGACCCCATGAAGCATACCAAAGCTGGCAGCAAATGCGGGGCTACTGAGGCCCTCGGCCGGTTTGGTTGGATCTGGGGAGTAGGCTCCGAATGCGTTATAGAACGGCGTCAGTGTCGAAGCAAAGGTAAGCCAGAAACCGCCTGAGCCCGTCAGTTTATGTTCTCGATGTCCGAGTATGTTTTGATGACGGACCGAAAGAGCTAAACACGACGAATGGGAAGGTGTTCCCTAGGAAGAATTCAAGTACGCCGCCGATGATCATCAGAAGACCGCCCATGAAGAAGTACGCGCCACTTTGCTAGGTCGTCAGCTGAAGAGTTCGGTTTGTACAAATGTTGGATGATACTGACATGTCGGACGCTCCATTCCCACCGGCACCTCTCCATCCCATGAGATCGCAGGAAAGTGGACTGAGACTGAGCAAGAAGCCAAGGAGAGCTCTGATCCTCTTAGTCAGTCTACCGTTCATGATTGTCGAAACCTTTGATGACTCACAAAGGCGTCGGGTTACCGAATGTCTTCCGCAAGTCACCCTTCACCGCATTCTGCGGAGAGAGGTAGATCTTTTCGAAGAGTTCCGGTGAGATGGAGATACTTCCGGCAGTCCTGATCCGCCGGAGAGCATTGTCACCGCTCATGTCCTCTCCCAAATGATAACCGGTACTGTTACCACCCCCGGGATAATTTGGGTTCAAAGTTCCGTTGTGAGTGGAATCATCCGTGCCTTTGTTTGGAGAGGGATAGTTCGGACTGAATGTGCCGTTATGTGAGAAATCTTTCTCCCGGTCTGCCATAGTGTTGATGGATGATGATGTAGTTCTGGTTGAGAGATGGTAGAAAGCTGTGTGATGAACGGCTCAGAGAGTTAAGAGAGAAGTTGCAGCAGACGACGGTGATTCAGGTGGGTGGGCTTAGCCGATATATCTGTTCTTCCCACCAAAGGAAGGGTTCAAATGGGGGAGTTGAGCCACTCACGGACCAATAGGCAGACCCCGCCAATTAACAACAGTTCTCAAGGGACTCGAACTGTTGAAGGACCGGCTTTGGCTTTGATGGCCTCTGACTCGATCCGCTCAAGCGTCACCATAGCTCTCGAGCGGCTTTATTTTGGATGACTGGGGTTTGGAAGAACGGAAACTTGGGAACCCGGACGTGCGGACAGTGCGGACAGCAGAGGCTGCACGAATAAGAGAGGTAGTTTGAGGTAGAGAGATGATGTTGATGTACCTAAGGTATAGCACCATCACCTGCATCGAATCGAATGCGGAGCATCTACCGTGACTACGGTAGTTTGAACTACCAGGTACCTCTCCTCTCTCGCAGAGACCCGCAGAAGAAGGACTAGGCCCTCTACAAGCGGGTAAGGTAAGGGATATAGCAATGCATTTGGATATACAGGGTAAGTGCGAACACTTCATCCGTCCCAGCGGCTAAGGTAGATATGAACCATCTTATCTTAATCGACAGGAAACAAAGCACAAGACCATAACAACTGCAGGACTGTGAGATTGAGCTCGAGTCAACAGCGCCAGTGACGCGTGTCGGACGAAGGAAGGACATGAAGGACAGGCAGTATAGGAATGGATGAGTGTTTGATTGGGTGATTAGACCGGCTTGCTAGGGTGTATCGGATCAGTGGAAACTGTCGCCAGTGAGACAAGTGCGACAAGATCTAAGTTACAAAGTAACCTACCCACCTTACCTAGTGGATGTGAAAAGGGAGAGGGACGGAAGAGGAGAGAGGAGAGAGGAGAGAGGAGAGAGGAGAGAGAAGAGAGAAGAAAAGAAAGAAAGTTTAGATCGGCGTTGATTTAACGTTAGTCGATATCTTAGCTACCTTAGCTACCTTAGCTGCTTTCCCTAAACGGTTACCCAAGGCGCCAAACCCCGCATCCCCACAGATGCCATCTTCTGCCGAAAGCTTAATCTAATGTGGGTAAGGTCAATCTTGGATGAAATTGAAAGAACGAACCCTTGTCGATGAAACTTGATGAGGACCTTGCCATCAGTGCATACAGTACGGAGTAGAAGCAAGATATCTCAGGTAAGGTAAGGGCACGAGTGCAAGTATGAGTATGAGTACAAGTAGTCCGCTAAGGTACAGTATAACGTTAAGTTATGTTGTTTGTTTGAGCTCCCTTTGCCGGAGGAGCCGGTTCTTCTGCTTCATATTACAAGTAATAATAGCCAGGCAACCCCCGTGAGTATACCTAAGGTAAAGTTAGCTTCATGACAGTGATCAGTGATCCGTGATGCAGCGAATGGGGATGCATGGAGTTGTGCTTCCCGGTTGTTCCACAACAAACTTACAAATACCTGTACTGAACCTTCCAAAATTGCGACTTGTCCCCGCGTCTGCCGAGCACGCGAGTTACCCTAGAAGCTGGACCCTACCCTAGCTCGAAGCTCTTTACCTTAGGTAAGCTCTCTAAGCTCCTTAAAGTCAAGTTGTCGTTCGCTGTCCATCGGATGCTGCACGATCGTTGACTGCCAGTCTTGAATGCACTGTCATGCACCATTCTAATGCACTGTGGAGTCCTGCTGTGCGAATGGGTCCAGTGTAGTATTAATATTGCATACCGAGAAGAAGATGAATCCAGGTATTATTACGGCATTGAAGTTGATAAGTTAAGATAGGATCCACTTTCCGGATGGAGCTTCCCCAGACTGTTTACATAACTTGACCGAGTTCCTTCCTCTGTAGAAGACAAATCTGATGCAGAACAAGCCAACGTTGACGATGCCTCCGATGCCAGACTCATCGGTAGCTGTGCATTCTCCATCCACATAAAAGTGTGTCTTCGTGCCTGCGACGCACATCCCATCTTTACCGCCTGTACCGCCCCGGTCATATTCAACCGCATCGGTAGGTCAACGAGACATGCGGCCTCGAACTCGTGGCCTCGGTCACGAAGGCGTGCTCGAAACCACCGTGATGGTGCTGCGCCATCTCCTTCCTCATCCCAATCCGTTCCCACATAGCCAGAAGGCTGCTTTGCGGGCTGGCATTGACCGTTAGACGACCCCCATGCCCAGGATCTCGGTCATGTCGTGTTGACCGCTGCCATGATCCAATTGGAGTAGAATAATGCAATCTCTCCGCCCCAGAACTCCACAACGCCGACGCCATTGTCAACGTCTTTGTATTTCCGGAGCGCGACTTGAACGGCGGTGATGCCCACGACTGCCATGGCTTTGATTTGGCGATGCAGTCCTGGCCAAAGAACCACGGTGCCAAACCGGTGTCGTGGATTTGGCAGTCAAAGAAGATGCCGCCGGAAACTTGGCGTCTTCGACAAAGATTCCGGACAGGTCCAATTCATCGCACGTCTGAGAGCGGAAGACGGAAGGCCGCGATATGGCACCCGAGTGCATGCGAGACTGAGCGTCTCGTAAAGAACGAGTCATCCGTCACGCATCACTTCGACTGGTGACAATTGGTTTCATTCTCAAACAGTATATATCTTTCACGGCTTTAATCAACTTCTTGGCGTGAGCGGTGGTGATTATTGCAACCACGATAGCGTCAAGTCCTTTCTATTTGATCGTCTCATCGTAGTCCGTTTAAGCTTGACTCCATACGGCTCGAGGTGTGTTCTCGTCCCCTATATCTCTATCTCATCGGGGGAGAAGGCTGCAACGAGTTCTGCGCGAGGGGTGCGGTTAAGAAAATGGAGGGCGTGGCAGGCTCGCATGCACCATAGACCGCACGGGTCAATTGCTGCTTCCTCGGTGCCATTGGAATGAGACGTGGCCCGGAGTGCACGAGTGTATGGGAGGGGTCTGTTCCTCTCAAGGTGCTGGGAGTCGTGTCAGAGATCTGAGCGAGAGTGCGGGACACTCCTGTGTGGGTAGGATAGAAGCTTACGTCTGGAATGAGAACATCGAGAGGCGGTGAGGAGTGATATGGTGAAGTCTGTCATCATAGATTCTAAACTATCAGTTTGTGTCATTTCGAAGGGAGAGTGGAGAAGGTCGCAAAGAAGACTGTCCGTACGTACAGACTGTATAGCCCCTCTACAGGCAAGTTCGGTTTGGCAGAGAGATAGCGAAGGTCGATGACACCACAGGACTGTGTCAGGTATGTCTATACAATCTTGGTGGACGGGTAAAAGCACTGTGATCGGAGATTTTTCTTCTGCTCGTCGACGAAGATGGATAAATTGAGAGCGTGGGATAAACATTGGTGGGGTCAAGCTACCCCGCGCTAGTCAGAAGCGGAGCTCATTTCGTCCAAAGGGCTCGATAGAACATTACACCGACAGCAAAACACTTCTTCAGCCTTTGCGAAGTGGCATCGCAATGCCGGCAGAGAAATGATGCTGTAGAGCTCATAGTTGTGCTGAGAATCCTGGATACTCTAAGTGCTTGTACAAGTCGGGCATGCTATACGAATCCAATCCAAGATACACCCTCGTTGGAAAAGCCCTATCACGTAGCCCTAGCCTTTTTCCTTTATGATTCACCCATTTGTATCACGATCTTCAACATCAACATCCCCTCATCATCAGTGGTTCTCCCAGCCATTTCAAACGCCTTCTGAGCCTCTTCTAGGCCTTTATACCGGTGGGTGATGAGTTTCCCAAAGTCAGGCATGTCTAGACTCTTGCTCGAAATCATATCGATCCCTTCCCGATATGTATTTGCATATCGAAATACGCCCATTAGATCCACCTCCCGCGATGCCGCCGCAGCTATAGGAAGAGTCTGGATCTGCATGCCCATGCTAACAAGCATCATTCTCCTGCCCGGTCGAGTAGCCTGCTATTGTCAGCTGCTTGCTTGTGGCGAGGGAACTGAGAGCGTACATAGATCCCAGCTTGCAAGCATAACTCCCCCCCAGTGCATTCGAACACCACATCCACCTGGCCGACGGGATGTCCCTGCGAGCCTTGGACCTGCGCAGCTAGCGCAGCAGTAACTTTGGCAATTTGCAGCTTCTCTTCAATTGTTTGCCCGCGATTGATAGGTATCAGGAAGCCAGCATGAGCAAACTTATTCTGAGTCGCAAAGTCTACTCTTCTCTTGTCCATACTCGCAATAGTCACATGATTTGAGCCGGATGCTTTTGCCATCGCAGCGCAGAGCAAGCCCATTTCACCAGCGCCGAATACCATGGTAGTACTCTTGGGAGCGACCTGAGATCGTCGTGCGGCGTGGATGGCCACACTGAGTGGTTCGAGAATAGCTCCCAGATCCAACGAGACTCCTGTAGGAAGTCTGATTGTGCATAAGTGCTATTAGCATCGACAGTCCCGAGAAACGAGGCGATGAATGTAAGAGAGAAGACTGACTTGTGGCACCATGCTGCTGGATGATTGATCCTCTCCTGCAACGTCCCCTGGTAGTAAGGGAAGCTTCTCGCCGAGCTGCGAAACCGCATGCCTTTGCAGATATTATACTGCCTTCTCGACATCTGTCACATTCTCCGCATGGCTGCCCCACCTCCAGTGCTACTTTCTCGCCGACCTTGAATGCTGTGACGTTTGAGCCTACAGAAACGACTATGCCTGCGGATTCGTGCCCTAAAATCAACGGCTCTCTGACTAGTTTATCGCCGTGCCGATAGTGATGGTAGTAATTCAAGTCGGAGCTACTGAGAGCGGTAGAGCGAATGGCTATCTGACGTTCTTTTGCAGCAGGTGGGTCAAGAGTTCGTAATTCCTCAGGATACTCTATCAGTCTTGCGCTCAATCAGTCCTCGGTTCCTAGGAATGGGCTTACAATCCGTAAATCTTTCTCGCCAAACAGAACCAGAGCCCGTACAGAGCTCAAATCAGCCATCTTTGCTGGGGGCTCGACGAAGCCCGGGAATATCGTTACTTGTGCTGTCTAGGTGTATCTGGGGCAAATCTCATTGCGGGCTCTTGGTTGTAGGCCACGAACTGCTTCTCGTGCTGCAGGCAGTAGAAGTCCTTGACCCGATCACAAGCCTCCCTGTATTCTACGGAGCTGTGTCCTGTCCTTCTCGCCGTCCAACCGAGATTAATTGTACATGTCTTTCTCCTCTCGCGTGATTTCTTTCGGCTTGGCTACGAGGACATTGACGGTATTGATCTTGTCAGACGTCTCCTTCAGAGCCATGCCATCATGCTTGGGATGGAAGATAGTGTCATCAATGATCGCTGCGGGTGCCATTCCGAAGACAAGTGCATCTGAATAGAAGCAATAATAAGAGTAGGTGGAGTTGGACGGAGAAGAAGAAATAAAGTAGACTACGGCAATGAAACAACCTCAAGAAGTCTTATCAGATCTTATATTGGAGGCGACTCGATATCTGAACACAACGCTAGCCAGGACAAAACAGTACCATATATGCTTTGACATGTGGCACTCTCCTGTAAGACTCTCCCAATTCGGGAGTTTATGCAGTGTAGGTGAACGATCAAACCGCTCACACAATGATAGCGATTGTACCGCGTCTGCGGCCAGCGCTAGCAATTAATATGATGCCCATCCTGTAATACAAATAAAGGGCGGCCCTCTCGAAAAAGGCACAGTGCCTGCTCGTACGTGATAGATCTGACCATGGCATCTGGAGATGGAGCCATTCCGGGTCACTCAAGGCAGCGCCCTCCACCTCTATACGCGTGCCCAACCCCACCCGAACGCCTGACCTTTCCAACACACTGGTATCGACTACCCGATGATGACGATTTCTTGATCTGTACTAAATGCTACGAGGACAAGCTCCACTCGACTCCATTCGCACGTCTGCTAAGATGCGATTACCTTGACTTCGGACCTCGATCGGTTGCAACGTGCGACTTCAATACGCCTCGCATCGACTCGTTGCTAAGACAGGCCGTTGCGTCGAACAACTTTCAGCCACTATTGTCGTTTGCTGAACAACGACTGAGCGTCAAGTCTTGCTCGGGCACTCAGGGCATCAAGGGTGGCAACGGTGTGAAGTGGTTCAAGCCCATCAACGACGTTATCCCAAACTTTGTCTGTTGCGAAGCATGCTATGAGGACGTCGTTTTGGGCACGGATTTTGGGCCCAACTTCGTACCGTACTCGAAGCAGCAACCGACGGATCAGACATGGTCGTGCGATCTGGCAGTACCGTATCTGAGGCACAGTCTGCAAGGATGTGCGCGCAGGGGAGATTGGCATGGCTTTGTCCAAGCGGGCGTCCATAGAATGTCGCTTCCTACATGTGCGAGAGGTGTGCCTGCGCCGGCGTACACGACAGGTTGGTACAACACGGTGAGGCCGTCGCCTATTCGCGATATGACTGTATGTGAAGCCTGCTACCTCGATCGTGCTGGCTGGCAGGAGGATGTGGCGCAACATTTCGCTCAAGTCGCATTCAGTCCGCTCGACTTCGACTCTCGACGGATATGTGATTTCCGGCTGGCTCCAATGGCTGCTTGTGCTGGCATACTGCTGGCGCACGGTATGTTCGAAAAGTGGCACCGTTTCGCAAGCTTAACGATGTCCAAGCCGAGGTGCAACGAAGAGGACAGCGTCGACGGCGAATGGTATGGCCTGCCGAATCCGACTGATGCTACTCAGAACATCGAAAATTTCGATATCTGCGCTGCCTGCCACGCCGGCTGGAACCAGAGCGCCGACTGGGGCCACCTTTTCCGCCGCCTGAACTATCCTCCTGCGATGTCACGAGTATGTGATCTCAACCCTTCGAGTCCTCGATACTCTCAATACGTCAGCAGATGGAATCAGATGTACTTCACTCGCGACTCAGCACCCTTTATTGATTACGTCTCTCGGTTTGCGTCTCTGCAGAAATGCCAAGGCACCCGCCGCCTCGAGAATGCCTCCTGGTACGGCGACAAAGACGCCTCGTTGCTCATCTGCCCTTTTTGCTTTGAGGAAGCTGTTCGTGGCACACACTTCGCCTCGGCCTTCCCACTTCATGACACCCCGCTGCCTGCCGAGCACCACTGCTCGCTCTATTCGTCACGCATGCGTGAAAAGTACGCCGAGGCGTGCAAGCAAAGATCGTTGGACTCGCTCCTCAGCTTCGCGGCCCAGCGCGAGCAGATCTATCAACAGACCATTCCGCATATCGAAGTATTCCTCGCTAATCAGCGGCAGAAGATGGAGTTGATCAAGATTGCACACAAGACAAGAGCCCGATCGATACAGATAGCTGCTACTGGTCGCGCGTTTCTCGGTGGGAACCCTATCGTTCACAACTTGGATCCCGCGATCAGGGTGCAAACACTCCTTTACGGGCAGCAGCTGGATGCAGTGCGATTTGATCCCCAGAGACCGAGAATCACGCAGCTGGGAGCCATGTGGGAGGAAGTGGAATGATGAGACTTTTGTGTCACGCGGTCGAGGAGCTCGCGTGCATATGAGTGGGCCGAAGCAATCGCCGGTACACTCCTCTAATTCTACAGATGCACAGCTCCATAGGGCACGTTCGCCTACCTTTTGACGGCCTCAAACAGCGCATTTGCGTCTACACCTTGGATTGTGGCTTTCAAAGCAACAGGCGATCCATCTGCGAGCTGAGGAAAGTAAGAGATCGAAGCACTCGACGAGATTGGCTCAATAACACAAAGACGGATCTTGGAAGAAGCCTCTGAAGGCTCGCACATTCCATCCAACCCGGACCACATCTATTTCAGGTTTACCCGCTACTTTGCCTTACGGCGCTAGCAGGCATAAACATCCTGCCTGGTGGGTTTTCCTATTGAGAAACTGAATTCAACAGGTTTCGATACCACGCCTTGGGTGAGCAATACGTGGAATACGCCCGCATCGCCAAATGTAAGCAGCTAGCTCTCGAGGGTGAAATTTCAAAAGAAAAGCGGCGACGTTATCGACAACATAAATTCACAACCTCGCTGTCATGCTCCTCTTCTCCTACAATCTTCAAGGTCCTCTTTACTCGTCCTTCTTCTCAGTCTCGATCATCCTTTTTTGAACCAAAAATATATATGGATCTCTTCTGGACTCAATTTGCATAACATTCTATCTAATTCATCTCCATTCCTCATCTATAGTCTATACGCTTGACTCCTCTCAAATGAAACAAGATCATCAGTTATTGTTTCAACATCCAGTTCACTTGGACTGTTCAAAGCAAAATTCATACCCCTTCCTCACACTCTCCCACCCTCTCCCATCCGGAGCCCGATACAAATAAAACAAATGCACCCCTCCCTCCACCACCCCCAGCTCCGCCTGCACCCCCTTCGCCTGCAACGCATCCCTGAACTCCTGACTCTGCTGCCACGGGATCAAATCGTCTCGGGTGCCATGAATCAGGTAGGTCGGTGTGCGATACGTGTTCCTCTGTACCTGAGCTAGTGGACTGATGGGAGCAATTTGCTCGTCGCCGGGCTGGGCGAGGTTGGCGTAATCAGTGTTGTTGATGTTTGTGGTTTGGGAGACGGCGGCGGATTTGGACGGGAGTCCGTTGAGAAGGACGGGGAGGGTTGGCCTTTCCAATTCATGTGCAGGATGATGCGGGAGCGAGGGTCCGAGGGCGACATCCAACCGCGAGGGCGAAGTGTTTGGGCGGGACGTTGTAGCTTGTGATCTGGGAAGTGTGTCAATAGTCAGGCCAACTGTGCGCCCGGAAAAGGGTGGAAAGGCGGTCACTGACTGCTTTGTCCTGGGCGCCTTCGAGCAGATCGTAAGCGCTGTCTGCGGCTGCTGCGGAGCCTTCGGGGAAGTTGGGTTGCTTCCAGCCTGCAGATGGATCCGTCATTTCAGATCAATGCGTTGACAGGAAGTGGAGATGTCAATTTCATACACTCGGCAAGATAGTTTGTAGGGCAGTAGAAGGCCAGAATGGCGTCCGGCGGTTTGATGCCCCTTTGGACGGAAGACCAAGTTAGGGACATCGCGAGAGTTCCCCCGGTTGACCAACCCACAACGATAACCTTCTCCACATCTATTTTCAGACCAGGGTATTTGAGATCCATCTGCGGTAGGGTATTTCGCACCCATTGTAGCTCATCGCAGACGTTCGGTCATAGGGCCGTCAACGATGTTGACTTCTGGGCACAGCCTGTAGTCGATGCTGACGGGCAAGTGACCGTTTGCTAGAAGGAGCTGAGTCTGCTTAGACTGAACGTCCCTACAAGAGAGCATTACATGGCCGCCGCCGTGAATCAGAAGAGCTATTTTTCCGGTCAGCACCGCTGTATATTATGGGTCAGAGAGTCTCGTACCGACTGGCCACAGCTCCCGCTTCGGTATCTCTGATATAGGGGGATAATATATATCCGCATACAATGGGATCCGATCATCTGTCTCTTTGTATACAATGGTCTCCATGTCGACATTTGTCGTCTGGGATTCGAGCTCATTGGCCTTAGGAAACCCGGTAATGATGCGGAGAGTGTTGGCCTCAGGGGAGTCACCAGTAGTCCAGGTAACGTGCTTGAAGCCGGCACGTTTCATGCTGCATTCCCAGAAGCTCTCGTCAGCAAGCACATGTTTGCGGCCGTCATTGACAAACCACCAGCCGTCGAGAAGGCCAAAGACGAGGTCGAACCAGAACATAATTCTGGTGAACTCGACCAAGGAAAGGAAACCATCCGGTCGAAGCATACTTAGAATATTGGCCGAAGACGCTGTCAGATCTTTAGTGGCATGGATACAGTTGTTGGAGATGATGACGTGGTATTTGCCGACTAGGAGTTGATCAGGTCTTTTTCCAATGTTCATGGTCTTGTATTCAACGTTATTGTAGCCAGCAAACTTCTTTTTGGCAGCCGCGACAAGAGATCCAGAGAGATCGGTGAAGGTGTAAGTGAAGTCAACGTTCAGCCGAGTCAGGTGATTGAGACTGTACTTCGTTGTACCTCCCGTGCCTCCTCCAAGCTCGAGGATGTTGACTTTGCCCTGGACATTGACAAATGTCTTCTCAAAAAAGCTTCCTAATTGTTTAGTGACTGCAGCGTACATTGGCCCATTATAAACATCTTCCAAGAGATCCTTGTTTTCTTTGCTTCGGAACAATAGCTGCAAAGGGTCTGCTTTGCCGGACAGACAATCGGCTAGCCGATTTCCTGTGATGTGCAGGAGCTTGTGCTCTGAAGCATGCTGTGGAAAGTCTTGAAGTATCCGCTGGAGCAGCTCATTAGAAGATGTCTTGTCAATCGTTTCCGCCGTCCGAACGAAAGAGCTGTCCGAACGGGATACCAGGGAAGCGTCAATCAAAATCTCGTATAATTGATCAACAAGAAGCTTATGTTTTGTCTGATATTGAATGGTGGGCAGCTTCTCTCCCGGCTTTAATGACTCGAGTGGGCATTTCAGATCTGCGAATGCCTCGACAACGTAGGCAACCACGAGCTTTGCCTGAGCCGGATAACAATGCGACCAAAATGTCGAGAACCCTGTTTCGATGGCATAGTCGCTATAGTCGTATTTGATGGCTTCAAAGGCCTGTTGAGTGTTTGTCAGCGTAGCAAACATTGAGCTATTCCCCGGTCGATCGGTCGGATCTGTTGAGCAGTTTCTGACTCCCAACCCTTGGAGAAGTCTTCTGTGTCTGTCGTTCTGGTACCACCAAACGGCACAGATCGCCAAATGTAGACTCCTCACTCAACTGCTCCATCTGAACACGCGTGCCAAAGATCTTTTCGATATCATTGAGTAATTCAACACCAACCAGCGAGTCCATCCCTAGATCGGCTAAGGAGATGTCATGAGCGATGACAGTCGTGGTCTCGAGGTGCTCTGCCACCAATTGTGCCAGACGCGAGACAGGGCCATCGGTCGGTGAATCATCACTACTGGCCTCAGTTGCTGGAGTATCCATGTCTCCTTAGCTGCTACCAAGTTCGGTTGTAGGCTCTGAGGATTCGGTGGCCGGGCCGCCAGTCTTACTGTTCAGATAGTCGCAGAGAGCTTGTACGTCCGAGAATGCCATGAAATCTTCGGAAGGAATTTCAATACTGAGGGCTTGCTGTATTTCGCTAAGCACTTCGGTAACCATCAATGAGTCAATGCCCAAGTCTTCGGGTGTAGACTCGCGTTTCATTATGGCTTTAGGTACGTCGACAATTTTGCTGAGAATGTCTTGGACAGCAGGAAACACATCTCGTGTCCCCGTAGGCGGCAGCTTGCTCTTCCCTTGGTCTGGCAGAACCGAAGCTCTTTGTTGACTGCTGGGACTTGTTGAGACTTGTGGAATGGCAAATGAAGCGGCGGGTGCTTCGCGGGAGCGATTGGCTTTGTTGAGCACCCTGGTTAGTGAGGCGATGGGGACCTTGGTGAAGCGAGCACCCAAAATCATCATTACCAGATTTTGGGTGACATTGTAAAAAACGAAGATGTCATTGATAACCTCTTTTTCACTTGCTCTCGAGAAACTCGAATAGACGGCCCACTCTTGGTCATCATGGTTTGCTGTTACGAAGTCCTGACTTGGCTGGACCAGATCAATTTTGGTCGAGACGTACACCTCGTTCTCCGCACAGATGTTGAAGCAGTTCATATATAAGCCGACGACTTGAATTGCGTTGTTTATGGTTATTGGATGACAGACGGTTTTAGCAAATTCTGAGGTGGCCCCTGAACCTGGCATCTTAACCCGCGCCGTGACTTCATGATCTTTAGCTGTAACACTTTTAAGCCCTTTGTAGTAGGAAAAGACATTCCAATTTCGATCAACTTTCTTAACCCTTCCGCGAAGCTGACTGATCCAACCCTAACGTCAAGACATATTTTTTCCCGCCATTACTTGCAAATGTTAACCTGTATCGAGAGACACCATTGTGTGCCTCATTTAGTTTGCGGCGACTTCTCCCGCGAACCTCTTCCTGACCACCCTTGGCAAGAGCAACCATGCGTACGCTGACTTACTTAACTGTACTCGTCTCAACATCGCACGTCTGATGAGATGGCCATTCGAGGCGGCGGTACCTGGAACGACCTTCCACTCTCCTTGCTCGTTGAAAGCCTTCCTCGACTGAATCCTCACTACTACTTTATCTCTTCATACTCTATCGTCCCAAGTACGCCAGGCGACGATTACAGCCATTGTCACAACGAATGTTCGATGGCGCTCTGAAGACCATCACAACGTTTTCACGGCAGTAGCGAACGGCGGATGAAGCTAGGATGTATGTGCAAGACCGAATCGAGAAGTATCCTGATGAAAAGTGCGACTTTCTGATCGAGTGGGATGCTATATCTGGGGGTCTGCGGACATGGCCCGGAAGGTTGCACAGAGAGTGCGTACACGGCTCAAAAGGACTCGGGCGTGGGACGATGAGCGATGACGTGGCAGTAAGAAGCAAAGTGAGCCAATAGATAGCAAGAGGGGAAGTCTAGATAGAGGATTTAGGCTGGCGCTCTTGGCTGCTGGAATTTGTTTTGCTCTCTCAACCATTGATGAAGGGACGTTGAGACTGATTTGGGACCATAATTTAGTCCCTTGATACCATAGTAATTCTCTCCGTTAACTTAGTATATTCCGATCTACCAATACTTGGAAGGGTTCAAGCCATGGCGTGCTGATATTGGACGTAAAGCAATGGAAGGTAAAGCGTTATCAACCTCAGAATAGCAGGCCCGGTCCCAGCGACGGTATATCTCTAGTCCGACGTGCCGAATACGGCGAATGATGAAGCAGATTTAAGACACGCTCAACCGCCGCCACGAGACTCAGCACTAGCCAAAGCGGCCGCCATACTTATGCTACGGAGCAATCTCCTGGGGCAATTTCAGGCTGTGGAAGAGGCACCAGAAGACCTGGCACCCTCAGATGCAGCCTGAAATAGGAAATTCAACAATCACACACTTCAGACCGCAGAAAAGGCAATTAATTGTTTACAGCAACGTTTATCCCCTATTGGCGACAGCTGAAGGGAGGCATTAGCATTAGGTCACAAGGAAAGGAGACTAGCAAGCATCAGGATCAAGGGAAACATGGGGGGCTACAGGGGGCAAAGTCAGAATTTGTATTAGTTAGTTAGTTCATGGGGCGACAGTGACGGCGACAGCAAGGTGGTAATGGGGGTGAGATCAGTATGCGCTAGCCGCTTGTAGTTACGCGGTGTATGGCAGCCTAGGCAGCCTCGGTCACCTATGAATCAATCAATCAATCAATCAATCAGCTCAACCGCCGCCACGAGGCATTCATTCGATACCAACAAGAAAGTCTCCGATGATCCAGCTATGGTCGCAGACATGTCCGTGTCGAACGCTCTGTCTGTCCCATGTTCACTGCTGACCCTAACGGTCCGGAGGTTAGGGGAAGCCCCCCCCTGATCCCAACCCATCTTTTTCTGTTCGTCCAGGAAAGCACCTTTGGACGGCAGCCTTCCTTGCGCTGCTCAGAGTCAAGGACGGCCGGGAAAGAGTGAAACATTCGATCAGAGTGACGGCATCGTTATAACTGTGACGCAAGCATTCGCTGTCGTCGGCACGGGCAACCATGGAGAAAGCGTCGGTAGAGGCTTCCGCATTCGATTAAAGATCTGATCGGATGCGACTCCGTCTTCTTCATCGATATCGCTTGAATCCTTGAAATCCGGACGCGGAAGGGAGCACCGCAGGAATTGGTGGCGCCGCCCGCCCTTCGGTAACGACGGCGAATAGGACGGGGGTAGTGGCGTCGTGTTCTGCACGATCGTGGAAGGGTGGGCCAAACCTCCAGGGCATCTCCAAATCGATCATGAGAACGTGGTGGACCGTTTCGTCCGGGTTGACGTAAGATCCAGTCGATGTTTAACGCTATCCACCCCCGCCATGGACCAAGCCACAAAGCAAATAAGGCCGAGTTGGTTGCACCGCTCGCTTGATGAGGGCCCAGTAAGGTAGTAGCAGGAATCAGAAATGGATAAGATCCGTCGCTATAGATAGGCCATGCGGACGTCGCGCCGTACACAGGCCGCCCGTCCCACCCTCAGAGGCTCAACCTGGGATATGGCAACGCCATGTCGGAGATGGCGTGCACGAGGATCAATACGAGAGGCTTCTTTCTGCAAGGTGAAGCGGAAGTGGGTGTCGGTAAGGATGGCTGTGTGGGTGGTTGAAGAACGAAGGACTGGAGTGGAGGACGGCCGGCAGACACTCCGTCCACTCCCTCACTCACTCACTCACTCACTTACAGATGAAAGCGCGGGAGCTATAGATTTCATGTGGCCCGTCTTATACATGCCGATCATACACCTAGTAGCCTCTTGCTCGAATCGCACTCCGAGATCTTCGACGAGTTTCAGTTTCCCATTCAGCCTTGCGGCCCCCAATCTGGCCGTGCCGCGCTGCGCCAGCTCCAACGGACTGAGATGTAACGCTCCCGTCATCCCGGGCTTGCCACGAGGACATGCGGACGCCATGACGCATCTGCATTCCGCATCTGCGTTGGATCTGCATCCGCTCCCAACCCTCGACGAAGTAGCATGATTGAAACAGGTCGAGTGCTTTAGATGTCATGGCTCATCTGGTTTCATCTGATGCACCCATCCACAGGCGATGGTAATACTGTGTCTCAGCCTTGCCGTCCTACACGACACGTCGTGCCTGACGACGGAGACTCAAGGCGTCCATTCAGCGGCGAGATTCGAGATCGTCGTGCTCGTATTATTCGTGTCATGTCTCGACAACCCATCCATTTGACGGAACCGATGAACGAGTCAGGTTTCACGACTCATCGATTCCAGTATATCGATGGGATGTGATTTAATGGAAGTCATGCAGAATTAAGCTAGCCATCATCACATTCTCGTTCCATTTGGGGCGCCCGCGCTACGGGAGCAGAACAATGGATGCTCAATCGCCTTTGCATCGGAGAAATACGCAGACATACGGAAGGATTTTGTACAAAATTCAACGGGACATACCTAGAGTTTGCATCTCATATACTCCTACATGTGCCGTGCATTGCATTACATACTCGTCAAGGTACGGTATGGTAGGTTAGGCCAGGGTAGAGCACGGACAGGTCACAGCTGGCGCGGGACTTGACACCATTAAATAAGGTAGTGTACGGAAGGTAGTACCAGTACCTTACCTTTTGCCCTACGATGGAGGAATCAGGGGAGGATTTCAAACGCTTTTTCGACCACGAGGGAACAGGCATCATCGAAGGTAAGAAACATGGGAGCCTGAATCGAAGTCCAGGATTAGAGATTAGATAGGCTACAAGGGTTCGAATCCGTGCTGACCAGCCCCATTCCTGCTGCCTGCATGACCGTGTAACCGACCTTGGAGGTCTGGCTGCTGCACCTGAATTTTGGGCTGAGAGGCCTGTAAACAATATTACCTTAATAAGGTACGGCATGTAAGGTAACGTTACCGTATTTATACCCAGCAACCCGCTCCCATCCCCCCATGATTAGTCATGTCAGTGTCTCTCCGTCCATCCCTCCCGTTCATCCAGGTAAGGTATAGGTAACTTTTTACTTCACTTCTCACAGCTCGTGGTCGTGGGTAGACTAGGTACTCGTATGCTGACAACATCACCACATTAATGATTGTTATTATTATTATTATCATTATCATTCAGGAACGCAGGACTGTAGTCAGACTTCCAAACTTTATCAATCGACCGACATAATCTGATTGTAGTTGACGGGATTGAAATCCTTCAGGCCAGGCTGAGGGAAGAGGCGGCAGCTCACCACATTCGGGTTCGGCATCATTAATATTACTTCGTACATACAGTACCTACACCGATCCTTTCACAAAGGGCAATCAGTAACCATTCTGACAAATCAGGAGGCGTATTCGCAGCCGATGCGGTATCGTTGCCGCCCCGCGTTCGACATCTTATTGATCCTGGCGGGCTGAGATCTAAGCTTGCTGTTGTTGGTTTTCGTTCTAGGTTCTTCGAAGAAAGCGGTTCGGCGTTTCCTAGTCTCACTCCCAATCCTTCCTGGTATCCTACCAGACCCCCAAGATTTCTTATATATCCTGATAGTGTCCCTTCGAGCATGGCTCAATCCCACTCCCTTTCTTGCACACCTTGCCTTACCGCTCTGTTTACGGCCCCCAACTCTCCAGGACACCTAAAAGCAGCTGGAAGTCAACAAGGCTGAGAACCCCATTTGCTTCCGGTGACTGATACTACACTAATTTCCAAGCCCTTTCAACTTACATTCACAGCTTTATATTGCCTGTCCCTCGCTTTTGAGAGTGCTTCCATTTCTCCAAGTGTTTCTAATTGTGTATATCCTCGAGCAGGATGCGGAGAAGCTGCCACTTTTGCCGGTCCCGGAAGACTCGATGCAGCGGGCAGACCAAGTGTGATGCCTGTCGTGAGCGGAGCCTCGATTGTGTCTATGGCCGAGAGGCATCGAAAGGCAGGCCTCGGAGGTCTCAACCGAAACTTTCTGGCTCGGTTGGCAAAGGGTCACAATTCTGTAGGACAGAGGTCGACATGGGAAGTGGAGCTCAGGTCAATCCGTTCCAATCGTCCGACCCGGTCGTCGGAGCCAAGCTCAGACTTGAGCAGCCGCCAGCAGATCTCATGACGACAAACTTCACGTCAATTACCGACGTTCACGGCTCTCCATCGATGTCTGGACAGACGCCACCGACATTGGCGGACAGCTTCGGACACGGCGACAGTGTTGCCGATGAGCTTGAAGGTTTCTTCCGGCTCAACTTTCCGGACGAGGAGTCAGGACAGGAGAGAAGTCCCTTCCAGAAGGCTGCTGCTGCCTTCAAACGCACCCGTAGCCATTCACCCTCGCCGTCAAGGTCACACAGCTCGAACGCCCAGCATTCTTTCGTCACTCCAGTTCCACACGCGACGAACCAAGACGCTCTGTTCTCTGTGATCATGCAGGAGCTTGTGGAGATGTTGGCTGTCAAGTTTGGAAGGCTTGGTTGTCATCATCTCAACGAGGCGGGCCCAACGTTCTACATCCGAAGCCTAACGGAAGACAACAGCAAAGGTCCATTCGAGCCATGCCCCACCCTGGAGGATCCTATACATGATATGGACGATCACCAGGTGTTGCAGATGATTGATGTCTGGTTTTCGACTCATCCCCTCGCCACGATCATGTCCAAGACATTATTCTTACGGGAGTACCGAAGCAACACTTATGACAGACTCTTACTTGCCGTCGTTCTCGCGGACGCCTGTTACACTCAGGAAGGGTCGAGCACCAACGCAAGAGCCGAAGCCCTCTTTCAATACGCCTCAATGGGCTTACACTCTCGACCGAAGCAGAATTGCACGCTATCGACGGCGCAAACGTTAACCTTGATCGGGTGGCATGAACTCTGCTTCACGCGAGTGCGGAGGGCTACATGCTTCATTGGGTACGCCGGGAAGATCATGTCGAAACTCAAGACTAGTGTCGACCACGCTCCCGCGACCGGGTTGAGCCAGATCAACGGTCTCGATGTCGGAGATGTTGAGGCGGAGTTGATCAACAACGCATATTGGGTGACGTTTGCTATCACCTTGTGGGCGTTCCTGCAAGCCGATCGACCGTTCTCCGAGTTTCTTCCTAGCAGCGTCCCGACAGTCTTCCCGCCGGTGGATGAGCGGTCCTCGGCCGTTGCTAAGCTCGATGTCATATCGCACAACGTCTCCACTCTGCAAGTGGGCGCCCGTCGGACCCGAGAGCTCTGGCAACTAAGTCACGTCGCTTCAACAGCCGGTCACATCTATGCACTCTTACCACGAAGCAAACGAGTGCACGATGTTCGCGCGCCCCTCTCATGGCAAGCTCGATCGCTGCATCAACTCCGTCTACTATCCAGCCGTCATCCGGCGATGTCTGTTCTTTGCGTTCAGATCCGTCGGATTCTTGTCGACGCCGTGGAGCATCTCCTCAACACAGAAACGGTCTCATCATCCCAAAGTTATGTCCTGACGGCTTACCAAACCGTCATCATTCACCTCTTATTTCCTCGTTCGGACGTGGAAATCGACGATACGGCAGTGTGCGCGAAACTGCTGGATGCCTTTGATACATCGGTGAAATCCCTCCTCGAGATCTTCGCAAAGATACACGGTGACGGCCTCAGCACCTTCCTCCTCGATCCTAGCTGGTGCAACACTGCCAACATCTTCACGCTTGAACTCGACGCCTGTGCTAGAGCTTTGGATTATATCTACACCCGCCTCGTTCGGAGCGTTGGCGTCGAACGCCAAATCCTGTACTCACGCAGACACGAGCTCTTTCGCTGCGCAGCCACGTTGCACGCTGCAGCAAAGGGCGACAAACTGTCTTCCGCTAGCCGCCTGCGCCTGGTGAAAAAACAATTGAAAAAAGTTCGCATGCAGTTCGAACACTTCTGCGCAACAAACGCACCAAGCGAAGAAAGCCAGCAGACGACAAACCCGAGCACCCCCGGATCCGGGACGCCTGCCTTCGGAACACCGACCCCGGGGACCTCGGCCTTGGGCGCGCCTGCTTTATCGGAGCCCACATACCTGTCCGACATTAGTGCCTCCTCCGTTTCCGATTTCGACCACCTCACAAACTTCCGGGCGGCGCCTCCACCTCAGAGCCAGGGTCAAAACAGCAGTGCCGTCTACCGCAACCCCAACGCTTTTTACGGTCCGAACACCGTTCTCAACTCCATTGAACATAATCCCTTTTCGTTAGACGACATAGGCTTCCCCAGCAACAGCGCCCCACCACAGGGGTTGGGCGCGGCGGGCATTAGTATTCAATGGGATCCGGCGGCGGGAGCGGAATTCGATGACTTTGGGCCGCTGGATCTTTCCTTCATCAAGGACTGGACGCAGTTTTAGATCTCCGTTTTGTTATCGGGAGTAATTGTGCATAGAACCTACTTGGAGAAGAGATAGAATCGAGTCAAACGGGCCACGAAGGATGGTGTTGTCAATCTACATTTCTTCCCACTGTCTCCGCCTGTACTGCATATCTTCCCTTTGCCCATGTCCCCGGCGTTCTTTGTTTCTTTCTTTTCGAAGCATGTATCTTATTCACGACTCGTGTACGCACTCATGATTGCGAAAGACTAGATAGACATCTTCAAGCTCCCGTTCAGACGAGTCTCGAACTCGACCTAAAAATATGCCTAACAAAGATCAATCGATGATCCCCCACTTACAATGAATGACCTTGCTTTCACATGCCTAACCTCCCGAACCACAGCACAGCACAGCAACGTAAACAGAAACAGCAACAGCGACGACAACGCCATCGACAACGGCTCACAAACTCAACCCCGGCCTTGAAGAGACACGTTCTCCCTTCCTTCGCTCCTCCTCCTCAGAAAAGCCAGCACCCAACCACCCCCCTTCAACAACCGCCCACTCCTACCCTCCACACTCAGCGTCATCTCATCGTCACCGACTCCCTCCAAGCTCCGCTCCGTTACCCAATCCCACTACAAGACAAGCGAGCTTTCCGTCAAAGCAATCCGCCATTTGCCATCCGAGCTCACAGCGCCACAGACGACGGGTGGACCCACTCTCGACGAGAGTCCGGCGGGGGTAAGGTAAGTCCCACCCCCCTCCGTTCCCTTCCGTTCCTAGGACGGCCACCGTCGCCATCGCCATCGCCGTCGTCGTCGTCGTCGTCGTCGACTTCACAAGCACCCACCCCTCACAGCAGCCACACACACGTCCTTTCCCCTTGACATGACATGACGTGACATGCGCGTACTGTGCTCGTCGACGTACGTACAGTACCTTTGGTGTACTTCGGCGCCAGGTCGGCGCCTGCGCACTTCAGCCATCCAGCCAGCCAGCCAGCCAGACGGACGGACAGCCCGGATGGACCGAGGTAATGTTATTTGTACAAAGTACGGGTTCTTCAAGACGATTTATATACGGTTTTCAACGAACACGTCGGTCGGTCAGAGGGACGTCTCACGTAATCTGCACCCCAGCTGGGTTCACTCGTTCGTTCGGCTCGGGTAAGCGCTAACGTACTCGCCACCTAGTCGAGCCAGCCACCTAAGCGAGCCACCTCAAAATCTCATAGAAACTGTCAAACTTTCAGCCTCATTTCGTTACCTTAGTGGTTTCAGAGCCCTACAGAGGTTTCAGGAACATGCAGAGTTTGCTAGGGCAAACAGTTTGCTATGAATAAAAGTTTTTCCTTTTGCTGATAGAAGATCTTCTTATAGGATTACATTTTCATAGAGTAGCTAGACACTTATGATTATATGTTTATTTCATTAGTCACTTCTTCTATGTTTGACAGATTATGAGTTCAGATATATATTGATATTCTTTGAAATTCATTCATTAAGTTATTTGCTTCTATTCAAAACAGTGAAAAAAAAAACATCTCATTGTTGCTGTTATTTCACAGACACTATAAAGAGCTCTAAGAAATAAAGTGAATTTGATGTATAATGAGAAGTTATTCACATCAAATCATTATAAATTCACAGATAAAACAATCAAAAACAACTTTTACAATCATTTTAAAGTCAGATCTTTACATTGAAAACAACTTCATCATTAATTTAGATGTTTTCATTATACAAAATGATCATGATGTCATATGATCTCACATTTTCAAAAATTATAAAACTTAAGAGATCAGCAAACTATTTATCATGAAGAATGTTGATTAAATACAGTCTGATGAGTGCTGAATTATGAGATTTAATAGTAAAAAGTGATATTGAACTCTCATCAAAGTTAGATGTTTCAAGTCAGTCAGTAATGACTGAAGAATTTATATCTAAAATAATAATAACTATATTAACAGTCTCAGTCAATGTTACTTGAGCTGACTGAATCACACAGAACAACAAGATTACAGTTATTATTATTTTTATCATTAGTTTAAAGATCATTGTTGTTATAAACAACATGAAAACAGTAAAAGAGATGTAAAATTATCTTATATATCTTTATTTATCTTATAAATTTAATCTTAAATACATTCTATTCAATAATCTATATATCTGTCAACTTAATCAATACTTCTCTATCAATGCTTATACTTTAAAGTATAAGACACTCTTAAGAGAAATTGCAGCCTTCAATTTCATTATTAATAAAATTTTAAAGATCATTACTTTTCTATTAAATCTAGAATTCTTCTATTCTCAATAAGTAATGATGAAATACTTTAAAGCTCATAATGTAATCTTATTTCTCAATGACTTAATTGTCAAACTAATTAACAAAGAGCATCTCAAAGAAGAGAATGAGAAGCTTGCTTTAATGAGTAAAAAGAGAAATTATAAAGACAAGAAGAAAAAGAATAAGAAGAGAAATATTAATAAGAATAAGAATAAGAATGAGATGTACATTTACTGTAAGAAAGCAGTTCACTTCAAGAATAATTACTGAAAGTTACACTTAGAAAAGATGTCTAAAGAGATAAAGAAGAAGCAAGAGACTAAAAAGAAGAAAAAGAAAGAAAAGAAGAAATTTTTAAGTTTTAAATAAAGTGACTATCAAGTCAGATTAACTCAGCCTAACTTAGACAGAGCTTCTGAGTCAGATTAGGTCAGACTTTAATTGTCAGTTTAAAAATCTGAGTTAAGCTTAAACATTAAAGCTTAATCTGACTCAGAAGCTCTGTCTAAATTTTAAGAATTCTGAGACTGATTAGTAAGTAAGCTCTTAAGACTTAACTTAAGAATAAAGATTATGAGTTTAGAGATTACTGATACATAAACATTATAAGTGAGCATTATATATACACAGTTAAACAGCTTTCAATTTAGTCTATTTATTTACTACATTGAGAGTTAAATATTCTCAAAATAGTCTAGTAATGATTGCTTTAATCTGCATCTTTAGATGCAATGTTTCAGTTATGCATATATCTCTTAATAAGATACATGTTCTTATGCTGAATGATAATTCATTTTGCATAAATTGCAGTCAGATTAACATCTGCATTCTGTTAACTGATAAATGATAATTACTGTACAGTTCATTAGACATACTTTTAAAGAAAACAACAGTATATACTTTTATTGTCTTCTGCAGACTGTCAATGACTGAGCTTTAAAAGCAAAACATCTTATGCTGAGAGAAAACTCTCTTTAAATAATCTTAAGTTATCTTGCAGCAAAGCCTTTAAAAGAATAGTTTTGCTATCAGAAAATCTGTTGATTTCTGATAGCAATGTATTTTATGAAGAGTAACAGCTGTAGAATGAAGCATTATTATTAAGCATTATATTGTATGTCAGAATTAAGCTTACTGTCTGACTTTCAGCAATGAGCTGACTTAAATGCTTCAGTATCTTCTTGTATATCTGCAGCATTATTTTTTTTTTCTTTTTATCAACATCAATTTTTTCTCTCTTAAATGTCTTTCTAAATGTTCTTTCTGCTGCTGCTATCTTTTCTTCATCTAATACAGTCTTCATAGCACTGCATCTTAAAGTTTTCTTAATATGTATTATGACATAATATAACAATACAATGATGCTTTAAGATTAAGTTAACAAAAATATTATAAAAAAGCAATTTAAATGCATCTTTAAATGACAATGAGTTCTAGAGTGATTTTGTAGTTTAAAGATGCATTGTAGTTTGAAAGTGTGTAGTTAGAAGATGTGTTGAGAGCTTTTAGATGTTAGTAATACTTAGATGTTAAATTGCTGATAAACAATACATTTACTTATGATATGTGCATCAATATTATGAGTAAATATATTAACACACTCACTTTTAACACTTAATCTGACACTTTCTTATCTTTATCTCTGTCACTCAATCTATTACATTCACTCTATCTTTACTCAGTCTCTACACTCAGTCTCTACACTCACTAAATATGTTGCTCAATGCTATTACTTATTTTACTGCTCATTTCTTAAGATTTAATCTTATACATTGCTCTTGTACTTCACTCTGATGTGTAGCTGTGATGCACACATATAATACTTAATTATATTGCTCAGTATAGAACTCAGCAGCTAACTATATATTCTAGATTCTTATCATGACAGATTTAGACATTAAGCTTTCACTGTAAACTGTAAAATATTTAATTTTTAATTCATTCTCAGTCTCTAAAGAAAGATCTGACTGTCATGACTGTTTATAGAAGTCTATATATAATTTAAAAAAGACATCTAGCAAATACTTGAACAACTTAAAGATTGTATGTGCAAGAAAGAAATAACAGAAATATATGAAGAATAAGAACTTTAAATGAATTGAAAATGCAAAGATAGCAGACTGTAAAGCTGTAAAATAGAAAAAAGATGTATTGAAGAAGATTGATGTATATTAGACTGTGAACTCAGCATTGAAGAAGATTATGAAAGAGAAGATTAAAGGTGAGATCTTAAAGAAGTAATATAATTGTAAAATTTCTTGTAAGACTTCTTTAAAATTATTATACTTAATTATATTGCTTTTAATTATCTACAGATGTCTATTATGAAGATGAGTTAAGAAACAAGTTAATGAAGAATGAGAACTGAGCTTAACTTAAAGAGAAGACTAAGAAGAAGATGTTATTTGCTGAAGTTTTTGCATTAAAAGAAGAGTAAAAGTTTATAGAAATAAAATAAGAAATATATTACATCTATATTTTCTATAGACTCTCTGACATTCTCTAGAATATTAACAAAGATGAAGTTATTCAGCAGAAGTACATCAACATTAATCATTAAATTGAGAAGTATTTAACAGTTGTGATTAAGCACTGTGAAAGAGTTCTTAACAAAATGAAAAAGCAAGAGCTACATAATGCTGAAGATTCTGATCTCATTAAGATCATACATCACTTTCATAGTGAAGTTCTTGATTTTAAACACATCAATGACTTCAATTATGTATAAATATTATATCACTCAATTATAACACTTCTCAACTTTAACATTAACTAGTTACATTTAAGAGCCTGTATTTGATCAGAAGAAAGAAGATGAAAAAAGTGTAATTGAAGATGTTGATAAAGCTTGTGTAATGATGTCTAAAGATGAGAAATTTTTAAATGATGATTTCATTGATGAATTTGTTCTTAATGACTTGATTGATGACAGTAAAAATAATAAGAAGAATATTGAATTTATTAATGATGAAGAAAGTAGTAAGAAGAATAGTAAGTAATCATTATTAGTTGAATAGAAAGCTGATCTTTAGAGATTAAAGATGTAAGATAAAGAATAATTAAATAGATCTTTAATTATTAATTAAAGGTTTTTTAATGAAAAATCTCTTCATTGATACTTAATATTTGCTATACATAGTAATTTTCAAATAGTGTTTATCATAATTGATATTGTAAGAAATTCATTTTACATTCAGATATATGTTCTGTCACATAACTACAATCTTGTATATACTAATTTTGAAACTCTTACAACACACTATCATCAACACATCACTTAAAGTACAATAAAATATCATTTATTTGCTTAACTTATTACAATAACTCAACATCATGTCTTTATACAGCTCATCATTCAGTCAAATCTTAAGCTACTTAAAAAGATCATTTTTAAGTACTTTCAGTAACAGAACTAAGTCATCTTAATTAAGTCAATCTTGTTCTTTAACTTTTGCAGACACTTTAAATTCAAAGTATGTTCTTTAAAAATCTATAATAAAGCAAGAGTTTCAAGACTGATGAAAAACAACTGTATAAAGTTAGAACATAGACACAAAAATTAAAAATCATATTTAAATAACATAAAACAGTTCAGCTTACTCAGCAAAGATCTGGCAGTTCTTTGTTGAAGTAGCTAGCAAACATGATGAAAGATTAGATGTGATGTGTATTAACTGTTACAATATTATGAATTATTCAGCATCAGAAAATGATGAAACAATCATCATAAAACATTATCTGAAAAGCAGCAGTTATCAAAAGATAAAATCAGCATCAAAAAGATAGATTTCAATCTTTGAAGCAATGAATTCAAAGATATGCTATAATTTTCAATTATAATGCTTTAATATAATGCTCACTGTTTAACAGACAGCTCAAAAGATCATTATTAAATTATTTAATTTTATTTTTAAAGTCTTTGATCAGCAGATTCTTCAATTCATTATAGCACTCAATATATTCTTTTGTGCTGTTGAATATATAAAGTTTCAAAAGCTCATCTGAATGTGTTGTGTCAATATTAAGATTTTAGATCAAAGCAAGATTGCATAACTTCTTAAGTATTGTGCTGTAAATGTTTAAAAAGATGTGTTTACAAAGCTTAAGATACAGATTAAAGTCTTTATTGCATTTAATGAATGAAGCAGTTTAAATTATCTTGCATTTCTAGACATTACTACATACTTTATTGAGGCTAAATAAAAGTATACAGAGATACTTTTAGTCTTTAGAGAACTAAAAAGTCAATATAGCAGTGAAAATCTTATTGAGTATATTCTTAAAATGTTGAAGAAGTGAAATTTGACACATTAATTGCTGATAATTACAGCAGACAATGCATTCAATAATTGTACACTACAACATTATTTGAGTCAGCTTCTGAGTCAGAAGAATATCATTAGAAGTGATGAAACTGAAATTATAAACTGTATAATACATATAATTCAGCTTGCAGTTAGTCAGCTATTTATATATCTGAAAGTGAATACAAAGAATGATCAGCTCATCATTACATTTAATGATGATGAGCTACAAAATTTCACAATTAACAAAGACTACTTCTTTAACATCATACTAAAAAAGATCAGTATATCTTTTATAATGCTTTATTATAATGCTCATATTTATTAAATTAATATTTTAACAAAAGTCTCATATAAATTCAATTACTAACTATTGTCATTATGACATCATCACAGTGTCTAGAGTTGTTCAAAGATTTGTAAAAGACAAATTCATGAAATATGATTAAGAATGTAAGAACTTAATGAAACTCTTTATACAATATGCTGAGTCAAGCATATAAACTATAAACTGAACTTTCTTAATGAATAGAATGTTTAATTTTGACAATAAGCAGAATGAAACTTCTTAGATACAATACAAAAAAGTGACAGCATGTTAAATATATACTGTATCTTCTGAAGCACTTCAAGAACTAAACAGAGACATAAGTACTATTAGTAAGTTAACAATTTATAAGTTGTGATATGCATACAATGATTTATTTAATCATCTTAAAAAACAAAATAAAGCAATTAAAAAGTTTAAATTGTTCTTTAATGCTGAGCTGTAAAATGTCATTGATGCATTAAAAAAGAAACTGACTCAATATTATAAAAAGATAAAAGTTAATTAAGAATTGTTCTGTAATCTTAATGTTATATTGAATTCATATAATAAGCTTAACATGTACAATGTAGAATATTCTCAGTTCTCAATAAATATTATATAGCAAGACTGACATATTGTTTTAATAAAAAGAAGACTGAGAAGATCTATGTTTAAAGTATAAATTTAAGTTTCAACAATATTATAGAGTTAACTATCAGCACTTGAAGAAAGAATCATTAGATGATGATTTGAGAATTTTTGACTCAAAGAAAAAGAAGATAATAGCAATGATGAGTTGCATAAAAAATGTAAAAAAGCATCAAGATATATCTGTGACAAAAAAAGTCTCAGATTATCTGCAAAAGTCTTCAGTATTAAATGTGAACATTTTAATACTTGATTACTGAAAGCTAATAAAGAACTTAAAATCAGCAATGATACAATTCATAAAAGATATATTTATAATTTCTGCAGCAGATATTGAAGTTGAATGCTTATTCAACATGACTTAAGATGTAATTATATATTGTTGAAATTGACTGAACTTAAACACTATTGAGAACATTATGCTAATTAAATATCATAACATGTTTATTCTTGCAGCAGAAGTGATAGAAATAATTAAAGAAAGATTTGCATTGACAATAATTGTTAATAGTGATGAGAAAAATTCATCAATAGATAAGCTGAATTCAACAATAACTAAATTACATACAGAGCTTTTATTAGATCATTACTTCAGTGATAATGATCTTTATAGTAATAATGATTATAAGAACAACATCAACTTCAGGCTTTGTAATCATGATTAAGATAAGAATATTGACTTAAGACTTAACAACAATGATTATAATTAAATTTTAAACATAGAAGCAATACAATTAAGCATTATAAATATCTTGAACAGTATACACTCAGAATATGCAATCATTGATGATGATCATAATTATAAATTAAGAAAGATTAAAGATCATATAAGTTCATTATCTGAAAGGCTCACTACAGCAATTGATGCATCAGCTATTAAGATCATCAATAATGACTTAATAATCATTAATTTTAATTTTTAAATCATTTACTTAAATGACTCTGCTCAGAGTACATTAACTGTCAATACACACACAGTCTTGAATACAACACAACATTAATTAAAAGAAAAAAGTCTTCTTTATTAATAAAGCAAAAAATTATTAAAAGCACTGCACTTACACTTAAAAGCACAGATAAAGTACATTAAGTTCTTAACTGCTTCAGTATTACAATTTCACAAGAAACAGAATCTTTTATCTGTTGATATCATTAATGATTGTTTAAAGTCAAAAGAAATTTATTCTTTCTTATTTAAAGATAATGTTAACATTTATTGATTTAAGCATCAGCAATCTCAATAAACATATGCTTAACATAATTTTTAATTTGAACATCAGATCTCTTTACTCTTTCTATGCAGTTTATGAACACTTCAATTTTCTTAAATTGCTTATAATAAACACAAGTTACATGTGAGCTAATAATATTGAGTGAAGTATTAAAATTAAATGTGCTTAAATGTAAAAAATAATGTTTAAGAGTCTTTAAGAACATTTAGCTTTACTTAAAGCATTAGAATTCATTCTGATTCTTTGTATCTTCATTAATATTATTATTATCATCATTATAATGATTTTCATTCTTCTCATCATTATTCTATATCTTCACTGAGCCTTCTATCTCTTGATCTGCATCATCAGTGAAGATTAAAGCTTATAATATTAACAGTTAATCTTTATTGTTGATCTTAATTTATAAATATAGTTAATCAGCAAGAAGCTAATAGACAATTGTAAAGAGCATTATAATAAAGTAATATAATCATATTTAATCAATTTGTATCTCAACTTCATCACTCTTTGACATTAAAGTAATAATCTATGAAGTTTAAAATTTAGTTAGATCTCTAATAAATAAACAGTGCAGAATTAATATATTTTGTTTTCTTTTAATATTGTTTTCTTAATATCTGCATGCATAAGTTCATCAGATTTAAGAAAGATGCATTCATTATTAATGTTCTCATTCAGTATTACTTAAACAGAAAAAGCTACTGTAACTTTGCTTTCATCATTATTTAGCATTATCTCTACTTCTTCATTCTTATCTGCAGAGACATTGAACACTGTTGAGAGCTAATAATTATAAAATGAAACAACATTAGCTTTTGTCTTTAGAGTCATTATAAAGAAGTGTTAAAAATATAATATACATTAATGATTTTTCTTGTTTGCTATGTGCTCTGAATCAAGTATGCTGCTATTAAAAATCTGCATAGCAAGATTTGAATTCTCATCTTTAGCTATAGTAAGTTGTTTATAGCTATTAAATTGAATAATTTATTCTTAATACTTAACTACTTTATCTAGACAGTTATTTCAACAGCTTTAAATATACTTGTCTGCTTTTTCAATTTAATCATATCAGCATAAATTAAATGTTAAATAAAGTTGATATATCTCTTCTTTAGTTATTGAGAAAGCACTCTTTGCTTTAAGAAGCTTATACAGAACTTGTATTTCTTTAGCAGCTATAATTAAATTATTTTGCTAAGCAATATCTTCATTCTTTTTTTGCTCAGTCATCACATTCTGATTTGTAAGAAAGATCACTATAAATGAAGTTAAAGTCTGATACAGAACACTATAATCATTTATTAATACTCATTATACTCATTCTTTACATATCTTTTAGCAACAATTTTCTCTCTTATCTTAACTGCATATTTTGCTCTTTAAATTCTCATCTTGAGCTTTTTATATTCTAAATTGTTAGATATATAACCCACGATAGCTGTGCTATTAGTGTGGTGCCACCTTTTAACAGGTTATGAGCCTGGGTTAGTGCGTGATAACTTGCGTAAAGTGGCGCCTAGGCCACCTCTGCCGGTGGTTCAAGTCCATGGTGAGGGAGTAAGTCCAAAAGGTCGCGAGTTCGAACCGCCATCTGCGCGCACCCTTTACACCTGCGGGTTGGTTGTGGGCCGATCGCGGGTTAGGGGGAGTGTTAGATATATAACCCACGATAGCTATGCTATTAAAGTGGTGCCACCTTTTAACAGGTTATGAGCCCGGGTTAGTGCGTGATAACTTGCGTAAAATGG
>JAABUY010001115.1_pt1 | contig 38338 bp, 40 predicted proteins | sample 5560271 | NCBI WGS metagenome assembly JAABUY01 (sample SAMN10711886, study PRJNA513374) | rock metagenome | isolation source: Antarctica rocks | place: Antarctica: Victoria Land, University Valley
CGGGCGACGGCGAAAAACTCCTTCCACCATTGCACGTCGTGGCCGTGGCCGAGCGCCACGTAGTTCCAGGCGCGTTTGGCGATCTCGTCCATGCGGTATGTGTCGATCAGGCCGTTGTTGTCGGCCATCACGCGCTCCCGGCGCACATCCTTGGCGTGCAAGTAGTGGATGGCGTCGCCGAGCAAGCGCACCGCCGCTATGGGGTCGCCGCCCATCCACATGTGGTGGGACGGATCGAAGTTCATGCCGATCACGGGATCCACGTTCTCGCGCAGCCGCAGCATGTTGGCGGGGTTGTGAATCATGGTGGCGCCGAGGTTCTCGATCGCAACCCGGATCCCGCAATCCTTGGCGAGTGTCGCGGCCTTTCGCCAATAAGGGATCAGGACCTCGTTCCATTGATAGTCGAGCGCCTGTTCATGCTCGGGCAGGATCACGTGGGTGATCCAGTTCGGCACGGCGTCGGTCGGGCTTCCGCCGGGCAGCCCCGACATCATCACGACGGTGCCGACCCCGAGCTTCTCGGCCAAGCGGAAGGTTTTCTCGACCACGGCCGCGTGGGCCTTGCCGCTCGCGCCCGGGTGGAGCTGGTTGCCCGAGCAGTTCAGCGCGGAAATCGACAGATCGCGGCGGTGCAGCGCATCCGTGAAGCGGCCCCGGGCCGCCGCGCTGTCCAGGAGTTCGTCGAGCTTGAGATGGGGCGCCTTCGACCAGTTGCCGCAGCCGAGTTCGACCGCTTCGAACCCCAGGCCCGAGACCGTGTCGAGCATCTGTTCCAGCGGCATGTCGCCGAGGATATCGGTCACGAGGCTCATCGTCATCATGCGGCGGCTGCGCTCCCTCGGGGAAGATGAGCGCGGCGGACTCGCCGCCGCGCTTGCCGTTCACTTCATGTATTTCGCGACGGTGTCCGCGCCAGCCAGCCGAGCCGGCGCGAGCCGTTCCAGCAGATCCTCTTGCCTGTCGACGTTTGCACGCCCGAGAGCATTTGAATAGGCGCTGTCACCGGGCCCTTTCTGCCGACACCGCGTCGCCACGAGCCAGGTGCGATCGTCCTCGGATGGCATGCCTGGCTCCTCGCCCATCGGGCAGCATAACGATACCCTCGTCACACCAGATTCCCCACCGCCGCGATCAATCTCGCGACGTCCTCGTCGCGCGACAGGCGGTGGTCGCCGTCCTTGACGAGCGTGATGCTGACGGGGTCGGCCGCGAGATGTTCGACGAGCAGCATGGCGTGCTGCCAGGGCACGTCGGGGTCCTGCATGCCCTGCAGGATATGGACCGGGCCGTGAGCCCGCACGACGCCGCCGAGCAGGAGGTGCCGGCGCCCGTCCTCTATCAGCGCCCGGGTGATCGGATAGGATCCGGACCCGTAGGGGCTGGGCCGCATCCAGCGCCCGGTCTCGTCGATCTCGCGCCGGACTTCCGCGCCGAAGTTCGCCCACATCAGCGCCTCCGTGAAATCCACCGCCGGGGCGATCAGCACGAGGCCGGCGATGCGCTCGGCTTCGCCCGCCGCGGCCAGGGCGCGCGCCCCCAGCAACGCGATCCAGGCCCCCATGGACGATCCGACCAGGATCTGCGGCCCGCGGCTCGCGGCCCGGATGGCACCGAGCGCGTCGGCGAGCCAGAGCCCGATCGTGCCGTCCTCGAAGCGCCCCTCCGACGCCCCATGGCCCGAATAGTCGAAACGCAGCATGGCGCGGCCCTGGGCCTCGGCCCAGGCGTCGAGCGCCACGGCCTTGCTCGAGGCGAGGTCGGACTTGAAGCCGCCGAGCCACACCAATCCGGGACGCGCCTCTCCGTCGGCGGCGGCCCGCTCCCGCGCCTCGACGGGGGGCCTGGCCACGACGGCGAGCCGGCGCTCGCCATGCTGGTCCCGGAGCTGAAGCATTGTGGGCCGACCATCGTGTGGCATAATCGAGGCATCTCCTCCTGAGGGCCGATCCATGCCGAACAGACACTGCAGCGCCTGATGCCGCAAGTCTTCGCCTCGCCCTCGGCCGCACCACCGCGATCGCTCGTCGGCCAGACCGTGCTGCAGATCATCCCGTCGCTCGACGCGGGCGGCGCCGAACGCACCACGATCGACATCGCGGGCGCGCTCGTGGAAGCGGGCGGGCGGGCTCTCGTGGCGAGCGCGGGCGGCCGCCTCGTCAGCGAGTTGCAGGCGCGCGGCGCCATCTGGATCCCGTTCCCGGCCGATACCAGGAACCCCGTCGCCATGGCCTGGAACGTCGCCCGCCTGGCCCGGCTCATCCGCCTGGAGCGGCCGGCGCTGGTCCACGCGCGCTCCCGCGCCCCGGCCTGGACGGCGCTCGGCGCCACACGGCTCACCGGCACGCCTTTCGTGACCACGTTCCACGGCAGCTACGGCGGCACGAATGCGCTGAAGCTGCGCTACAATTCCGTGATGGCGCGGGGCGACGTGGTGATCGCCAACTCGGACTATACCGGCGGCCTCGTCGCATCGCTCTATCCCTGGGCAGTGCCGCAGATCGAGGTGGTGCACCGCGGCACCGACCTCAAAGCCTTCTCGCCCGGCGCGGTCGGCCCGGGGCGGGTCGAGAAGCTGCGGGCCGAATGGGGCGTCGAAGCCGACGAGCGCGTGGTGCTGCTGGCGGCCCGGCTGACGGGCTGGAAGGGCCATCGCGTGCTAATCGAGGCGGCCGCCATCCTGAACCGCCAGGGCCTCGACGGCACGGTGTTCATCCTGGCGGGCGACCCGCAGAAGCGCCGGCGCTACGTGGCCGAGATCGACGGGGCCATCTCGGCGGCGGGGCTCGCGGGAATCGTCCGCCGGGTCGGGCACTGCGCCGACATGCCGGCCGCCTTGCGAGCCGCCAGCGTCGTGGCGGTGCCCTCGACCAAGCCCGAAGCCTTCGGCCGCTCGGCCGTGGAGGCCCAGGCCATGGGGACGCCCGTGGTGGTGACGGACCTCGGCGCCGTCCCCGAAACCGTGCTGACGAGCCCCCGCGTGCCGGCCGAGGCCCGTACGGGCTGGTGCGTGCCGCCCGACGACGCCCCGGCGCTGGCCGAGGCGCTCGGCCAGGCGCTGGCGCTCGGCGCCAGTGCGCGCGACGCCCTGGGGCAGCGCGCCCGGACCCATGTCGCGGGCGCTTTCTCGCTCGAACGGATGCAAGGCGCCACGCTCGACATCTACAGGGCCGTGATGGCCGGCCGGCGCCGCATCGTCGCGCCCGCGGCCCCGCGGCCGGCCGGCGCGGACGTGACACCGTGAGGACGGCACCGCTGTTGCGGCGCAAGGCTCGGCGACCGTCGGCGATGAAAGCGGCAGGGGTCCCCGCGCGACTTCAATGGGCCGGTTCGCCGCCCTTGATGGTCCCCGGCGCGCCGTAGTGGTCGGCCAGGTCCTCGCCCGACAGGCTGTAGGAATAATTGCTGTTGGAGAAGGGCAGCATGGAGGCGTTCCAGGCCTGCCACTGCGTCACGAGCCGCGCATAGATGTCCCGGTCGCGCTCCTTGAGATTGGCCCGCTCCAGCGGATCGGCCACGACGTCGAACAGGAAGCTGCTGCCCATGATGGCGAGGTATTTCCAGTTGCCGTCGCGCACCGCACGCTGGTCCTTGTTGAGGTAGCGCCAATAGAGCGTGCGCGGCACGTCCTGCACGCCGGGCGCGAGGTGGTCGAGAAGGTCGATGCCGTCGCTCGGATAGGCGGGATCGGGGCCGGTGCCGGCCGCCGCCGCGAGGGTCGGCAGCCAGTCCATCGAGATCATGACCTGGTGGCTCGCGGAGCCCGGCGCGACCCGCCGCGGCCAGCGCAGGATCGCCGGGATCCGCAAGCCACCTTCCAGCAGGTCGGTCTTCTTGCCCGTGAAGGGCCAGGTGTCGGCGAAACGCTCCCCGCCGTTGTCGCTGGTGAAGATCACGATCGTGTCGTCGGCGACGCCGGCCCGGTCGAGCGCGTCGAGCACGCGGCCGACCTGCATGTCCATGCGGGTCACCATGGCCGCATAGGTCTTCTGGTCGCCGCCGTCGAAGTCGCCGAGCGCTTCGGGGTCGTGCTTGGCGGCGAGGCGCGCCGACTCGGCCTCCCCCTCCGGTCCCGGCGCCTCCCAGGGCCAATGCGGCGCCGTGAAATGCAGGCTGAGCAGGAACGGGTCCGGCCGCGTCGTGAAATCCGCGACGAGGCGGACCGCGTGATCGCCGAAGAGGTCGGTGAGATAGCCGGCCTCGTGGGCCTGGACGTCCTCGTTGAACAGCGACTGGTCGTGGCGGACGTAATCGGCGGCGCCCCCGCGGATCCCGTAATAATGCTCGTAGCCGCTCTTCAGCGGCCCGTAATCCGGCAGGAAGCCGAGGTGCCACTTGCCCACCAGGGCCGTGCGGTAGCCGGCGGCCCGCAGCAGCGACGGCAGGGTGGGATGGCTCGGCGGCAGCCCCGCCACATTGGCGGACAGCGGCTCCTCGAGCCCGATCGCCAACCTGTCCTGGTAGCGGCCGGTGATCAGCGCCGTCCGGGTCGCCGAGCAGACGGCCGAATTGGCATAGGCCTGCAGGAAGCGCAGGCCGCCCGCCGCGATCCGGTCGATGTTGGGTGTCTCGAAGTCGGGGCGGCCGTAGCAGGACAGGTCCGCGTAGCCGAGGTCGTCGGCCAGGATGAAGACGATGTTGGGCCGGCGACCAGCCGGAACGGCCCGCGAATCGGCGGCCGCCCGCCGATCCAGCACCGGCAGGGCCAGGCTGCCCCCGGCTCCGGCCAGGAGGGTGCGTCGCGTCATCTGGGGCATGGACCCTCTCCGAACGGCGATACGGACGGACGCTCATACGACGACATGGGCCGCGGATAAAGGCGCCGGCAACGATGCCGATGGCAACCGATCACCCTTCGCGGTTCTGTCAAGCGCGCCACACCATTGTGAGGACGCTCCCGGCGTCCGCGGCTCCGAGATCCGTGAGCGTCACGTCACCAGGCCCCGCGCTCCACGCGGCCTCGCGGTCGCCGACCCGGGCCAGGATCACCGCGTCGGCGTCGATGCCCGGCAAGGTGAGCCGGCACCCCGGCGCCACCACGTCGGGCAGCACGACCACGAACAGCCCTTCCGCGATATGCAGGCCCGAGAGGCGCCCGACGATGTCGGTGACCAGCAGCGGCGTCTCGCCCTTCATCAAGGTCAGCACGCCGCCCGACACCGTGAGGGTGGCGGGTCCCACCGGGGTCTCGACCGGACCGAGTACCAGGTCCTCGCCCGTGTTGACGATCTCCCAGCCGCCCCAGGGCGTGTGATCCATGACCTCGCCGACCGCCATCGCGGGCATCAGGGCGCCCCAGCCGTAGAAGCCGTCGGTGTCGGGGCCGTCCAACGGCTCGCCGGTCTCGGCGTTGTAGTTCTCGGCGCAGATCCGCCGGTCGTCCCAGGCCGAGCGGAACAGGGCGAAGCTGCGCCGCGCGAGGTCCGAAGCCTCGACCCGCTTCCCGGCCCGGCGCAGGCCCTGCCACACGAACCAGTTCATCGGCGGCCAGATGCGGCCGCGCCAGTAGACGTTGTCGCGCGCGGCCGGGTCGTCGCGGGCCGTGCCGGGGATCGGGAAGGGGCCGCCGAACAGCGCCGGGTCGCCGAGATGGGCGAGCAGGCGCTCCGTCTGCGCGGGGGTCGGAATGCCGGCCACGAGCGGGTAGAAGCTCGTCGGCCCGAGGCTGCGCACGAAGCCGCCGGACCAGAGCCGGTTGGCGAAGAGCCCGCGCGCCTCGTCCCACAGTTCCGTCCTTACCCGATCGCGCGTGGCCGCGGCCCGTGCCGCATGGGCGGCGGCTTCGGTCGCGAGCCCGAGGTCGGCCGCGATCGCGGCCAGCATCTCGGCGTCGAGCACGAGCAGGCTGTTCAGCCCGACGTCGAGGCTGGCGAGCGTGCGGGTCGCGGGGTCGAAGGGCGCCTCGTCGTGGATCGGCGCATTGTCCATCGAGGATTCGTTGCGCGCGCCGAAGCTCGTGCCCTTGTAGAGCCCTTCGCCCACGTCCGACGTACCGTAGGAGCACAGGCCCCGCCGGCCGGGATCGCGCTCCCGCCACCACCAGGCGTGATTGCGGGCCAGGATCTCGTAGGCGAGCCGCGCGGCGGCGCGCGATCCGCTCCTGAGGCCCATGAGCCGGACCAGGAAGGCGCCGATCGGGAGCTGCGTGCGGTCGACCCAGGCGTCGGTCGCGGTGACCAGGCAGGCGAGGTTGCCTTGCGGCGTGGCGCCGGCCAACGCGCAGGCGAGGTTCTCGCGCTCGATCTCGGGGTCGAAGATCCCGCCGAGCAGGCCGGCATAGAGCTGGTCGTTGAGCCACACGCCGAAGCCGCCGAACTTGGCGCCGTTCCAGTTGCGGCTGATCGAGGTATAGGGCCGGGCGTTGACCGGGTCCCACACCATGTTCCAGCCCACCACGTCGCGGATGGCGTCGAGCCCGCCCGCGAAGGCGCCGGTCTGGACCGGAAGGGACGCCGCCTCGGTGCCGGCCGCGAGCGCCGCACGGGCTTTGCCGACCGCGAGGTCCTCCCGGTCGGCGACGGCGCAGGAGAAGCGGTTGGAGCGGCTCATTTCGAGGTTGAAGCGCAGCGCCAGCACTGGCGCTTCGGTGGCGCGCGACGCGAGATGGAAATAGCCGTGCCGCTCGTAGTCCGCGGCCACCTCCTCGATCCCGGCATGGCCCGTGACCTGCACGGGGGCCGCGTCCGACACCAGCGCCGCAAAGCGCGTCCCGACCTTGACGATGGCGGCACCGCTCGCGGCATCGAAGCGCACCGTCGCTCCGTCCTCGGCCGACAGGCACAGATTGACCCAGAAGCGCAGCCCCCACTCGTCGAGGTCCGGCGCCGCCCAGGAGCCCACCACCGTGAAAGGCTCGGGCTTGGCGTAGCGCCAGTCGAGCGTAGTGCCGGCATGGTCGAGCCGCAGCGTCACCTGACGGGCGTCGGGCGCATGGGTGCCGAAGGTGACGTCCGGGCCTGGCGCAAACAGCGTGGCGCGCCCGGTGCTGCTCGCATAAGCGAGCGGCGTGATCCTGATGCCGAGCGGCAGGAACACCATCTCGGCCGGCCGGTCCGACCACGTCGACCAGGCCCGGGCGACCGGGATCGTGGCGTTGCGGAGCATCATGTCGGGTCCCATCAGTCCGCGATCAGCACCGAATGCGCGGGCGACCAGGTCAGTGCCACGCGGGCGCCGAGCGCGATCGTCGGCGCTTCACGGTTCGACGCGAAGACCTTGAGTTCGGCGCCGTCGGGGCCGGCCAGGAAAAACGTCGAGGTGGCACCGGCATAGACGATTTGGCGCAACGTGGCATCGATGCTGTTGACGTCCCCCGCCGCGTGTTCGGGCGCCCGAGCGGTCTCGGATAGCAGAGATGTGTCGGGCAGCAGCGTGATCTTCTCGGGCCGCACCGCCAGGGTGGCCGGCTGGCCCAAGAGCGGCAGTGCATCCGCAGTGCGGATCACGTTGCTGCCGACCGCGACCCCGCCCGCCACGACGCGGCCCGAGAAGAAATTGGCATCGCCCAGGAAGGCGGCCGCGAAGCGTGTCCGCGGCCGCTCGTAGAGCAAGACCGGCTCGCCCGACTCGACGATGCGGCCGCCGTCGAGGATCGCGACCCGGTCGGACAGGGTCAGGGCCTCTTCCTGGTCGTGGGTCACGAAGATCGTGGTGAGGCCGCTGTCGCGCTGGATGCGGCGCAACTCCACCTGCATCTCCTGGCGCAGCCGACGGTCGAGCGCCGAGAGCGGCTCGTCGAGCAGCAGCACGCGGGGCTTCGTCACCATGGCGCGTGCCAAGGCCACGCGCTGCTGCTGGCCGCCCGACAATTGCTTCGGCCGCCTGGCTTCGAGGCCACCGAGCCGCACGATATCGACGGCCCGCGCCACCTCGGCTTTGGCGGCGGCACCCCGGATGCCGCGGCGGTGGAGCCCGTAGGCGATGTTCTCGGCCACCGTCATGTGAGGAAACAGCGCGTAGGACTGGAACACCATGCCGATGTTGCGCCGCCACAGCGGCACGGCGGTGACGTCGTCGTCGCCGATCAGCACGCGGCCGGCCTCCGGCTGGACGAAGCCGCCGATGACGCGCAGCAGCGTGGTCTTGCCCGAGCCCGACGGCCCGAGCAGGCTCGTGAAGCGGCCCGACTCGAAGCGCGCGTCGACGGCGTCGAGCACCGCGAGGGCGCCGTACCGCTTGGACAGACCCCGCACCTCAACGGCGCTCAAGCCCGCCTCCGGGTTTCGAGATCAGCGCGAAGACGAGCACCAGGGCCACGGACACGCCGAGCAGCACGGTCGAGACCGCGTTGATCTCGGGCGTGAAACCCTTGCGGATCGACGAATAGATCTCGACCGGCAGCGTCGAGGTGCCCGGGGTCGCGAGGAAATACGAGATCACGAACTGGTCGAGCGACACCGCGAAGGCAAACAGCGCCGCCGCAACGATGGAGGGTGCCAGCAGCGGCAGCGTGATGCGGAAGAAGGCGTGGACCGGCGTCGAGCCGAGGCTCATGGCGGCCTCCTCGAGCTCGGCCCGCAACGCCTTCAGCCCCGTGCCGACCACCAGCACCACATAGGGGATCGCGAGCGCCACGTGGCCGATCACCATGGCGTGGAGACCGCGCCCGATGCCGGTCCAGTAGAAGAACACCAGCATGGCGGTGCCGGTGATCAGCCAGGGAATGGCGATCGGCGGCAGCAGCAGCACGTTCAGGGCCGCCCGCCCGCGGAACGTGCGGCGCGCCAGCGCCAGCGCCGCGGCCGTGCCGATCGCCGTGGCCAGGACGGCCGTCAGCACCGCGATCACCACGCTGTTGCGGCTGGCGTCGAGAAGCTTCTCGTTCCCCGAGAGCGCCACGAACCAATGGGTCGTTGGCGCGATGGGCAGCCCGTAGAGCTCCGAGGCGTTGAACGCCATCGCCACCATGACGACGATCGGCAGATAGAGGAACGCCACGATGGCGTAGAGGTAGAGCCGGCCGAGCCGGCTCATGGACATGCGTCCCGCAACACGCGCCTCACCCGGCCGTCGCGGCGGCGAGGCGCTGGCGCAGCACACCCGAGAACAGCCCGAAGAGCGCCAGCACGGCCGCCAACATGGTGAACGACAGGGCCGAGCCGAGCGGCCAGTTATAGGCCGCCGTGAACTGGTCCTCGATCACGGTGCCCATGGTGACGCCGACGCGCCCGCCGAGGATGCGCGGTTCCATGAAGGATCCGATCACCGGCACGAAGATCAGGATGGCGCCCGAGACCAGTCCCGGCAGGGCGAGCGGCAGCACTACGGTGAAGAACAAGGCCGGAGCGCGGGCGCCGAGCGCGCGAGCCGCGTCGAATACGGCATCCTCGATGCCGGCCACCGCGAGATAGCAGGTAAGGATCATATAGGGCAGGTAGGCGTGCACGAGGCCGATCACCACGGCCGGCGTGGTGTAGAGCAGGCCGAGCGGCGGCGCCGCGGGCGCCACGAGATGCAGCGCCTGATCGAGGATGCCGCCGTCGCGCAGCACCATGGTCCAGGAGAAGATGCGCACGAGGCCGTTGGTCCAGAACGGCAGGATGATCAGCAGGAACAGCGTCTGGCGCAGCTGGCCGTGTGTGGCCCGGGCGAGCGCCAGCGCGGCCGGCAGGCCCAGCACGGCGCAGAGAGCCGTCGTCCAGAGGCCGAGCTTCAGGGAGTCCCAGGCCACGCCGACCAGGTAGGGCCGGCGCACGAAGGCCAGGTAATTGTCGGGCGTGAGGACGACCGGCTTGTTGCCGAGCGGCGTGCTTTTCAAGAAGCTGAACAGCAGCATCGCGCAGAGCGGCAGGAACACCGCCAGCGTCAGCCATCCGTAGGCGGGCAGCAGAAGGCCGGCCGTGGACCAGACGGGGCTGCGGGCGCGGCGGGGCGCGGCCCGGCGTCGGACCTGGCTGGAATCACTCATCCGTCATCGGTCGGGTCCTGGGTCGGCTGACGCGCTCACGCCGCGTAGAACGCCTTCACCTCTTCCCAGAGATCGTTGTAGGCCTGCCGGCGGTCATCCGGCAGAGCGCCCATGAACTGCAGGGTCGTGAGGTATTTCGGGTCGTGGATCACCCGGTTGAGGTCGCCCTCGGGCAGCGACGCCATGGCGGCCGCATTGGTGGACGCCGGCGCGCCCAGCGTAGTGGCCCATTCGTAATAGAATTTCGGGTCGATCATGTAGTCGATGAACTGAAGCCCCAGATCCTTCCTGGTCGAAGATGCCGGGATGCAGAGCGTGTCGAGCCAGCCGATGGCGCCCTGTTTCGGGACGATGAAGTCGACCGGCAGCTTATGCACGTTCTGCGAGCGCCCCACGGCGCCCGACCAGTAGACCGACAGGTCGAAGGCGCCGCCCGCGAAGGCCTTGTTCCACTCGTCCTCGCTCGACCACAGGAGCTTCACGTTCTTCTTGAAGCCCTTCAGCGTGTCGCCGATCGCCTTCATGTCCTTCGGAGCGTTGATGTCTTGGCCGGTCAGCAGCGCCGCGACCGCGACCTCGGTCACGGCATCGTCGAAGAGGGCGACGCGGTTGGCGAAAGCCGGCTCGCCCAGCGCCGCGTAGCTGTCGACCGGCCCCTTGCCGCGGCGCAGCGCCAGGGCGTTCATGCCCCAGACCCAAGGAACGCCCCAGGTCTTGCCGTCGAAGGCGAGGTTGGGGTTGGCCTTGAAGGCGGGCGTCATGTCCTTGGCGTTCGGCATCGACGTCAGGTCGACCGGGTCGATCAGCTTGTCGGCCTGAGCCTGCCGGTCACGGGCCGAGTTGATCAGCACGACGTCGTAGACACCGGGGTTGGTGCGCAGCTTGGTCAGCATCTCGGGTTCGGCGTTGAAATAGTCGTGCCTGACCTCGATGCCGGTGGCGGCCTTGAAAGCCTTCAAGGCGAAGGCTTCGTCGGTGCCGTAGCCCTGCCAGTTCAGAACCGTGATGGTTTTCCCGGCCTGGGCCCGCGCGCCGGATCCCAAGCCCGCCGTCGCGCCGGCGAGACCGGCGCCGAGCAGCCGGTTGAATTGACGACGATTGAGATTGGTCATCCCGAAAAGTCCCTGCAGCGATGCGCCTCCGGCGGCGTTAGTCCACGTACGGACTATGGCTGTGGCGGGCTGTCAAGCGCCGGGGCGAGGTCGATCGCCGCGGCCGGTTCGGCTTCGTCGATCAGCTTTGCCAGCCGCCGCAAAGCCAGTCCGTAGCCCTGGGTGCCGAAGCCGGCGATCACGCCGGAGGCCACCAGCGACACGTAGGAACGGTGGCGGAAGCTCTCCCGCCTGTGAACGTTCGAGATATGGACCTCGATGATCGGGAACCCGCAGGCGTCCAGCGCATCCAGGATCGCCACCGACGTGTGGGTGAAGGCGGCCGGGTTGATGAGGATGCCGCCCGCGGTCTCGCGCGCTTCGTGGATCCAGTCGATGATCCGGTGTTCCGCGTTGCTCTGGTGGAAGCGGAGTTCGAGGCCGAGTTCCTCGGCCAGCTCGCGGCATTCCGCTTCGACGTCGGCCAGGGTCTCGTGGCCGTAGATATGCGGCTGGCGCTTGCCTAGGAGATTGAGGTTGGGTCCGTTGAGGATGTAGACGAGGCGGCTCATCGTGGTTCCCGATCAGGGTTGCGGCCGAGGCGGCGGGCTCTTTCAGTGAAGCGCTATTTCGGTTTCGCCCGCCAGGCCGGCCGGCCCGCGTTCCGGATGAGCGAGCTGCTTCACCACCAGCGCGGCCGCCGCGATCAGGCCCGGCACCGCGACGAGCGCGAAGATGGACGCGAGATCGAGATTGCGGCGCGACAGTTCGCCGACCAGGAACGAGCCCGCGATCCCGCCGAAGCGCCCGATGCCCAGCATCGACGACACGCCCGTGGCGCGCCCTGCCGTCGGGTAGAAGGCGGCCGCGAGCGCTGGAAGCGACGATTGCGCCGTGTTCATCAGCGTGCCTCCGAGCAGCATCACGACCATGAGGGCGCCAAGGTGACCGGTCGTCTGGCCGACCGCGTAGATGGCGGCAGCCGTCAGCGCGAAACAGACCGCGACGACCGCATTGGCGTTGAAGCGATCCATCAGCCAGCCCGACAGGATGGCCCCGAAGCCGCCGAGCGGGAACAGCGCCGACACGAGGGCGGCCGTGCTCTGCGTCATCCCGGCATCCTTGAGCAGGATCGGCAGCCAGTTGATGAGCGCATAAAAGATCACGAGCCCCATGAAATAGGCGACCCAGAGCATGAGGGTTCCGGCCCGGTAGCGGCGCGACAGCACGACGCCGATGCCGCTGTTATTCAGCGGCGCCGGCGCCCGCTCCTGCAGTGTGAAGGACGACGCCTCGGCGGCCGAGGCCGAGATGCGGCGCAACACGGCGCCGATACGGTCGGCCGGGATGCCCTTCGCCACCATGTAGCGCACGGATTCCGGCAGCAGCAGCGCGAGCAGAAACGCCAGGCCGAGCGGCATGGCGCCGCCGAGGATCAGCACGCTGCGCCAGCCGAACCGCGGGATCATCCAGGCGGCCAGGAAGCCGCCCAGCGCCGCGCCGAGCGGGAAGCCGCAGAACATCGCATTGGTCAGGGTGGCGCGCCGCCTATCCGGGCAGAACTCGCTCATCAGCGTGGCGGCATTGGGCATGGCGGCGCCGAGCCCAAGTCCGGTGACGAAGCGCAAACCCACCAGTTGGCCGAGGTTGCCCGAGGATGCCGACGCCAGGCAGGCCAAGCCGAACACCAGCGCGGCGCCGATCAGGACCGTCCTGCGGCCGAACCCGTCGGCCAGCGGGCCGGCCGACAGGGCGCCGAACGCCAGCCCGAACAGCGCCGCGCTCAGCACCGGCGCCAGCGCCGAGCGCTCCACGCCCCATTCGCCGACGAGCGAGGGCGCGATATAGCCGATCGCCGCCGTATCGAACCCGTCCATCAGCACCACGCAGAAGCAGAGCGCGAAGACGAGCCACTGGAAGGGCGAGAACGGATGCTCGTTCAAGAAAGCTTGGACGTCGACGGTCCGAGCGCTCGGCATGGCGTCTCTCCCGGGGCGGCTGTTGTCGTCGGTCTCGGCTTCGGGGCGGAGCGCGTCGCGTGCCCCTGTCCGGCCGGCAGCTTCGCCCATCGCTGCGGCATCCGCAATGCGCCCCCCACCGTCATGGCCGGGCTTGTCCCAGCCATCCACGCCTTGAGCGTCAACGCTGACCCTTCAAGGGGCGTCGGAGCCGTACAACGACCCTGCAGGTGGCGGCTCGGCGTCGATGGCCGGGACGAGCCCGGCCAGGACGGGGTTGGCCGACGCACGCGGCGGTCGACGCGCGGCCCGAAACAGGGCAGATCGTAGCGGCCGAGGGTCGGCTTCGCAGGACCGCTCGAGACCAGGGGGGAACGCCATGAACCTGCCGCGCAACCACTTCAAGCACGCCATTCGGGAGGGACGGCAGCAGGTCGGACTCTGGTGCACGATCCCGGGCGGTCTCGTGGCCGAGATCCTGGCCGGCGCCGGCTATGACTGGGTCCTGTTCGACACCGAGCATACGCCGGCCGATCCGATCACGGTGCTGGAGCAATTGCAGGCCGCAGCCCCCTACCCCGTGTCGGCGATCGTGCGCCCGGCCAGCAACGACACGGTGCTGATCAAGCGCTTCCTCGACATCGGCGCCCAGACCCTGCTGATCCCCTATGTGCAGGATGCCGACGAGGCGCGGGCCGCGGCCGCCGCCATGCTGTATCCCCCGGCGGGCGTCCGGGGCGTCTCGATGTCGAACCGGGCCAACCGTTTCGGCCGGGTCAAGGACTATGCCGGCCGCGCCGCGGAAGAACTCTGCCTTCTGGTGCAGGTCGAGACCGCGGCAGCGCTGGCCGGGATCGAGCGCATCGCGGCCGTCGAGGGGGTCGATGGCATCTTCATCGGCCCGGCCGACCTCGCGGCCAGCCTCGGCCATCCGGGCGAGCCCACGCACCCGGCCGTCGTCGCGGCCATCGAGGACGCGATCCGCCGCATCCGCGCCTGCGGCAAACCGGCCGGCATCCTGACGCCGGACGCAGCCTTCGCCCGCCACTGCATGGCGCTCGGCACCACCTTCACGGCCATCGGCAGCGATGGTGGCCTGCTGGCCCGCGGCGTCGAAGCCCTGCGAGCCACCTTTCAGGCCGGCGGCGATGGAAAAGCGTGAGGGTGGCACGGAGGCCCAGGATCCGGGAGGCGGTTATAGTCTTGCACCGAGGCAGGGCTGCTCCGAGGCCCATGGCGGACCCTCGACGTATGCGGGACACTTGGCCAAAGGGTCGCGGGAGGATCCTTCGCCTAAAGCTGTGATTCAATAGCGGCCTTGTCTATGACCGACCATACTTGCTCGATCCGGCCGTCGCGAAATCGATAGAATACGTTTTCGGCGAACGAGACTCTTTTCCCGTTTACATGAAGGCCGAACAGTTCGCCTTTTGGCGTACAATCGAAGACAAGACGACTCGCTATGAAAGGAACCTCGGTAATCAGCATCTGCACGTGAAAACGCAGGTCCGGAATCGATTCGAAGTCTCTCGCCAGCATCTTGCGATAACCGGACAACCCGAAGGGCTGGCCGTTGTGTTGTACATCGTCATGAACGAACTGGCACAGACCAGGCCAGTCCTGCCTGTTCAAGCATGAAATGTATTCTCTGTAAATTGCTGAAAGTTCTTTGGAATCAACCGACATCTCTCATTCCATTGCCGTATATTATTTACTGAGGTTGGCAGATCGCTTGAGCCTGTGATAGGGGAGCCGACCATTTGCTCGCTATCATGCTTTCTACTGCATAGCCGAGATGCCAGGAGCCACCATGCCCATTCCCACTTCCCCTCTCAGGATCGCTGTTCTCGGCGCTGGAAAGATCGGCAGCACGTTTGCCTTCCAACTGGCGCGCAACGGTCGTCACGATGTCACTGTCATCGCGCGGCCAGGCTCCCTCCGGCTGCAGCACCTTCAACGCGACGGTTCGATCGTTGACGTGAAGGGCGAGCGGGCCAGCGTCCGGGTGACCAGCATGCTCGACGAACAGACGCCTTACGACCTCGTGATCGTCACGCTTCTGGCCCATCAAACGGATGCCATGTTGCCGACCTTGCAGCGCAGCGCGGCCAAATGCATCCAGTTCATGTTCAACACCTTCCATCCGGAGCGCCTCCAGGCGGCGATCGGCCTCGATCGCTGCTCCTTCGGCATGCCGTTCGTGCAAGCCACATTGAACGACGATGGCAAGCTCAAGGCCACCATCGGCGCTGCCGGGCAGAAGACCATCATGAGCCAGCAACGTTGGGTCGACGTGTTCAACGCCGCCGGACTTCCTTCGGTTTTAGAACGCGACATGCCCCTCTGGCTTCGCTGCCACGTTCCGATGTGTGTGGCGTTCGAAAGCGTGTCGGTGGCCGGGGAGCGGCGCGGCGGCGGCGCATCGTGGGGGGAAGCGGTTGTCTTGGCGCGCGGTATCCACGCGAGCTTCACCCTCATCAAGGGGCTTGGCTTTCGCGTCTACCCAAGGGCTAAAAAACGCATCGACGGCGCTCCGACATGGGTCGTGGCGTCCATACTATGGTCCATGTCGCGCATTCGCTCGTTCCGCGAGTTGCTGGCGACGGGAAAAGCCGAATGCCGCGCTTTGGTGGACGTCATGGTAGCGGCTGCGCCACTCGCGAAGCAGCCCGTGATGGTCTCCGACATCGAGGCGATGAAACCATCGTAGCTGGCACGTTCGCACGATCACCGGTTCACTACGCCATGGCACACACGCGTTTTGTTCGGAGAACAGCTCAACCCGATTTCATAAGGGCTGCCCGAACCGCTTGGTTCAGATCCCCTATTTGTCGAGTCTGCTCACTCAAGGCCTGTTCCAGGTGCTCCAAACGGATGCGATCAAGCTTGTCATGCAGGGACATGATCTCTATTTCTGCCTTCAAGTTGATTTCGTAATCCAGGCTGGCCGCCAATCGGTCGCGGACCGCTTGACGATTTTGAGACATAAGAATCACTGGCGCTTGTAGAGCGGCAACCATCGACAATATCAGGTTGAGAAAAATATAGGGATATGGATCAAAACCGCCACTGAAATGCGTCATAATAACGGTGTTTACCAAAATCCACGCAATGAGCATGCCAGTAAAGATCGTTATGAAAGCCCAAGATCCACCGAATTGAGCAACTCTATCTGCGAGCCGTTCACCAAACGTCTGTTTTTCCTCTAGAACACTATTTACGTTCTGAGTCACATGTAGACGCTTGGCAATATGCAAAATTATTCTCTGCTCCCGGTCAGAGAGGCAAGTTAGACCACTGTCTAGAAGTTGACGGGCAAGTTGTGTTACCGCTTGTTCCATACTAGCCGGTGCGCCTCGTGTAGAATCCTTGCTTCTTTGCAGGTGCATCCGCCGCCTCGACGAGAGCCGCTACCTCCTCCATGCTCCAGAGCCGATCCGAGATGCCCCCAGCCATTGCCGGGCTTATCCGAAGGGTCTTATGGATACGCGTGAAGTTGTACCAGACGGCATAGAGCGCGACCATATGGGCGTGGTTTTCGAACTTCTTGGAGAAGGCATTGGTGAGCCGGGTGAACCGGCGCATGTGCATCCGCATGGTGAGGTTGTGCCGCTCAACGTAGGATGTCGAAACGTGGTCCCGATCCGGGTTGCCATCGATCTTGGCCTTCTTGGCTCCGGTGCATTCGGCGGGACTGTAGCGGCCTTTCGCGCTATCGGGTGATGCACCGTAGATCTTCACGGCCCACGCGGGCACGCCCAGCCGGGTGCGGACGCCATAGACGCCACTGTCGAGCAAGTCTTTTGCCGGCGAAACGGTACCGCTCAGCGCGTCGGATTGTGGACGCAGCCGTTACGACGACGGCAGCGTCGCCGTCGCCTCGAGGCCGCCGAGGTCGGACCGGGCGAGGGTCAGGGCGCCCCCGTACAATTCGACCAGCTCGCGCGTGATCGGCAGTCCGAAGCCGTAGCCGGGGGCAGCCTCATCGAGCCGGCGCCCAGGCTTGACCACGTCGGCGGCCTGCTCGTCGGACAGGCCCGGGCCGTCGTCCTCGATGGCGATGTCGACCTTCGTTCCTGTGGCTCGGGACCGGACCAGAACCGTCGTCCGCGCCCACTTGCAGGCATTGTCGAGCAGATTGCCGAGCATTTCGTCGAGATCCTGCGCTTCGCAGGCCACGGCGACCTCGGGACCTACGTCGATGCGGAAGTCCAGGCCCTTGTCGGCGTAGAGCTTGGCGAAGGCCGCGACGTGGTCGGCGATCCTGGGAGCCAGAGGGGCGCGGCTGCGGTCGGCGCCCCCCAGTGCGGCGGCGCGCGCCCGTGCCAGGTGGTGACGGATGCGGCGGTCCATGGTGGTGAGCAGGGGCATGGCCCGCCCGTCAGGGTCGCGACCGGGCTCCTCGAGCACCAGGGCCAGGGTTGCGAGAGGCGTCTTCAAACCATGGGCGAGGTTGGCCACGTGCCGGCGTGCCCGCTCGAGGTTGGCGGCATTCTGGTCGAGCAGCCTGTTGAGTTCGGCGACGAGCGGCAGGATCTCGCTCGGCTGCGCGCCGGTGATCCGCTCGGCCCGGCCTGTCCGCACGGCCGAGAGTTCGGCACGCAGGCGCCTCAGGGGACGCAGCCCGACCCGCACCTGGAGCAGAACGCCCCCGATCAGGACGGCGGCGAGCAGGGCCAGCGTCAAGACGAGCGGCGTCAGCGCGTCGCGCAGCGGTCCCGTCAGCGCCTTCGCGGGCGCCGCGGCCGCGATCAGGGCCACCTGCGATCCGACACGGACCCGCTTGATCCGGACCCGCAGCGGCTCGCCTCCGGGGCCCGTCCCGTCGACCGTCACGGGCTTGGGGCGATCGTCGGGTAGGGGACCGGCCAGGAGGAAATCCTGCGACAGCAGCGACCCGGATCGCAGCATGGGGGAACCCGCGAGCCTCGGGCCGGAACGCCAAGCCTGCCAGTACCATCCCGACAGGGGCCGCTCGAAAGGAGGGCCGTCGACCGAGCGTTCCAGGCTGAGTTCGCCATCCGGGCCGGCACGCAACGCATCCGTCACGGTCAGGATTTGCCCGTCGAGCCTTCCGTCCACCTGGCCCTGGATGAAGTGGTGCAGCGCGAAGTCCATGGCGACGCCGGTGACCACGAAGGCGACCAGGATCAAGACCGAGGCGATGAGCAGCAGCCGCCCGCCGAGCGATGCGGGCATCAGCCTCATGAGGGGCCCGCGGTGAGCCGGTAGCCCCGGCCCCGCAGGGTCTCGATAAGGGCGTGGCCGATCTTGCGCCGCAGGCGCGCCACGATGACTTCGAGGGAATTTGAATCGACCTCGGCGTCGCCGTCGTAGACACGTGCCATCAGGTCGAGCCGCGTGACGACGGCCTCCTTGCGTAGGGCGAGACAGGACAGGACGCGCCACTCGAGCGCCGTCAGGCGCAACGGTAGCCCGTCGATGGCGAAGGTGCCGAGCTGCGCATCGAACGACAACGGCCCGCAGGTGATGGTCGGGGCGGCATGGCCCGCGGCGCGCCGGACGAGGGCACGCAGGCGCATGACGACCTCCTCGATGCGGAACGGCTTGACCAGGAAGTCGTCGGCGCCGGCCTTGAAGCCCTCCACCTTGTCCGACCACCCGTCACGCGCCGTGAGGATCAAGACCGGGAGCGTGCGGCCCGCGGCGCGCCATGCCCTGAGCACCGCGATGCCGGGCACCTTGGGCAGGCCGAGGTCGAGCACGGCCGCGTCATAGGGCTCCGTGTCGCCGAGATGCTGTCCGTCCTCGCCGTTCGCCGCGACGTCGACGACGAAGTTCTCGGCCCGCAGCGCCCGGGCCACCGCATCGGCCAGCGCGCGATCGTCCTCGATGAGCAGGATCTTCATGGACGGTCATTCATGGCGACGGCGCAATAGCCTGCGAAGCTTAATGCAGCCTGAACCGGCCGGTTCAGTCTGGGTGTCGGCCACGGGGTTTAGGAGCATGCCATTCCGTGAGCAGCGAGACCCTCCCATGACCGATCGAGACCCTGTCCCAGACTCAAGCAAGAGACGATCGGTCTTCATGCCGCTCGGCGCGGATCGGCGCCGTGCCGCTGCCGTTGCGGCGCTCCTCGGCGCTTTCGCGATCGGTGCCGGCCTGACGGCCCTGACCATGGGGAGCCGTCGGGCCACCGTCCTGTCGATGGCGCCCGCCCCGATCACCGCTATGCGGGACTGGAGTCCCGTGGCCGTGAGGGGCGACGTGGCCGAGGTGTTCGGCAACAAGTTCATCGTCGCGGACGACAGCGGCCGTGCGCTGGTCGACACCGGCCGAGCAGGCGAAGGCGGCACGCTCGTGGCGCGGTCCGAAGCCGTGACGGTGCAGGGCCGGTTCGAGCACGGCTTCATCCATGCGACCGTCATCACCCACGCCGACGGCCGCAGCGACGTCGTCGGCCCGCCCGCCCCGCCGCCCCGCCGCGGGCTGCTGTCGTGGCGCGGCATCGACGGCCTGTCGGGCTGGTTCGCACGACGTCCCACCCGCAACGGCTGACCCCATTTCGGCTCAACCTCGTGCTCTTGCGGGTTGCGGGCCGGAAAACGGCGTCTGATCGCGCCGCAACAGGAGTACCTGCATGAAACACCTTCTCGCATCGGGCCTCGCGCTCGCCGTCCTAACCGGCGGAGCGCTCGCCCAGTCGGCGGCAGCGCCGCCGCCGCCCCCTCCGGGCGTATCGGCCCAGCCGGGCATACGGACGCCCCTGCCGCCGACAGGTGGTCCTGACGCCGTGGCCGACGACGGCGCCGGCGGCCCCCCTTCGCCTCCGCCCGGTGGTCCCCGCGGCCGCCGTCCGCCCCCGCCCGGCGGCCCGGACGCCATGGACGACGGTGCGGGCGGTCCGCCCCCGCCTCCGCCCGGCGGTCCCCATGGTCGTCGTCCGCCACCCCCCTCCCGAGCTGCTCACTTCCACCTTCAGACCGGCGACGCGGCGCTCGACGTCAAATGCGCCGAGGACGAACCCATGAGGGCCTGCGCCGACGTCGCCCTGCAGATGCTCGACAAGCTGCAGGCGATGCCGACACGCTGATGCATCGACCGAAGGGAGGCCCGGCAATCCGGGCCTTCTTCCCCGTCCCACCCAGAGGAGAACCACGATGAGCCATGACGCTCGAACTACGCACATCGGCCAGGTCACGGATGTGTTCGCCCACCGGTTCGTCGTGAAAACGGCCACCGGCAAGATCCTGGCCGACCTCAGGCCGAAAGGCGCCGAACGGTTGGCCGTGCGAGAAGGCGACCAGGTCGAGATGTCGGGCGAGACGAAGCCGTCCGAACTGAAGGTGCAACGCATCGCCAGGAACGGCGAGCAGCCCGTCAACATAGAGCACGGAAAGCACCGACCCGACCAACATGACATGCCGGTTCCGCATGAGGATCACGAGCACGCGGAAGCCGATCCCGCACCCGCCCTGCGCACCGTGGAGAGCAACGGCTTCACGGTGCTGGGCGTCCCCCGGCGCAAGCCGAAGCATTTCGAGATCCTCGGCCGCGACAAGGCCGGCGACCTCGTCGAGATGCACGCCGAACTCGACGGCACGCTGCGCAAGACGAAGCCGGTCGACCAGGAGGATGGCAAGTGGAAAGCCGAGATCGCGCAATCCGCGTGATCAAATCGTTCCGGGGCGGATCCAGGAACAACGACCATCTTCAACCATTCATGGGCTGCCCCATGCGTCATCCTCGGAGCACGATGTGAGCGCGCAAACCGCTTCGAGGACGGTCGGCACGGGAACGGGCTTGTGGCCCCTCGAATCCCTGAACTTCTTCATGGCCGACATGCAGGCCGGCATCGGACCGTTCCTCGGCGTGTTCCTGCTGGCGCACGGCTGGGAATCGGGCCTCATCGGTTCGGTGATGACCATCGGCGGCGTGGCCGGCATGCTGATGACCGCACCGGCCGGGGCGCTGGTCGATGCAACGGCGCGCAAGCGCGCCTACGTCATCGTACCGGGTATCTGCACGGTCGCGGCCTCGACCATCATCCTGCTGTCGCAGAGCTTCTGGCTCGTCAGCCTGTCCCAGGTCGCGACCGCGGTGGCGGGGGCGGCGATCGGCCCGGCCGTGAACGGCATCACGCTCGGCATCGTGCGCCAGGCCGGCTTCAACCGGCAGGTCGGGCGCAACCAGGCGTTCAACCATGCAGGCAATATGGTGGGAGCCGCCTTGTCGGGCGTCCTGGGCTGGCGGTTCGGCCTGACGGCGGTGTTCTGGCTGGCGGCAGCCTTCGGCGTCCTGTCGATCGCGTCCGTCCTGATGATTCCTCGCAGCGCTATCGACGACGGCGCCGCGCGGGGGCTGAAGGACGACGGCAAGGAGGGTGCTGCAGCGAGCGGCTTCCGCGTGTTGCTGGATTGCAAGCCGCTGCTCATACTGGCGGCTGCACTCGCCTGTTTCCATCTCGGCAACGGCGCCATGCTGCCGCTCTACGGCCTGGCCGTAGTGGCCGAGAAGCAGGGCGACCCGGCCAGCTTCGTCGCCATCACCATCGTGGTGGCGCAGGCCGTGATGATCGCGGCATCGCTCGTCGCCATGCGCCTGGCCGAGAGGCGAGGCTACTGGCTGGTGCTCTTGATTTCGTTCCTGGCGCTGCCGGTCCGCGGTCTGATCGCAGCCCATTTCATCAATCGGTGGGGCGTCTACCCGGTGCAGATGCTCGACGGCATCGGCGCCGGGCTGCAGAGCGTCGCCGTGCCCGGCCTCGTGGCGCGCGTTCTGAACGGGACGGGCCGGGTCAACGTCGGGCAGGGCGCCGTCATGACGGTCCAGGGCCTCGGCGCGTCGCTGAGCCCCGCCATCGGCGGCTGGATCGCGCAGGACATCGGCTACGGACCGATGTTCACGATCCTGGGCTGCTTCGCCTTCGGCTCGATCGCGCTCTGGGTCGGCTTCGGGTCCCTGCTCAAGCCCGCCTGCGCGGGGACGCCGGACGGGCGCGCCACGACGCCAACCCCTGCCGGAGCCGCCGCGTGACGACCATCTACGACGACCGCGGCCGCGAAGCCGGCGACGCGAGCCACGCCGCTTCCGTGGGCGCCTGGCCGGAGAACGGCATCTTCGGAACCCAGCTCGGCCCCAACCGCAACGGCAAGCCGTCGTCCTGACATCGAGCCCTCTCTCCCTCATCGAAAGCTCGATCATGTCGCCCAACGTGATGATCTGGACGATCACGGCCCTCGGCACGGCCGGCGTCATCCTTCGCCCGATGGGGTGGCCCGAGTTCATCTGGGCCGTCGCGGGCGCGGCCCTGCTGTGTGGGCTGCGCCTCATCTCGCTCCCGGACGCTCTCACGGGAGTCGGCAAGGGTGTCGACGTCTACCTGTTCCTGACCGGCATGATGCTGCTGTCCGAGACGGCGCGGGAGGAAGGTCTGTTCGACTGGCTTGCGGCGGTCGCCACCAAACGCGCCAAAGGGTCCGCCACGAAGCTGTTCCTCTCGATCTACGGCGTGGGAACGATCGTGACGATCTTCCTCTCGAACGATGCCACCGCGGTCGTGCTGACACCGGCCGTGGCGGCGGCCGTCAAGACCGCGAAGGCCGAACAGCCGCTGCCCTATCTGCTGATCTGCGCCTTCATCGCCAATGCGGCTTCCTTCGTGCTGCCGATCTCGAACCCGGCCAACCTGGTGATCTACGGCAGCCACATGCCGCCGTTGCTGCAATGGCTGCCGCGCTACCTCCTGCCCTCGGCGCTATCCATCGTGGCCACCTACCTCATGCTGCGGTGGACGCAACGCGACGCCCTCGCGCAGGAGATCGCCGCGGATGTGTCCGTGCCGACCCTGTCGGGCGGCGGCAAGACGGCGGCGCTCGGCATCGCCGCGACCGCGATCGCGCTGCTCGCCGCCTCCGCCATGGACGTGCAGCTCGGACTTCCCACCGCCATCGCGGGAGCCGCGACGGCCGTGGTCGTCCTGATCCGCGACAGGAAGGCACCCTGGGACATGCTCAAGGGCATCTCATGGGGCGTGCTGCCGCTCGTCGCCGGGCTTTTCGTCCTTGTCGAGGCGCTCGACAGGACCGGGTTGATCGCCAGGCTCAGCGCCGTCCTGCACGACGAGGCGGAGCGTTCCGCCACCTGGACGGCATGGGGCGCCGGTACGGCCATCGCGGTCGCCACCAATCTGATGAACAATCTGCCGGCCGGCCTCATCGCCGGCAACGCCGTGCAGGCCGCTCATGGACCGACGGCGGTGACCAGCGCGGTGCTGATCGGCGTCGACCTCGGGCCGAACCTCAGCGTCACCGGCTCGCTCGCCACCATCCTGTGGCTCACGGCGTTGCGCCGCGAGAGGCAGAGCGTCGGCGCCGGTGCCTTCCTGAAGCTGGGCATCCTGGTGATGCCGCCGGCGCTCCTGCTCGCGATCGCGGCCGCCCTCCTGTTCCAATGAACGCCACCAACGACGGAGACGACCATGCAAGGCATCGGCGCGGCCTGGCTCTACCCCATCATCCTGGTCGCGGGGGCGCTGCAGGCCTGGGGGCCGCCGATGAACGGTGCGCTGCGGAACGCCCTCGCCAACCCGTGGCTCGCGAGCCTCGTGTCGTTCCTCCCCATCGTCGCCTTTCTGGCGGTGCTGATGTTCTGCATGCCGCGCCCGCTGCCGACGGTCGAGGGCGTCACCGGCATGCCCTGGTGGGCGCCGCTCGGCGGCCTCGTCGGCGCGCTGGCCGTGGTGGCCGGGCTCTTGTTCGTCGACAAGGTCGGCGCCGGCGCCTTCGCGGGGCTCACCATCACGGCCAATATCCTGATGTCGCTGTTCATCGACAAATACGGCTGGTTCGGCATGGAGGTGCATCCGCTCGGCGGCGGGCGCATGCTCGGGGCAGCGCTGATGGTCGGCGGCATCGCGCTCGTCGCGAAGTTCTGACCGCTCGCTCGACCGCCGGTCCGTATAGGTCCCCGTCGTGAAGCCGACCCGAGACGATCGCCTCCTCGCCGCTCGAGGCCCTCCAGGCGTCCCACCTGCGCCGGCGCCCCGCCCCGTCGCGGCGAACGGGCGGCAACGAGGCAACGCGTCAGCATGCCACCTTGCGCCCGCTGGAGCGTTGGAGTGGTAGGGCCGAGGACGCCGCCGGGCGCCCCCTGACCCGAAGGAGCGGCCATGAACACCAGCGACATCTTCGCCATGCCGGACCCCGCGCCGGTCGGACCCGCGCCGGGCGATCCCCCGATGCGGCCCACCCCGACCGAAGTGCCGTCGCGTGACCCGCTCGGCATCCCGCAGCCCGGCCCCGACGTGATCGACCCCGGGGTCGGCATGCCGGGCATGCCCGGCAACCAGCCCGAACTGCCGGGTGCTCCCGGCATGCCGGGCTCTCCGGGCGGTCCCGGCATCATCTGATCCGTCAGGGGCGCCGGCCGCCGTCATGGTGGGCCGGCCCCCCTTCAGCTACCCTCGTGGCTGCGCCTCCGCCCGGTGCCGGTCGCGCGAATCTTTCGGACAGCAGGCGCGAGACGCGGAGTACCCGAGGCCCGTCCGCAGACGGCATGCTGGTCCGTGCGGCCGGCGCATAGTCCGAGATCATTTCGCGGCACATGCCGCAGGGCGCCACGATCGTCGGTTCGACGCCGACAGCCGTGCCAAAGACCGCCACGATGGTCTCGATCTCGTGGCCGTCGCCCTCCGTCGCGGCCCGGCCGATCGCCACGGCCTCCGCGCAGACCGCGACGCGTCCCACATGGCACTTGAGATGCACGCCCGCATGGACGCGCCCCGCGCGGGTTCGTAGCGCGCAGCCGACTACGTGCCGGTGGGGCTCGAAGCGGGCCAGGATGAGGGACCGGGCGCCCGCGACCAACGCGGCATCGGAAGCGCGCAGCATAGGGCGAGCGTAGCATCGCGGCCGATCGGCGCACAACGACCGGTCGCGGGACCGCCTGGGCAACGCGGTCGCATCGACGGCCAGGCATGCCGGCCCTTGCGCCCGGCGCCCCATCCGGCATAGTTCGTCACATCATCGTCGGGGTGCCCGGACCGAACCGGGCTGAGAGTCTTCGTGAGCCGAAGGCAACCCGTGGAACCTGAACCGGATCATGCCGGCGGAGGGAACGACACCATGGCGCAGGCTGGCGCGACGGCGCGAGGGCGATTAGGGGACGGTGCGGGGCTCGGGCCGAAGCGCCGCGGCGCCGCGCCCGCCCACTGGGCTCGCGGCCGCTGGGCTCTCCGTCGCTGGCCCTGGGCCGCGATCCTCACCGGAACGGGCGCGCTCGCGGCTTGGGAGGGGCTGGTGCGGGTGCTCGGCACCCCGGCCTATATCCTGCCGCCGCCGTCGCGCGTCGCCCTCACCCTGGTGACGCAGGCCCCGCTGCTGTGGCGCGACGCGCTGACCACGGGGGCCGAGATGCTGGGCGGGCTCATGCTCGGCACGCTCGGCGGCATCGCGGTGGCGCTGGTGATGGCCCAGTCGCGGCGCCTCGAACAGGCGTTGGGACCGCTGCTGGTGGTGGCCCAGGCCCTACCGGTCTTCGCCATCGCGCCGCTGCTCGTCGTGTGGTTCGGCTTCGGCGTGGCCTCGAAGCTCGCCATGGCGGGGCTCATCATCTTCTTCCCCGTGTCGACCAGCCTGTTCGAAGGACTGCGCCGCACCGACGAAGGCCTGATCGATCTTGCCCGCCTCAACCGCGCCAGCCGGCGCGACACGCTGCTCATCATCCGGCTGCCCGCCGCCCTGCCGGCCTTGGGCGCGGGCCTCCGGGTCGCGGCCGCGGTGGCGCCGCTCGGCGCCGTGGTGGGCGAATGGGTCGGCTCCTCGTCGGGGCTCGGCCTCGTCATGCTGCACGCCAATGCCCGGATGCAGACCGATACGGTCTTCGCCGGCCTCACGATCCTGGTGGTGTTCTCGCTCGCCCTCTGGGCCGCGGTCGGCGCGCTGACGCGCCGCCTCGTGTTCTGGGCGCCCGACACGCTCGCCGACCTTCCCCGCCCCGGAGACCTTTGATGCGCAGCCTCGCCCTCGCCGCCACCCTTCTGCTCGGCCTCTCGGCCGGCCTGGCTCCGCCGGCCCCCGCCCGCGCGGCCGACGCCGTACCCGCACCCGTGGCGCCACCGCCCACGGTGCCAGCAACCCAGAAGGTGACGCTGCTGCTCGACTGGTTCGTGAACCCGGTCCACGCCGCCATCGTGGTGGCCAGGGAGAAAGGCTTTTTCGCGCGGGCCGGACTCGACGTGTCCTTCGTCGAGCCGGCGGATCCGTCCATGCCGCCCAGGCTGGTGGCGGCCGGGCAAGGCGACATCGCGCTGACCTACCAGCCGAACTTCTACCTCGACGTCGCGGCGGGCCTGCCGGTGCAGCGCATCGGCACCTCGATCGCGACGCCGCTCAACACCGTGATGGTGCTGGCCGACGGACCCATCAAGTCGCTCGCCGACCTCAAGGGCAAGACCGTGGGCTATTCGGTGGCGGGATACGAGACTGCGCTGCTCGGCACCATGCTGGACAGCGCCGGCGTGAGCCTCACGGACGTGAAACTCGTCAACGTGAATTTCGCCCTCACCGAGCCGCTGCTCGGCGGCCAGGTCGACGCGGTGGTCGGGGCCTACCGCAACGTCGAGTTCTACGAAATGCAATTGGCCGGCCATCCGGCCAGGCTGTTCTTCCCCGAGGAGCACGGCGTGCCGCCCTACGACGAATCGATCTTCATCACGACCGTCGAGAAGAGCCATGCGGCTTTCGTTCGCCCCTTCCTGGACGCGGTCGCGGCGGCGCAACTCTATATCCTGGATTACCCCGACGACAGTTGGGCCGCCTTCGTCAAGGCCTATCCGAAGCTCGACGACGCGCTCGACAAGGCCGCCTGGGGCGCCACGATCCCGCGCCTGGCGGCCGATCCCGCCGCCGTCGACGCTCAGCGATACGCCGCCTTTGCCGAATTCATGAAGCGCAAGGGGCTCATCGACCACGTCGAGACGCTCGACCGCTACATCGGCAAGTGAGGCTTCGGCCGAGATCTCCAGCTTGAACTCGATCTGTTCCGGAACTTCTTGCTGGACGGTCTTTTCCTGATCGGCCACGCGGGTTACCAGATCGTCGACCCACCGCAACAGCGCGACGGCGCCTGAGCACCACGCGAGGACGTCATGGCGACATCCACGGCAAGGTCGTCGCGATCACGGGCGCGAGCAGCGGTATCGGCGAGGCGGCGGCACTCCTCTTGGCCGAGCGCGGCGCCAAGCTCGTCCTCGGCGCACGCAGATCGGATCGCCTCGCGGCTCTCGCCGAGCGTATCGCGGGAGCGGGCGGCGAGGCGGTCTATGCGCCGACCGACGTCAAACGGCGCGACGATCTCTCGGGCCTCGTCGCTTTGGCCTGCGAGCGCTACGGCCGGCTCGACGTTCTCGTCAACAATGCCGGCGTGGGGCCGATCTCCCCACTCGACGACCTGCGCGTCGCCGAGTGGGAGGAGATGATCGACGTCAACATCAAAGGCGTCCTCTACGGCATCGCGGCAGCCCTGCCGGTGTTCCGCCAGCAGGGCTTCGGGCATTTCGTCAACATCGCGTCGACGGCCGGTCTGATCACCAGACCCAACATGGCGGTCTATTCCGGCACGAAGTTCGCCGTGCGGGCCATCTCCGAGGGCTTGCGCCAGGAGGCAGGCGACAAGCTCCGCGTGACGATCGTCTCGCCCGGCTTCGTTCACACGGACTTCGTGGACGCGGTGACCAATCCGGAGGTGAAGGCCCAACTCGAAGCCTTCCGCGACAAGGTCGCGATCCCGCCTGATGCGATCGCCCGCGCGATCGCCTTCGCGATCGAGCAGCCGGCCGATGTCGACGTGGGCGAGGTCGTGGTCCGGCCCACGGCGCAGGGGTGACGCCGCCTGGGACTGCCGGGCCGATCGTCTATCCGGCCGCTTCGATCAACTCGATGTCCTTCTTGAGCAGTGTGTTGACGAGTTCGTTTAGCGATATGCCGCGCGCCTCGGCTCGCGCGGCCAGAAACGTGAGAACCTCAGCGTCGAGATGCACGGGGGGCGTCAGCCCCACACCTTGGCTGAAAAACCGGCCACGTTGCGCTTTGGAGAAGTCGTATTCGTCCTTCATGTGTCCTCGCGGTATCGCCGCGCCTCCCTGCGGGTAGGACGCCGGGCCGAGATGATACGAACCGCGACGCGATCCGCGTCAAGCTCGGTCCACGTATGAACGAGAGACGGAGACCCGTGGCAGTGGCGCCCAGGGTGATCCAACGATCCTCGCCGACACTGCCGTCATCGTCGAGGAGCGACAAGGCGAGCGGATCCACGAAGACCAGCATGGCTTCCTCGAATCGAACGCCGTGTTTCCTGAGATTGCTCGCAGCTTTGGCCGGATCCCAATCGAAGATGATAGTGGCCGTCATGACTCGCCCTGGTGCACTGCGTTCGGCATCACCCCTTGGTGCGCAGCGTCGAGCGCCCGCCGTCGACGCCGATCACCTGGCCGGTGATCCACGCGGCATCCGAACCGAGCAGGAAGGCCGCGAGCCCGGCGATGTCGTCGGCCTCGCCGAGCCGCCGCAGCGCGTGGGTCTCGGCCACGGCCTTGGCCAGGGCCTCGTTGCGCGTGAGGGCGTCGGCCAGCGGCGTGCGGGTGAGGGACGGCGCGATGCAGTTGACCCGCACCTTGGGGGCGAGTTCCGCCGCCAGCGCCAGCGTCAGCCCCTCGACGGCGCCCTTGGCCATGCCGACCGAGGCATGCGCCGCGAAGCCCTGGCGCACCGCCACGGTCGAGAACAAAACGACGGACGAACCCTCGACCTGTTTCAGGGCCGGCGTCGCGGCCTTCAGGGCAAGCGCGGCACCGAGCGCATTGACCCGCCAATCGCGCTCGAAATCGGCCTCGGTCAGCGCGCCGATCGGCTTCAGGTTGATGGTGCCGACCGCGTAGACGAGGCCCGCGAGCCCGCCGTCCTGGGCCGCGGCCGCCACCGCCGCCGCGATTGCCGCCGGATCGGTCACGTCGGCCAGGGACGACGGCGCGCCGACCTCGCGCGCGATCGCCGCGAGCTTGGCGGGGTCACGGCCCACGAGATGGGGCCTGTCGCCCCGCGCCGCGAGCCGCCGTGCGACCGCGGCGCCGATGCCGCCCGCGCCGCCGAAGATGATGATGGATGCCAAAAGTCCTGCCTTTCCGGCCCTGTCCGATAGGCTTGAACCTGTCGGTCGATAGGCTGAAATCAAGGCATGGAGCCATATGGCGCAGGCCGCGGGCGGTACCGGGATCCATGCGCCGCGCCCGCTCGACTACCCGGCGGCTCTTACGGGCCTTCGAGGCCTCGTTCCCTCGAAAGAGCCGGGGGCTTCAGCGGCCCAGCCAACCGACGATGCGGCGCGCCACCTCGGCGATGTCGGCCGTTTTGCGGGCGCAGCAGAGCCGGACGAAGCCCTCGCCGGCCTCGCCGAAGGCGGAGCCTGGCGCCACCCCGATGCCGGCCTCGTCGATGAGCCGCATGGCGAGCGTGCGGCTGTCGGCGGCGTCTTCCAGGCCGCAGAACAGGTAGAAGGCGCCGTCCGGCACCGCGAAGCGAATCCGTCCGGTGGCGTCGAGCGCCGCCGCGAGCGTGTCGCGGTTGCGGCGGGCGCGGTCCACCTGGTCCCGGACGAAGTCCTCGCCGCCCTCGATGGCCGCGACGGCGGCCCGTTGCGTCGGCACCGGCACGCCGGAGGTCGAATATTGCACCAGGCTCTCGATCCTGACGCCGAGTTCGGGCGGCGCCTCCAGCCAGCCGACGCGCCAGCCCGTCATAGCCCAGTTCTTGGAGCAGGTCTGCACGAACATCACCCGGTCGTCGGACCGCATGACGTCGTGGAACGAGGGTGCCCGCCCATCCGGGGCGCCGGCATAGAAGAAGCGCCCGTAGATCTCGTCGGCCACGATCCACAGCGCGTGGCGGCGCGCGAAATCGAGCAGCGCCGCGACCTCCTCGGGCGTCGCGGTCCAGCCTATCGGGTTCGAGGGCGAGTTGACCACGAGCGCCCGGGTTCGCGGCGTCACGGCCCGCTCGAGGTCAGCGATGTCGAGGTGCCAGCGGCCGTCCGCGCCATGGCCCGAGAAGCGCATCGGGCATTCGACGGGCCGGGCGCCCGTCGCGATCAGGGCGCCGGCGAAATTGGGCCAGGCCGGGGTCGGCACCAGCACCTCGTCGCCGCCGCCCGCCACGATGCGGATGGCGATCTGCAAGGCCTGCATGCCGCCCACCGTAACGAAGAAGCGTTCCGGCCCGAAAGGCAGGGGCGCATCCGCGAAGGGGCGGCCGTAATGGGCCGTCATGTAGCGGGCGATGGCGGAGCGCAGCTCCGGGATGCCGCCCTGGTAGGTGTAGAAGGTCTCCCCCGCCGCCATGGCGCGGGTGGCGGCGTCGCAGATGAAGGCCGGCGTCGGCAGGTCGCCCTCGCCGACCCAGAGCGGGATCAGTCCCTGACGGCCGAGCCCGTAGGTGAAGACCTCCTCGATGCCGCTGCGGGGCAGCCCCGTGACCTCGGGCCGGACGTGGTCGAGGATGGATGCCGGCGAGGCCGCGACGCTGGACGGTCCGGCGTGGGAGGGGGCCTGCTCGACTGTCATGCGCTTGGATCCCGTGACCCGGTTGCGGAGGCGGGACCTTACGCTACTCAGGCGCTGCCTTCGACCCCGGTCGTCGGGTCCGGAGAGGCTGCGCACAGCCCCCGAGGTCGGTGCTCTCGCGTCAGAACGGATAATAGCGCAAGCTCGTGAGCACGACGTTCTCGTCAGTTTTCGGCGCGCCGCCGACGGTGGCCGAGAAGCCGGTTCGTTGCGTGTAGGAATATTGCGCACCGGCGCGGAGCTGGCCGTAGTTTCCGTTGCAGATCGTATCCCAGGCGCCGATCGTCGCCTGGCGCACGGGCCGCGTGTTGCCCGTGCAGGTCAGGGTGGAGCCTTCGATGGCGCATCCTGCGTTCGCGTTGGCCGAGTTGCCGCAGCCGTCATTGACCCCGCCCACCATGCCGAAGGACCGGCGCGAGTCCTCCTCCATCCCCGCAACAGGCTGCCCAAGGCTGCGGCTTGCCTCAGCGGCCGGCCCCGCGCTACTGGCGGGCGCGAACGGTAAAGAGGTCGAACGACATGACGCCATGGCGGGACGACCGCAACACGCAGTCCCGCGCCCGCCTGCTCAAGGCGGTGCCGGGCGTGTTCCCGGCCGCCGTCCTGATCCACGCCTTGGCGCGCCCGCTTGTGCCGCCGCTGCCGCGGCTCGCCGTGGAGAGCTACTGGCGCCACCACCCGGTGCGGGCCGATCGTCTCGCCCGGGCTCTGGCCAAGCGGAGCGCCGTGCCGGAGGGCTGGCGGTGGCGCCTCGCCACCGCCTCCGACGACGGGCGCGCGCGCAGCTTTCGGGTGCCGCCGGCCCCGTTCCGCGAGGCGGCCCATCGCGCCGAGCCCGGCACCTGCTGCCTCTGCGGTCAGCCCGTCTATCGGTTCGGCTGGCACCGCGACCTCTGGCGCGAGGGCAAGCCCAACCGCCGGGCGCGCTGGCACGGCTGCTGCGTCGCGGCCTGGAAACTCTGGATCGCGCCGGCCGGTCAGGCCAAGCTGCTGGCGAAGCTGCAGCGGCGGCGCTGCCCCGCCACCGGCCAGCGCCTGCTGCGCGGCCGCGAGGTCGACCACCGCGTGCCGCTCCACCAGGCCTGGCGCCGGCACCGCGACCTGCCCTGGCCGGACCTGCTGGGCTTCTGGGGCTTCCCCAACCTCCAGGCCATCAACCGCGACGCTCACGTGCTGAAATCGGCCGCCGAGGCCGGCGACCGCGCCCGGCATCCCGCCGCGGAACCGGGCGACCGAGCGGCCTGAGGGACGATTCGGGAGTTGCGGCGGCGGCGCGACGGGGTGCCGCTGGATGACCGGAGTTGAGGAAGTCGACCTGACACGGTCCGCCCTCGCAGCGTTGCCGCCGCGCTTGTCACTTCGTGAGGACCGCGCCCTAGAGGCAAGCCGACGAATACGGACGGCCGATGTTCGGCATGTTCAGCGTCGGTGTCAGCGGGTCAGGACGTCGCGCATCTCTACGATGTTCGCTCGCGCCCGCAGGATGCGCTGGGCCAGCGCTGCGAGGTGGGCCGGCATGACCAACCCATCCTCCGGCCCATTGGAAACGATCAGCGGATTGAGGATGATCGCCTCCGCCACATGGCTCTCCGTCGAGTCCCGCCTTGCGGTAGACCGCATCGGACGGCGTTGCCAGGAACGGGCGCCGTGCGTCGAACGGGTTGATCCGCCAGGTCTCCATGTCGTACTGGAGCAGCCCGCGGGCGACCTCGAGGTCGGGATCGGCGCTGGAGGTGCCGCGCACGCGCCCGAGCGTGTCGACGAGCTCGATGGAGGCGCGGCGGACCGCCTTCAGCACGCCCTTTTGGAACATCGACTTGCGGTCGAAGAAGGGTGTGTCGTCCCACGGAATCCCGAAGAACCCCAGCTTGTGCTGGATCAGGGAGGGGATGAAGGCGTTGTCGTCCACCTCGAAGCGGATGAGGTAGATCTCCATGTCGACCAACTGTGAACGACCGCACGACTTGGTGTCGGCCGTGCCGCTCTCTGGCGCCGTCGTCTCATGGCCCGGCGAGAACCTAGACGCATGGACGATGGCCTCGGGATACAGCAGCGAAAATCCGCGGATCCAGAGCGCCTGGTAGAAGTAGGTCCCGTACCAGCCGAAGACCACGAGCAGCACGACCGAGCCCGAGAAGCGGCGCAGCTTCACCCACAGCGAGATCGGATCCGCCGGGTCCGGCGAGCGGAAGGTCATCGACGAGCCAATAAAGCGCGCGAGCCGCCGAATGCCCATCGCGACGCCGAGGACAAAGGCCCAGAGCATGCCGAAGAAGGCCTTGATGGCGTCGATGACGGGGTCGAACATGGCCGTATCCGATCAGATCGGGAGTATGCCGAAGATCCGCTCGCGGAACTCGGCCTTCTTGCGGGGCATGTCGCCTTTCCCCGCATGGTAGTTGCGCAGCACGTACTGAACGGCGAACGCCTGCAGGCGCGGATCCATGGCGGCGTAGGCCTCGTAGAAGCCCGGCTTGTCGAGCGCGTAGACGGAGAGGACGTCGAACCGGGCGAAGCGCAGCAGCAGCCGGTTGATGTCCCACACACCCGGATGGTCGGGGATGGCGCGCCGGAACAGCATGCGCAGCTCGGGGGCGAGATTCTTCTCGTAGTGCTTGGCCGCCCCCTCGCTGCGCACCGCCTTACGCACCGCGGTCAGGACCCGGAAGCGGTCGTCGAGGCGCAGGCGGTCGATGCGCGGCAGGATCGCCTTGGTCACGTCGGCCGGATCGAGCAGCGTCAGGGGATCAAAGGACGGGTCCTCGGCCGCGATCAGCTGCACGAGCAGCAGGTGAATGCGCTGCTCGAGAATGCCCGAGGTGCGCAGCCACGCCTCGTTGAAGGGCTCGACGAAGCCGTCGTCGCGAAGGTCGCCGAAGATGCCCTCAGCGTCGTCGAGCCTGAGGAAGCGCGCCTTGGCGGCCTCGGCCTGCGCCCTCGCGCCCTCCGGCCCGACGACCAGCGGCCCCGCCTTGCCGCGGAACAGGTAGACGCCGCCGAACAGCGAAGTCCGGAACACCGACGGCCATGAGAACGACAGCTTGGTTGGCACGATGCCGTTGGCGCGCACGTCGCCGCAGCGCTTGGCCGCCTCGATGATGGCGTCCTGCACCTCCTCCGACCTCCAGGCGTCGGGGTCCGACAGGAACCGGTCGGCCATGGCCGTGGCCTCGATCGCCGCCTCCAGCACGCCGGCGGTCGAATGCAGGAGGAAGCGGACCTCGCGCATGCCCATGAGGTCGGCGATGGAGGACGCCTTGAGGATCATGTCCTCGACCTCGCCGTAGAGGGCGTCCTTGAGGGTGATGGCGCGGATCGCCCGGTCGTTCGCCGCGTAGAAGCGCCGCACGAGCTCGACGTCGGCCGACAGCGTCGCGTTGAGGAACGGCAGCTTGCTCTGCTCGGGCGTCAGCACGATCAGCCGCCGGTTTACCCCATAGGGGTCGAGGTAGCGCTGGTCGCCGAGGTCCTGCGCGACCTCCGGCGAGAACCCGCAGGCGTCAACGTGGAACTCGTCGGGCGTCCGGGGCGGAAGGCCCATGGCCTCCATGGCGCGGCGGTAGCGCGCCACGAGGCCCGGGTGCGAGACCAGCAGCAGGCCGCCGAAGCGCATGCCGGCCGCCATCAGAGCGTCGGTCGCGGGATGCCCGTCCGGGGCGCTGGACGGGACCGCCACCTTAGCGGACTCGGCCTGCGCTACCCGATGGGCCACGGGTGCCGCGCCGGTCACGACGCGCCTCCCTGGAGGCGCTTTGACGCCGCCTCCATCAGCCGGTGCTCGCGCACCATCCTGGCGATCTCCGCCTCGTCCGACTTGTCGGCGTAGCGGAATTCCGAGTCCGCGTAGCGGTTGACCTCCTGGATCACCATCCCGGCGTCGATCGGCTTGCGCAGCGCCGACAGCATCGCGACCTTCCCGGCGAAGGGCTTGCGCGCGAACGCCTGCGGGTCCTTGAACCAGGCGTCGGGCAGGTCGACGTCCATCGAGCGATTCTTGACGCCATCGGCGATGTTCTTGATGGCGCGGCCCGTGAAGCGGGGCTCGCGCTCCTTGATGGCGTAGAGGTAGCCGCCCAGGGAGGCGATGTCCCTCGGGACGCCGTTCTTGCCGACATAGGCGTCCCACACCGCACGGAGGCCCCCCTCCTGGGGGAGGTCGTGCTGCCTGTAGCCCTGCTCAACCATCCTCTTCAGCGCCTGCGCGGCGTAGAGTTGGTGGTCGCCGAGCGGGACCTGCGACTTGCCGAGCAGCAGCGCCAGGATGTCGACGTAGTCCTCGCGGCTCTGCGGCCCGTCGATCAGCCAGCGGGCGCCGGCGCGCTGGCGCAGGGCGTCGTCGACGTTCTCGGGGAAGTTCGAGAACATGGCGAAGCTGGCGTTGCCGCGCACCACCGTGCCGGCGCCGGCGAAGGCCTCCATGAGGACCGCGGTCACCTCCTGCTGCCCTCCGGACGTCCTCTTATCGTCGCGCTTGCCGGCCACCTGGTCGATGTCGTCGATCGTGCCGAAGCCGAGCGAGGACCTGTCGAGGATGCGGTCGATGAAGCCGCGGCAGTTGCGGCCCGACGCACCCTGATACTCGGAGATCTGGTCGACCGAGAAGTTCTCGTAACGGAACGGGTAGCCGAAGAGCTCGGCGTAGCCCTTGACGAGCCCGACCGTCATCTGGATCAGCGTCGTCTTGCCCGTGCCCGGCGCGCCGTCGCCGATAGCCGTGAAGGTGAAGCCGCCGACCTCGACGAAGGGGTTGCGCCCCGTCTCGAAGTCGAAGCATGCCAGCATCCTGGCGAGCCGCATCGCCTGCGCCTTGGCGATGTGGTTGCCGATGACCTCCTCGGGGCGCTTGGTGGCGACCTCGGCCATGGCCTTAGCGCCGCCGACGGAGGGCGCGTCGAAGCCGTGGACGCGGAACTTGTCCTCGTCGATCGCGTAGGTCGCGGCCTGGAAGCCCTCGAGCACGCCGGGGGCCACGCGCCCCGCGTCCATCCGGCACCGCGCCATGGCGTCGAAGCAGGCCTGGGAGGCCGCGGCGAGCGCCCCGGCGTCGTCGGGGATGCCGCGCACGCCGTTGGCGATCAGCCCGACCAGCCAGCCGACGGCGTCGTTGCTCCCGGAGGCCGGCACGGGGCCCGCCTCGCCGTCCTTGGCGGGGGCGCGGAGGGCGAGGGCCGACGCCATGTGGGCGGCGGCGGCGAAGGTGGTGGCCAGCGCCTTGCCCCGCACGACGGCCGCGAAGCGGTCCTTGTCGGCCGGCGACAGGAGCCCCTTGGCGCTGCGCTCGCCGAGGTCGAGGAAGCCCAGCGGCTCGGCCATTGCGTCGCCGACCGCGAGGCCGGCGGCCACCGCCCGGCGCAGGGCATGCAGAATGCCCTGGCGAGCCGGGGAGAGGAGCGGGTCGGCGTCCGCCCCCTTGAGGGCGCCGATGAGGTCGGAGCGCTCGCGCCGCGCCTTGGGGACGCCCGAGGGCAGCGGGGCGACGTAGGCCATGCGGCCGGCCGTGGCCGGCGGCGCCGGCGAGGCGCCGCCCTGGACTGGCGCCTCCGCCGATTGTATCAGCCCGAGGGCGGCGAGATACTTCGCCCTAACGGCGGCGTCGGGGATGCGGATAGCGCTGGAAGCTTCGGCCATGGCCTACACGTCCTCCGTGAGCGAGTTTCCGTCTAGAACGTGGACGCGGCGCGAGGAGAGGATCGCGCGCCCCTCCGAATCGTCGGCCATGAGCTGGTAGGCCGCATGCGGAACCAGCATCGCGAGGTCGGGCGGGTCGGCCCGCAGCTTCTCGTACGGCCGGCTGAACATCCCGAGGAAGCCGCAGCGGCGTTGGGCCGTGCCCTCGGAGCGGACCTCCTCGTTGGTCCAGCACAATACCCAGGACTGCCCCACGTCGCCGACCTGGGCAAGCAGCCGCGCAAGGGCGTCCGAGCCCTCCGTGAAGACGTCGGAACGGAACGGGCCAATCGACAGGCGCGACAGCGAGTGCAGGCGCAGGCGCCGGAAGCGCTCGTCGACCTCGCGGGCCAGGGCCAGCGCGCTGAAGGCCTGCGCCGAGAAGAGGCGGGCGACCTCGCGCAGGACCGCGTCCGCGGCATCCCCGTCGACCCCCTCGCCGCCGGCGAAGGCGCAGCGCACGGCGGCCGGCATCGAGGCGACGCCGTCCCAGTGGTCCCAGGCGCCCTCGGCGCGATCCGTGCGGCCGCCGAAGGCGCCGAGCCCCGTCGGACCCGGCTCGCAGCCGAACCAGGGCTCGGGGCAGCGCAACGCCTCCGAATAGACCGCCAGCGCCATGCGGCGCGACAGGTCCGCTGGCGGCCGGCGGCGGCGCGTCATCATGAAGTCGAGCATTTGGCGGCGCAGGGCCTCGGGATCGTCATGGGAGGTAAGCTCCTCGGCGAGATCGATGCCGGGGGCCGCCGCCTCCTTGAGAATCGGCAGCCCGGAACCGAGCCGGTCGATGGTCACGCCGTCGTTGGCATGGGCGCGCAGGCCGACCAGCGCCATCGTCCGGCCGAGCCGGGCGAAGGCGCCGGCGAGGACGGGGTCGGAGGAGCCGGCCATGGCCGCGCATGCGCGCGCCATCGTCGCGAAGTAGAGGTCTTGAACGCTCATGGGGAGTTGGACCTAGGGCAGCCCAGTCAGGCCGTGCCGACCCCCTCGGTGTAGCGGCCGGTGTCCACCCCCTCCATCACCTTGGCGAAGCGGCGCTGGAAGGCCTCCTCGGCGATGCGGCCCTTCTTGGCGACGGATTCGGAGCGCTGCATGTAGACGGCGTGCGCCTCCATCATGCCGGCGATCTTGTTCTGCGCGCTCACCCCGCCCTGGAGCATGAGCTCCTCGGCCTCGGCGTCCGTCTCGCGGCCGACCTCGTCGATCTTGTGGGCGATGTCCTGCTGCTGGGTGGTGCGCAGGGATTCGGCAAGCGTGTCGTAGAGCACCGTGCGCTGCTCGGTGTCGATTTTGAGCTTGGCGATCAGGGTCTCCTGCGCCGCCTTCTGGCGAGTCAGCGATTCTATGTAGTTGCCGTACTGCGAGACGTAGCGCTCAAGCGACTGCTGCTCGGCGGTCTTGGCCTGGAGCTGCGACTGCGCCTCGTTGTGCTCGTTGACGAGGCCGATGCGCTGGGCCTCCAGCACCTTGCGTGGCTCGCCGACAGCCTCCTCGAGCCGCCCGTCGAGGGCGGCGATCTGCGGCGCGATGGCGTCGAGCCGGCCTTCGAGCGCGGTGATCTCGCCGGCGGTGGCGCGCGAGCGCTCGAGCACGCCTTGCTGGGCCTCGACATTCTTACCGAGGCGGTCGACGAGTACGGCGAGCTGCTCGCTCAGGATGCCCGAGATCGTCAGCGACTTGGTGATCAGCTGAGTGAGGTTGCCGCGGATGTCGGTGTGTCGGACACGGTCCGAGCGCATCTCGGCGGCCTTGCGCTTGGAAAAGAAGGCCGCGACCTTCTCGGCCGCGGTGCTCTGCGACATGTCGCGAAACTCGTCGCCAAAGGTCTTGGTGACCTCATCGAGGCCGAAGATCAGCGTCGCGAGGTTCTTCTCGAACGCCTTCTCGTTGGCGCGCACGGCGGCGAAGTCGGAATCCTCGAGGTCGATCGCCATCGGGGTCGAGGCTTCCGCCATTACCTTGCCAAGCTTGCCTTCGACCTTCTCGCGCAGCGCCTTGGCCTCGGCCTGCTGGACTTTAGGGCGTGTTGACATTCCCGCTTCTTTTTCGCGTTAGACGATTCGATTGGCGTTGATCAACCTGAGGTGGTTTTTCCGGTCATTTTCGGTGGGAGGGATTCCCCGACGTGCAACAACCTGATTCA
>JAABUY010001117.1_pt1 | contig 38312 bp, 2 predicted proteins | sample 5560271 | NCBI WGS metagenome assembly JAABUY01 (sample SAMN10711886, study PRJNA513374) | rock metagenome | isolation source: Antarctica rocks | place: Antarctica: Victoria Land, University Valley
TATTATTTTCTTTAAATTATAATAGTATCTTAAATAATATTACCTTTTTACTATTATAAGTACTACTTATAATCTCCCCCTTAAAGATATATTTATTATATCTTATTACTTATAATTAGGTCCTATTTATAAGGGTACTACGTAATAATATAGCTATTAAGTATTATAAACGGTATATATATATATATATATAGAACTCTCTATTCTTATTAATAGTAAGACTAATTACTACCCTTCCCTTTAAAGGGAATTCCCTCCTTTATATACTATAAGTAAAGGGATAGTATAATACTATTATATATTATATATATTATATTAATAGTAGTATTATATTCCTAACTAGTCTTTATAATTATCTCCCTATCTAGGCTCTTAGGTTCTAAGAGTATAAAAGGTTATAATCTATAAAAGATACTCCCTTAATAATAGAATATACCTCTTATAAGAGCGTAATATTATAATTAATTATAAGGCCCTTAAGTTAAGCCTTAAAGAATATATAGTTTTTTTAAATTATAATAATTATAAATAATATTCTTCTATATAATCTTTATATTATAATATATTCCTATTATATTTCCTATTATTCTTTATTAATTTATTATAAAAGTAATTAGAAGTCTTAGTATTTTAAAGTAAATAGGAAGCTATTACTATTAAAGGTTTATTAAGTACTTAAGGCGTACCTTCTTTATATAACTTTAATATTATTCTTTTAATTATAATATCTTAATTTTTTTTATTAATTATATTAAGTCCTTTCTTATTCTTATTTATATTATTACCCCCTTTATACCTTATTATACCTCTTTATAATCCTATTAATTACTTTATAAGTAATCCTTAGTAATAAACTTACCCTTACTACTAATTAAAAGAAGATTATTACTACCCCCTCTACTTATAATAGTATTTAACCTCCTTTATTAAGTTACTTATAATTTATCCTTATATTATCTTATATAATATACCTTTAATATATTATATTTTAAAGTAAAGAGTTATAAATTTAATATTTTTAATTAAGGCTTTACTTATCCCTTTAATAATATACTTTATATATATACCTCTTTTAACTCTATTAAATATAATTATTATAAAGATCGTAATATTAAATATTAATAAGAGATTTTTACCTCTATTTATTATACTTATATATACCTTCTTTAATCCTTAGATATTATAATTACTTTAAATACTAGCTTTAACCTCCCTAAATTTATTAGATTCTAATAAACCTTTAATAGGCTTATTTAATAATATTATTACTACCTTTATTATACCTCTTCTACCCCCTCTATTACTACTACTCTTATTAGGGTAGACCCTACTATTATTATTTATATTATAAATACCCTTAAGGGTATTCTTAATATCCTTTATTAATATATATATATTATTCTATCTCCCCTTTTAAACCTCTATTAAAGCCTTATTAATATATTATAAAAGCGCCTTCCTCCTATTATAAAGGATAAAGAAAAGGATAAGGAGGATAATCCTATTATTAATAATAGTAATAATATTAGGCTTAATACTACTATTAATATAATATAATATCCCTTTCTTATAACGCCCTTAATAATTTAATTATATTAAGTATCTTTTCTTTTTTATTAATAATAATAATAATAATAATTTCCCCTCTTATATAATATAAACTTTATATTTTAAGGTAATTCTACTTAAATCTTTCTAATATATCTAGTATATTAATTAAGTCTTATTTATATAACTATTAATTATAATTATAAGATTAATCCTTCTACTTTACTAAATATTAAGGTTTATTATAAAAGATTTTATAATTAAAAATAGCTTTAACTTCCTATTTATCTTAATTATTTATAAGCTCTATTTATATAACTTTTATAATACTCTTATTATTACCTTAATATAATTTTATAAATAAGATATAAAAGATATTATATATATATAAAGTATTAAGTAGTTATAACTTATATACCTAACTATTAATATAATTAAAAACCTTAAAAGGCTTTAAATAATATTATAATAATATTTTAATTACTTATATTAATTTAATATACTTTATATTTAATAAGATATAATTACTTATATTATATTATCTTTACTTTTACTATTTATTTATATACTTTACTTATATAACTTATACTTAATATAAGTACTACTTTAAACCTTCCCTTTATTTTTAAAGTAATTTAATTCTTTTTTATATTAATAAGACTTCTCTTAATAATAACTTTAAAAGCTTTATATTTAGCTTAAATAAATAATTATAAAGCGCCTTATATAAAGGTAACCTAGTATTAATATATTTTATATAATTATATATAAACTTTATTAAATAAAGTAACTCTACCTAGTTATCTTATCTTTAGGTAGAATAGTAGTATAGATACTACTTAGCTATACTATTCTATCTCTCTATTTAACTATATATTTAGGGATAGAAAGTAGTATTAAGCTTTCTTTTTATATTAATATAATAATATATAACTACCTAGAAGCTACTTATAAATATTATCCCTTAATTATTAATAATACCTTCTAATTAATTAAACTTTAAGAAGATTTTATAATATAATAAATTAATAATATTAATAATATTAACTATCTTTATAATAAGTAAATACCTAGCTACTTTAATATAATAATTTATAACTATTAAGATTATATTATAAATACTACCCTTTTATTTACTTAAAAGGAGATTTATAACAAAATTTATTATAATTTCTTAAAAAAGTCTTATAAATATTAATAATAGTAATAATATATTATAAATAATATATTTATATAGCTTTATTAATTAATAAGTTAAGTATTCTTATATATAATTATAAATATCTTATCCTATTAATTTTTAATAGAACTTTTATTTAATAAGCTCTTATATATACTTTTATAAATAATAATTAATATAAGGCTTATTATAATAAAGTTTTAAGATTTCTTATCTAATTACCTTGGAGGAATATGTATACTTATAAATAAGGTGATAATACGAAAACCTTGTTAATATATTGTTACTAAATTATTGATAAAGTTTTAAAAAAAATTTAAAATAAATAAAATGTTAATACAGCGCTAACAGTTAATTACCTGTATTTTACAAATATTTTAACTTATTAGCAAATTATTAACACCTTATTTAAAAGTGTAAGGCTTCTTATAAGGTACTTTAGTATTAGGTATAAAAATTATATTACCCTTATAAAGGACCCCTATCTTATCTATTAATAAAGATATATTAATAGCCTTTTTATAACCCTAGGACTTTAATAATTATTTCTTATTATAAATATCCTTATCTCCCTCTTAAAGATATTAAAGTATCTTTAATATTAAGTTATTATATTTATTTTATATATACTCTATTATTAATATAATTATAATATACCTTCTAAGTACTATTTAATTAATATTAAACTATCTTATAATAGGGTTTAAGTTATTACTTATATTACTTTATATCCTTAAGAGTATATTACTCTCTCCTATTTTTAGGGTATAAGGCTTTTTAAGCTCTATCTTTAACCTTTTATACTATTTATAATTATAAGCCTTATTATCTTATAAACCTTTATAAATATTATATATATAATATTTATTAAAAGGAATATACTTAATATTCTTTAACTTATTTTATAATATTAATAAATAAATATCTTCTTTATTTATTATTAATATATAATTTAGTTATTTTAATAGGGTATTAGCTAGGTTTTTAATACTTATATAATAATATATCTTAAAGTTATATATTATAAGCTTTATTACCTAATATACTTATTTCCTTATTAATAATAATATTATCTAAAAATACTTTAAGTTATTATAATTAATAATAATTATAATTAAATATAAGCTACCTTCTAAGAAGTATTATTATACTTAGAATACCTTAATAATTATAAGTAATTCTTAATTATAAGTCTTATATCTAGTTTCTACTAAATATAGCTTATAAGAATAGAAAGTAATTAGATACTATTCTACCTCTACCCCTTTATTATTAATTAAGAACTTTTATAATAAAATAGTTATAATAGTTAGTATTAAAGTATTAATCTCTAGTTAGATTTCTCTTATAAGGTTAAAATATATAAGTAATAGCACCTTTTAAAATAGTTACTTTAACTACTTAAATACTACCTATATAATATTACTTAATATTAACTTCCTATTTTTAATATATAAGTAACTATTTTTTAGATAGTTTATTAATACTACGGTAATAGAGGAATAGTACTTGATAAAATAGTAATAAAAACTAATAAATCCTAAAAAGATTTAAATATCCTTAATACTCCTAGGTTCTAGCTATTCTATTATAATATATACTTTATATAAATTTATATATATACTATTATAACTAATAATAAAGCTAAGGAATTCTACTTTTATTATTATAACTTTATATTTCTTTAAGTTAATATCAAGTTTGAAATTATAAAGATATTATAAAATTACCTTTATAACTCTAATATAAGACTTTTTATTCTAGGAGTAAATAAAAATATTATTTAGATAAATAATATATATAATATTATTTAGTCCTACTAGGGCCTTATTAATATATACTTAAAATAAGGTAGGTATATTAATAAGTTTAAAAGGTATAATTATATATTTAAAATAATTATACCTTATATAAAATATAATCTTTTATTTATTATCCTTTCTTTTTTATAAGTAATAATATATATCTTTAAGATCTAACTTAATTAAGTACTTAGTATTAATTAATCTTATTAATATTTTATTAACTCATAGAAGTAGATAGTAGTTCTTAATTATAATCTTATTAAGCGCCTTATAATTAATATATAAATATAATAATTTATCCTTTTTTAATATAAAAAGAATTAGTATATTTATTAAACTTATAAAATAATAAATCTACCCCTTTTTTAAAGCCTACTTAAAGTATTCCTTTAATATATATAACTCTTTCTTTATATTTATATTTATATTTATATTTATATTTATATTTTATACTCTATTATCTAGCTACTTAGAGTTAATAAGGATAGTTTATATCTAACTTACTAAAGGAAATTATAATTTATAAAAGAAAACCTTATCCCCTACTCTACTTATTATTATACTTTTAAATCTTTAAATATTATATACTATCCTTTCTTATATTTTTTATACTATTTTATTCTCTTCTTTTATTAAAGTTATTTATCCCTTTATTCTTTAATTAGAGCTTATCTACTCTTATATTACTTTAAAGAGTTATTCCCTTATTAATATAAATTAACTAAATATACCTTATTAAATTACCTACTTAATTACTACCTTTAACCCTTTTAAGGTTAATATTATTTAATAAAAGTTACTTAACTCTACCTTTTAAAGTATCTACTTCCTCCCCTTTATATAATTAAGGTAGAATATAAATATATATTTAATATCTTAATACCTTTATTTATATTTTTAACTAGTACTATTAACCTTAAATACCCTCCTTTTATATAAGAAGGTATATAGTCCTATCTTTTTTATATATAATTAAATACTTATAAAGCTCTTAACCTTAAAAGCCTTATATAAAAGTTAACTTTTATCTCTTAAACCTCCCCTTTTTATACTACTATCTTTATATAATTAGGGATATCCTCTTAATATCCTAGCTACCTCTCTTTCTACTTCTCCTTTACCTACCTCTTAATCTCTTTAAAGGTAGGGTTATCCGTCCTTATTATTTCCCTACTTCTAAGGGTCTAATCTACTATTCTAGTATCCCCTCCCTTTATTATTACTTAGAGGGCTCCCTTTACCTAGGACTATTTCTCTTTTATTAAAGTTTTTATAATCCTCTTCTCTCTTCCCCTCTTTCCTTTTAACTTATAATAGATCCTTATATTCCCTTCTTTAATTAATAAGTAGATCCCTTATATTATTAATATTTATAAAATTAATTAATTAAAGCTTATCTTTATTAATAAGACCCTTAACTCTACCTTTAATACTTATATATTAGTTACCTTAAAGGCTTTAAGTACTATTTTTAAATACCTATTTTATATAATTTTTAATATTATAATATTTATCTTCTTTACCTTTAATATCTCCTTTAAGTTATATTATATCTCTATTATATAAGTTATTATTAGCTAGATTATAATATTATATACCTATCTTATCCTATTAAATATAATACTATATATTAAGTTAATAATAATTAATAGGGCTAGCTTTTATATCTCTATCTTTAACTTTATTTTATTAATATATAAGCCCTACTTTAATTTATTATTAATATAAAGTTTAAAGACTTATATTAATACTTTTAAGTATATTATTATTACTTTAAGGTCTATTATTACCTTTATATTAAATCTCTTTAAGCTCTTTAATAAATAGACTAGCTTATATTTATAAAGAGTAAAGGTTACTTTATATATATTTACTTAATAAAGGTATATTTTATATACCTTTATTAAGATTTTATAATTCTCCTTAATACTTTTATTATATATTATTAAGTAAATATTATTAATAAAGCTCTTAATTTATACTTAGAATTTTATCTTTATATATTCTTTTATAAGTAGGGAGTTAAAGAATAAAAATAAAATAAGTAATATTAGGGATTCTTAAGAGATCCTAATCTTTATTATCTCTTTCCTATTTATCTCCTAGCCTAGTATAATTATTATAACTCTTTTTATTAGGAAGCTTTATACCTACCTTATAATAAGGGTTAAGACCCCTTTCTTTTTTAGGTTATAAAATAACCTTTTATAAGAGATATTATTAAAGGCCCTTATAATATCTAATAATAATATACTTATTATAAGGACTAGTTAGGAATACGGTACTACTATTAACGTGGCGTCTATAGTACGTAGTAGTACTACGCTACCCCTTTACCTATAGTATATAGAGGAGGGAATTCCCCTTAAAGGGAAGAGTAGTAATTACTATTAATAAGAATAGAGAGTTCTATATATATATATATATATACTATTTATAGTACTTAATAGTTATATAATTATATAATACCCTTATATTCTAATTACTCTATCTTATTTAAGGGTAGTAGCCTAACTATTAGTAAGATAAGTAGAGAAGGGTTATTATAAGTATAAGGTAAAAAGGTTAGTTAACTAGTATAAATAACCCGCTTAAATATAAGGGATTAAGCTTATAAAGAAAGTAAGTCTTAAGAATTAATTAATAAATTAATAATAGATATATTATAATTATAATTAACTATTTAGAAGTAGCTATTAAGTATATAAACCTAGTCCTTACTACCTAAAACCTAAGAAGTACTATTATAAAGGATATAAGAACTTAAAGAAGAATTCTCTAAAAAGTAATAAATATAAGATCTATAATAATATTTATAAGAGTTAGAATAGGAAATATATATTAATAATACTACTTAAGTAGGTTATTACTATTATTTATTATTAATAAAAGAATTAGAATTAAAGCGTCTTTAATATAAAACCTATATTCTTAGGCCGTAGGACTTATATATATATAATAGGAAGTTAGTATAAAAATATTAAGAATAATTTAATAATATAATAAATATAAATAAAATAAATATAGCCTAGTTTCTTAATAACTTTATAAAAATCTAATATATATTATAATATATAGCCCTAGACCTTAAGGCTATATAATATAAGTATATAAAGGATATATTAAAGGATAAATAGTCCTAGAAATACTTTAATAATTTCTTAATAGATTAAATAGAAGATCTTTAAAATTAATATTTAATAACTAGTAAGTATTACTTAAAAGTTAAGTAGAAGGAATATTAAAAGATTATAAACTTTATAAATTACCTTATTAAATTAGAAAGATAACTTAAGCTATTAATAGAGTATATACTTTATAATAACTTTTTAAATAAATTATATAAAGATATTTATAATTAACTTATAATATAACTTAATATCCTAGAGATAAGGGATACTCTTATTATATTAATAACCTAATTAGAGCCTTATATAATACTACTTATATATAAAGATTAAAGGGATAGTACTCCTATTAAGGGTTAATATCCTTAAAGAGGAAGAGGAAATCTCTAAGGGTAAAGAGATAATAGCCTATATATAAAGTAAAAAGGGTAGGGTATTATTAAAGTATTATTATACTTTCTTTAAAGGCCTAAGCCTAACCTTTTTACTATTAAATATTATAATTATTAAAAGAAGGGATATATAACTAAGAATTACTAGAGTATAAAATTAATAGTTATAAGTATTATAACTAATAAGCTTATAACTAATAAGATATCTAATAATAAGCTAGAGAAAGGTTTAAATTTTAAAAAAAACCCTAAGTATTATAATTATATCTACTATTATAATATAAGGGAAGAAGTAGATATAATAACTTATTATTATAATATAAATAGAGCTTAAAAGCTTATAAAGAGAATTTATTATATTAATTAACTTTAGAGTAAATACTAATTATATTAATATATACTTAATAAAGGAATAGGGTTAAAAAATAGATCCTAGCTCTAATAATACCTTATATAATAGAGTTAAGAACTTAATATTATTATTAAGTTCTTATATAAAAAAAATTAAACTTATTAATTTTAATAATATTATATAATATTATAAGGGCGCCTTTTATATAATAATAAACCTTAATTATAACTTCTACCTTAAGTATTTATAATTAGAGGAATAAAATCCCTAAGTAGATTAATTTATATAAAACTAGTAATTCCCTATTAAAAAAAAGTAATATTAAAGAGTACTTTAATACTATTAAAGCCTTAGAGAAGTAGCTTAATAGTATTATATTTATCTATATAGTACTATAACTATTTAAGGTTTAGTTAGCTGTCGTTACGTCAAGTAATATACCTCACGTGATCTAATTTCCCGTGGAACTTTTCTTTACAGTATTACCTGCAGCAAGAAAATAGCATAATAACAGCATGACAATAGCATTGCCTACAGCATGGCTATAGTAGTCCCTACAGCATAGCTACAGCATGGCTACAGTATTAGCTACAGCAGTCCCTACAGCATGGGGTACAGCATAGGTACAGCATAGGGACAGTATTAGCTATAGCATAGGGTACAGCATGGGTATAGCATTGGGGTACAGCATGGGGTACAGTATAGGTATAGTATAGGCTACAGTAGTCCCTACAGCATGGCTATAGTATTGGCTAACAGCATGGCTACAGCATTACCTAGAGCATAGCTACAGCAGTCCCTATAGTATAGCTACAGCATGGCTACAGCATTAGCTATAGTAGTCCCTACAGCATGGCTATAGCATTAGCTAACAGCATGGCTACAGCATTACCTAGAGCATGGCTATAGCAGTCCCTACAGCATAGCTACAGCATGGCTACAGTATTAGCTATAGCAGTCCCTACAGCATGGCTATAGCATTGGCTAACAGCATGGCTACAGCATTACCTAGAGCATGGCTACAGCAGTCCCTACAGCATGGCTACAGCATGGCTACAGTATTAGCTATAGCAGTCCCTACAGCATAGCTACAGCATGGCTACAGCAGTCCCTACAGCATGGGGTACAGCATAGGTATAGCATGGGGACAGCATTGGCTACAGCATTAGCTACAGCATGGGTACAGCATGGCCTACAGCATGGGTACAGCATGGGGACAGTAGTCCCTACAGCATGGGTATAGCATGGAGACAGCAGTCCCTACAGCATGGGGTACAGCATGGGGTACAGCATGGGGACAGCATGGGGACAGCATTGGCTACAGCATGGGTACAGCATGAGGACAGCATGGGTACAGCATGGGTACAGCATTGGGACAGCATGGGGACAGCAGTCCCTACAGCATGGGGTACAGCATGAGGTACAGCATGGGGACAGCATTGGCTACAGCATGGCTACAGCATGGGTACAGCATGGCTACAGCATGGGTACAGCATGGCTACAGCATGGGTACAGCAGTCCCTACAGCATGGGTACAGCAGTCCCTACAGCATGGGTAGAGCATGGGTACAGCAGTCCCTACAGCATGGGTAGAGCATGGGTACAGCAGTCCCTACAGCATGGGTATAGCATGGGTACAGCAGTCCCTACAGTATGAGGTATAGTATAGGGTATAGCACCCCTAGAATTATAGATCTTAGCGGGTTTTTAGGGAGCTTAGCCCCTAGAGTAGTTAGGTTTCTAGGGAGTCCCTAGCTTAATTACTAATCTCGTACCGAGATAGCGACCCTCTAGTTATAATATACTTAAAAGTAGGTAATAAAAGCCTACTACTTAAAGTTAAGCTCCCTTTAAAATTTTAAGAATTTTAAGATATCTTTTTAATTAAGAATATTAAGGTATTACTAGCTTATATATATTATAATTACGCGATTAATATAAAGGAGAATAAAGAACCTCCTTTTAACCTACTTTATAACCTATTAAAGAAAGAGTTAGATTAGAGTAAAAAAAAGATTAATTAAATACTTAATCTAAATTTACTTTAATATATAATAAGACGAGTCCTAATATTAGGATATAATATAAGAGGAGGGATTATAAGTAGTAATAGTAGTAGAGGTAGTAGGCTAAGGAGTAGAGAAGGGATACCTATATAGGGGCTAAGGAGCCTAATAAGGGGGAAGGAACTTAAAGATAAGGGAATACGCGTTAGGAGAATATTAGTAAAGGCCTTAAAAGCTATAATAGTTATATAAGATATATTAAAAGGAGGAATAATATATAAGGTAGGATAAATAATAAGGGTAGGGCTTAAATATATAAAAAAGTTTATTATAAAGGTAGATTAATAGCTTAAAGAGATATATAAGTTTAAGAAAATAGTAGAAGAGTAATCCTAAGGAGGGAAGATATAAGGGGGTAAAAGGAGCTAGGTATAAATAGCTAGCTAGAGCCTAATAAATATAAAAATAGGTAATATAAGCTTTAAGGGGATATTTATTATAATAATAATAAGTAATATTATAAGGAAGGGATTTAAAGTAATAAATAATAAAAAGGCTAGGACCTTAATAGTCTAAATTAAAGATAGGATTAAAAGAGAAATAGTAAGGGTACTTATTAAAAAGAAGCTAATTAAGAGATTTAAGATAATTATATTCTTAAAGATATAAAAGATTATAATAATAAGGTATTTAATTAAAAGTAATTTAATACTATTTATAATAAAAATAGAGGTAAGGGAGGAGTTAGAGGAGAATAATAATTAAGTAAAGAAGGTATATAAGTTAATAAAGGTATTAAGATAAACCTTTTTAATTAATAATATATAAGATATTAAAGAAGGTAGTAGATATATTAAAATAAAAGGAGGTAAAAGAGGTAATTATTTAATAAAATAAAAAGAACCTCTTAAGGCTAAAGATTATAAGGGTAGCCTAGCTATAAGTAGTTATATAGGAGAGGAGAGAGGGAGAGGTAGAGAAAGAGAAAGCCTTACTACTACTAAAGCTCCTTATATTAGAGATAGTAGATAAGGTAATTAAAAAGGGCTTAATAAAGGGATATAACCTCCTAAAATATAAGAGATAGGAAAGGAATAAAGTTATAATATAATACTTTAATTATTAATAATATAAATATATAATCGGATATTATAAAAGTTTAATATAATATAAAATTTATATTAATAAATATAACTTAAAGAAATATAAGATAAAAGAAGAGGAGATTAAAAGATATAATAATTATAAGAAGAATAGTTATATAACCTAGAAGTAAAGGTATATAATTAAGGTAAGGGAGTTGAATAAGCTCTATTAAAAAATAATAAAAAATAAGAAGAAGTTATATAAAGGCTTTATAAAAGGAAATAAGTAATAAGATACTTAAAAGTAGCCCTAAAGGAAGTAGATAATAATAGTAGTAAGGAAGAAGAGGAAGCTTATATTAAGGTTTAAGGACTTTAATAAGATTATAATATAAATAAGTTCTTAAAGGGATATAAGGGAAAGGGGAATTATACTACTATTAATAATAATATTATAAAATAAGTTAAAAAGGCTAATTACTCTCTAAATAATAAAGATAGGTTAATAAATATTAAAAGAAATGTTAATAAGGGATATTATTACAGTCCTACTACTTTACTTTACCTGCGGAAGCCTTCCGCAGACTAACTAGGGTAGGCCTAGCTCTTTAGTTTATAGGTAGGATTTCTATACTTAGAGAATGCATTTTTTTCTACTATATCTTAATACTATTATAATAAATTAGTAGTAATACCTTTCTAGCCTCTATTATATACTATTAATTATATAGTAAGCTAAGATCGTATACTAGCTCTACGAGTACTAGTTCTTTAGAGTACTACTAGCTATCCTTAGTACTAGTTAAGTCTTCCGCTCTGCTAAAATCCTAGGCCTTTAACCTTATATTAAATCTTTATTATTAAAGCCTTCTATAACCTTAGATATAAGTAAAGGTCCCCTTAGAAGATTTATTATTAATAAGAGCCTTCTTTATTACCTATTACTACTATCTAATAGTATTAGGATTTCTTTAGAATTATTAGGATTCCTCGGTATTTTACTAAGAAAACCCGACTTTTATTGAAATGGTAAAAGTTGCTAAGACACTTGAATCAGCTTATTATAGTATTTGTAGTATATTTCAATACTCCCCTTACTACGGATACCTCTAATTAGGTGTTTAACGTAGGTAATTAGGTAGATATATTTTTTAACTATTTATATATATATGTGGTTTTTGCGATGGCGGAAGTTAGTACGGGGATTAAACTCCCGACCTCCCTATACGGGGGCGCTTTCGTTACTACTAAGCTAACCGGGCTTATAACCTGTTAAAATAGCAAAAGTTGCTAAGATACTTAAATCAGCTTATTATAGTATTTATAGTATATTTCAATAACTTTTCCCCGTACCTTCCTAATTCTAATTTACCGCTTATTCTAGCTACCTCTATACTACGAGAGACCGTAGTTCTTACTTTTTAGCTATCCGATTTTATTAATACTAGGTATAAATACGCTAATACTATCAATAATATTAGTCGCTTCCTAATTTCACTTATTATTAAGGCTAATCTTAGGCCTCTAAGAACTAATTAGGTATTATCTTCTTCTTCTTTATTATTATAAGATTAATACTACTATACCTAGTTAATATCTCTTAAACTAGTTAGCCTTCTTAATATTAATAAACTACCCTAGCCTCCTAACTAGGCTATTAACCGGAGTCTAGTACGTGTTATTAATTATTATTTTAAATAAGCTACCTTATCCTTATAATAGTACTTATAATAACCTCTATCTAGCTTAAACTCCCTAATAAGGTCCTTATTATATAGCCCTAGGTCTACCTTACTAAGTAATACGGAATTAATCCCTACTAGTACGCGAGTAATATTAGTAGAAGAGGCGATCTATAATTAACTAATAGGACTAGAATTACCTAATTAACTTCCTAATCTACTAGAAGCTTTAGATATAGTAGATAATAGTTAGCCTAATAATAATACTAGGAATAGAGCTATAGGGCCTACTAGAGGCTTCTTAGCTAAATAATTAAATATAATAGTAACTCTTATCTAGATTATAATAGCTAGAGATAGGGTTAGTAATAAGGCTAGTAATAGGGCTAATAGGCGTTTAGCTACTCTATTAGCCGTAGTAACTACCCCTATAAACGGTAATACTTAATTTCGGGCTTATAATATTAGATATTTTAATTTAAACCCTAATATACTATTAGTAGAAGTTAAGGATATATATAATATCTACTATAATGTCTTTAGCTTTATTAATAGGCTTTAGGTAAAGACTACTATTATAAATAAGGCCCTCTTTTAGTAGAATATAGATTTTTATCTACTTAGTAAGGCGGATAATTAGTTTACTAACTAGCTAAGCTAACTTAATTAAGTTAGGCTATATAATAACCCTACTAGTATTACTAAGTAGTATAATACTTTATAGGCACGCTTCTAAGATTCGCCTAGTAAATCTCTTAGCCTTCTAGAAAATATCTATTATATAGTTAAGGATACTTATAATTAATAAGACCTTATAGATTATATATCTAGTATTATCTTAAACGCGAAGAATACTAGTATTATAACTATTAAGTAAGTATAAGTACTCTTAGCTTATAAGTATCTTAATAGTAATTTATAATATAACCTACTAAGACTAACTACCTTATTAAATATACTAGATCTACTAGAAGAGCTCTACTTTACTAAAGATAACTAGTTTAATATCTATAGAAATAAGGGCCTTTATTAAGATAAAGGGTATAAAATAAAGTAGTATAAAATAAAGGTAAACTTAAAAAATTATTATAATTATTATAATTAAGACCCTTAATTAGGTTAGTATACCCCTAATCTATTTTATAATTTCGGTGGCGCTCTAAGGCTGTATTATAGTAGTATAAACTCTTGTACTTAACTATTTATTCTATATTATAACTTCTAAGATAATATTAATAATAATCCTTAATAGACTTAACCTATTAGCTAGCTCTAGATTATTAGGCGGTAACCCCTTTAAATAACTAGCGGAAATATAAACGGGTCTCCTAGGTAAGCCTAGTTATAGAACCGGGCCTTACTAAATACTTTAAATAGCTAAAACCTATATTATAATAGGTTTCCTTAACGCCTAGCTTTACGAGCCTATTAAGCTAGTATTAGGGAAGAAGGATATAATAAATAGGCTGAGTATAAGGTATATAAAGAGGCTTTCTACTAGGGCGAATAGGTAAGGCCTAAAGAACTTAAATACTAAGACTAGTTAGGATTTTATTAAGACCTAGAAAACCCTATATTAAGTAACTACTAGTAGGAGGATACTATTAAAGCCTACTTTATTAAAATCCCCTTAGCTATAAAAGCCTTCTATTATAAGTAATATTATTCTAAGTTCGCCTCTAATAATAGTCTATATAAGTATATTTACTATAGTTATAAAGAATTAAGGTCTTTATTAATAGTAATAGGGACTTCTTTTATTAAGACTTAAGTAGGTAGTAATAGCTAAAGCCTTTTATAGATAGTTACCCCTACTATTATTAGGAGTATTTCTAAGAATATAATACCTAGAGGCTATACGTTCTAGGGTTATTACTTTATAATAGTTATAATTAACCTTTCTTAAGAAGGACTATATTATAAGCTCTACGCTAATACGGGTTATATTATAAGTCTTATTAATAGAGCGTTTCTTATAAAATATACCTTAAAGGTAGAGGTTAAGAGAATACCTACGCCTATGAATATTAGAGGTCTAGGAGATAAGATATATAATACTAGCGAGTATACTAAATTAGAAATATACTTTCCTAGTAATAATAGTATAGCTCTAATTAAAAGGGAGCTTTATATTATTAATAACCTATTAGTGTATTACTTATTAGGGTCAATATTCTTAAGCCTAAGGGAATAGTTATTAACCTTAATTAAAATATATTAATAATTTAATCTTATAAGGGGATTAGCGTTCCTATTAATATTTCTAGTAGAGGTAGTTAAATAAACTCTACTATTTATAATAAGAAGGCTATAATTATTACCCCTTATATAAATAGGAAGGTTCTAATTACTAGACCTTATTATCGGGCTTTAGACCTTCTATATAATAGAGAATTTCTATTTAAACTAGAGAAACTTAATAAGCTTTTAGCCTATATATATATAGTAGACTACGATATATCTTATATTATTATTTATAATAACTCTAAAGAATAAATTAAGCTTCCTAGGAATATTAAACTTAATAAAGTTATAGAATATAAAGCTGTAGAATACTTCCTTATAAAAGCCTTCTATAGTAACCTAGTAGCTAGACCTCTAAAAAAGAATATAAACTAGGTTAAGTTAAATTTATAATATTTAGTAGCTACCGCTACCGTATTCTTAGTAGTTATATTAAATACCCTAGCCCCTAATACTAAGGTAGTTTATAATACTAGTATAATAATCTATAGCTTACTTTAATTAAGTCTTATTAGTATTAGTTATAAATAAATATCTAAGTCTCTAGTAGGGTATAGGTAATATTATAAATATACCTAAATCTTACTAGATAGATATTCCCCTAGTAGATAATTAGTAAGAATTATATAAACTAGGCTAGGCCTAGGTTTATCTAGTTAGAAAGGCTAATAAGGAGGTAATTAATAAAGCCTTTAATAAGCTCTATAAATAGGGTTAAATAGAATAGATATCTAAGTTAACCCTATTTTCTTTCCTATATTTTATAATTTAGAAAGATAGGGAGTCTAGTAAAAAGTAATAAGTTATTATTAATATTAGGGTATTAAATAAAATTACTATGCTTAATATATATCTAGTTCCTTCCTAGGCTAAAATTCTCGCCTTACTAAAAGGTGCTATATATATTACTACTATTAACGCTTTAAGCTTTTTCTACTAATAGTAGGTAAATAGGGACTATTACTACCGCTTAATAGTAGCTAGCTATTAGGGGTAAGAAATATTTAATATTCTAGTAATAGGCTATTATAATTTACCCGTATATATCTAGTATATAATTAATAGGATTCTTTATCTATTCCGTTATTTTTATAGGGTATATATAGATAATATTATAATCTTTTTAAAGTCCCTAGAGGAGTATTTATCTTAGCTTGACTAGGTCTTTTAGGTACTAATAGATATAAATATTTACCTTTCCCTTAAGAAGTTATTCTTAGGATATCCTTCTATTTATCTCCTTAGCTAGAAAGTTAATACTCTAGGCCTCGCTACTACTAAAGAAAAGCTTATAGCTATTATTAACCTCTCGTTCCTAGGGATATTAGCTTAGTTAGAGAAATACCTTAGTTTAACTAGCTACTTAAGATAATATATTGCGCGATATATTATAATAGTTAAACTATTATAATTATATAAAACCTACCTAAATAAGGCCCTTTAAAGTAGAATAAAAAGTATTAGAGGTAATACTTATAAAAGGCTAGCCTAGTATACCTACCTAGGAAAGCTTATATTAAAAGAAATTAATATATTCTATTAACTCTAGAAGCTTTTTACCTCCCTAACTATACTTTATTACTTTAATAAATTAAGATAACTATTTATAGACCTTAATACTAGTAAGGAATTTAGATTTAGTACTTATATCTACTACGTTCTACTAAAGGCTTTTATAGATAATCTACTAGGATAAAAGTCTTAATAACCTATTATATTTCTTAGCCGTCTACTTATTAATACTAAGATATATTATTAAATAATAGAGCTTAAAATAGCTAGTATAGTCTAGGTTATTAAGAAAATCTATTATATAGTAGAGGTAGCTAGGTTAATAACTATTATATATACTAACTACTTAGCTACTATCTCTATTATTTAATAGACTAGTCTAAATATTATATTATTTAAGAAGCTTAATCTACGCCTTACTTAGGCGTTAGAATATTTATAGTATTTCCATCTTAATATATATTATAAACTAGGAAAATCTAATATTATCCTAGATATATTATCTAGGCTAGCTAGTTAGGAGTATTATCTAGCTAATATAAATAAGTCTAGCCTAGATATATTATCTATTCGGGTTTTCCTAGTTAGCTTAGTTAAAATAAGTCTAGAGTTTTATTAACGGCTTATTAAGGGCCTTATTAAGGAACCCCGCTAGGTAAAGGTAATATTTATAGTTAAGAGGAATAAAGCCTTAGGTAGTAATACTACTAAGCTACCTTACTATATTATTAATAAGATTCTCTATTTTAATAATAATAAGAAGGGTCTCTAATTATATATACCTTTATTAATTAAGAAGGAGGTCTTTTAACTAGCTTATAATAAAATAGGTTACCCTAGGTATACTTATATATATAAGCGTCTTACTAATAGCCTTTATATTTATAATATAGCTACTAAGCTTTATAAGTTTATTTATTATTACCTATATTATTAACTTAACTAAATGCTAAGGTATAGACCCTACGGGTTATTATAACTAATACTTTTACTTATAAGACCCTTCTATACTATTATAATTAATTTTATCCTTATACTTCCTATCTCCCTACTAGATTAATATAAATATATTATATTAGTAATAGATAAATTCTCTAAAGTAGTTAGCTTTATTCTAGGAAAGACTATATAGACTAGTAAGGAATAGGTAATTAGGCTATTAAATTAATTAGCTAAACTTAACTAGGGAATTCCTAGAGTAATTATTTTAGACTAAGATAGAAAGTTTATTAGTTAAATCTAGAAATAGATATTTTGGTCTCTTTAAGTTAGTCTATTATACTTAATAGTATAGTATCCCTAGATAGATAGTATATTAGAACGGTCTAACTAGATAGCTAAGGTAGCGCTTCGCTACTACCTTATAACCCTAGAAGATACTAGGTAATAGCCTAGCGTTTTAGCTAAGATATCTACCGCCCTAAATAATTTAACTAAATATAATATAATAGACTAAAAGCTAACTTAAATTATATATAAGTTTTAGACTTAGGAGGCCCTAGATCTCCTATATATTAATAACCTATCTATTAAAGGCTTTAATAACCTAAATATTAAGGACCTTATTACCTATATATAGCTAGTATATCCTATCTTTATAGATAAATATCACCTATCTTATATTAATACTAAGGATATCATCGCGTTTATAGCCCTTAAGATAAAAGAATATTATAATATTATATACGCCCTTATATTCTTTAAGGTAGGTAATATAGTTAATCTACGCCTTTACTAGGGATATAGGCTTCTAATAGTTATATTAAGGAAAATTAGCTAGTAATTAGCTAGGCCTTTTAGAATTAAGGAATATATAGGTTAACTAGTATATTAACTAGATCTACTAACTAATATAAAGATCTATAATATTATTTCCGTAGCCTACCTAGAGCCTACTACTAACCCTAAGGATAACCTATATTAGCGACGTCGTCCGGCCGTTCCCCTTATTATTAATAGGTAGAATGAGTAGGAGATAGAGAAGCTAATCTAGAAGTAGAGGATCCGTAGGGGTTATAGTTAGTTAACCTAGTTCCTAGTTAGATAGAAGAATTGCGGCCCTAAAGAAGATTAGTAGATATTAGAAAAGGAGCTATTATAGAATAATTTAGTATTAGTAAATAAATATAATGATAATTTCAGTAAGGAGTCTAGGATTTAGCCTTGAATCTATTACTATTATTAGTATTATCAGCGTTCTATATAGCTATCGGGATAATAGGTTCATTCTATTAATAGTATTTATTATAGTCCTACTACTTTACTTTACCTGCGGAAGCCTTCCGTAGCCTAACTAGGATAGGCCTAGCTCTTTAGTTTATAGGTAGGATTTCTATACTTAGAGAATGCATTTTTTTCTACTACATCTTAATACTATCGCAATAGATATTTAATAAAGATCTTTGTAAAGGTATAAAAGATAATAAAACTATTATAATATAATATATAAAGGGAGTAGATTATAATAATAATAATATTATTAAAAAATAAAGAGGTATAATAAATAGATATCTTAGCTATTTAAAAGCTATTATATATAAAAAGGATAGGTTTAATATATAATTTAAATAAAAGAGTATTCTACTTAATATATAAGGTAGAGAGGGATATAAGGATATATTTCTTTATAAATAAGTACTAGAATATTAATAAATAGAGAGTTAAATTTATATTAAAGGACTTATACTCCCTAGGAATATAAGTTATAAGGAAGGAAGGGGGAGTACTAGCACGCCTTTAGATATATAATATATATAACCTTAGCCTAAAGTCTAAGACCTTAATAAATAGCCCCTTTATATTATTAGGGGTAAAGAAGTAGTTAAGTTAGCCTAGGGAATATATATTAATAAGAGATATTAACCTCTATTACTTAAATTAAAATAATAGGGGTAGATATATATATTATAAAGTAATAGAGATATTAATAGATATTATAAAAGAAAGGGAAATAAAGCTTACTTTATTAAAGGATATAATAACTTAAAAGGTAAGGAAAGTAAAAAATACTATTAATTTAATATTTATAATAGAGGCTATTAAATAAATACTATTAAAATATTATATTAAGTTAGACCTTTATTATAAATTTAATTATAATTTAATATATATTAAAATTAGCTTTAAGGTAGAGGTAGTAGTCTTATAATTATAAAAGGTATAAAAGATAGTAGATTTAAAGGAGATAAAGAGGTAAGTAGGCGCCTTTTAATATTTACTATTAAAAGGGGAGCTAATAATTAAAAGGTAAATAAATAGCTACTTAATTAAAATACTTTAAGGCCTAGTAGAAATTATAAAAAAGGAGGTATTATAAGTAAAGCCCTCTTTAAAGGTAAAGTCCTTTTAAAACTTAAATTATATAAAAGTTATAAAGATAGTATTAAAGCTTAGAGTAGAATATAATTAGGGCGGTAGTACGCGTATATCCTATCCTAGTCCGCGTGTACCTCATCCTAGTACGCGTATACCTCCCCCCATTTGGCTTAGCGGTCGGCTGGCGGGAGCGTTCCAAATAGTTAACTAAGTAGTACGGCGGAAAATTATCCGCTCCTTAGCGCTCCGTATTCCCGCTATACTATCTTAATAGCAACGACTATTTAGTATATTATAGTACGGATTATACTTATAGTATATATATTTCTATACGGAGTCTAATAGTCTAGAGGCCTTTAAAATCCGTCTATTAATAGGAAAGTTATAGGTAATAATATAATATAACCTACTAGCAGGCCGCTAAGTTAAATAGGGGGAGGTTAAATAGGGGGAGGTATACGCGTACTAGGATGGGGTACACGCGGACTAGGATAGGGTATACGCGAACTAGGACGGGGTGTACGCGTACTACCGCCCTATAATTATAAAAGAAGTTAAAGGAGTCTAGAGGTATAATAAAAGGCTTAGAAGATTAAAGGGAGGGTATTAAAGAAAGTAAAGGTATTCTATTTTAAAGAAGTAGTATATAAGGTATCTTAAATACCTAATAAACTCTAAAAGCTAGTTAAATAGGATTAAAAGAGAAGTATATTAATTTAAGAACTCCTAAAATTCCCTATCCTTAAAAAGGATAAAGAAGGTCTTAAGGTAGAGTTATTTTAAAAGAAGGTAGAGATCTTTTAAAGGACCTTCTTCCCCCTACTTTTAAAAGTAGATTTAAGTAATATCTAGGGGTTTTAATATAAGATACCCCTAATAATAAATATAAGAGTTATTAAAGAGGAGGTTTATAAAGTAATTAATAAGTTAAAATAGGATAAAATATTAAAAATAAATAGGATCTTAAATAAATTCTTAAAGATAATAAAAAGGGAGCTACTACCTAGCTTTATATACTTATTTTAAATATATTTAAAGGTAAGATATTACTTAATAAAATTTAAAAAGGTTAATATAATTAATTTAAAGAAGTTAAAGAAAGAGGATTACTTAAAGTTAAAGTTATATTATTTAATTACCCTACTTAATACCTTAAAGAAGGTATTAAAGGTAATTATTATAAAGAAGCTAGGTAACCTTATAAAGGAATATAAGCTATTACCCTTATAATAAATAGGAGTAAAGAAGGGAAGGTTAATAATAATATCCCTTAAGATAATAATAGAGGTAATATATATAATATAAAATTATAATAAATCTAATTAAATAAGTATAAGGGTACTGCGTAATAATATAGCTATTAAGTATTATAAATAGTACGTATATATATATATAGAGCTCTCTATTCTTATTAATAGTAAGACTAATTACTACCCTTCCCTTTAAGGGGAATTCCCTCCTTTATATATTATAAGTAAAGGGGTAGCGTAGTACTATTATATATTATAGATACTATATTAATAGTAGTATTATATTCCTAACTAGTCCTTATAATTATCTCCCTATCTAGGCTCTTAGGCTTTAAGAGTATAAAAGGTTATAATTTATAGAAGATACTCCCTTAATAATAGAATATATCTTTAATAAGAGTATAATAATATAATTAATTATAAGGCCCTCTAAGCTAAGCTTTAAGGAATTTATAATTTTATTAAATTATAATAATTATAAATACTACTCTTATATATAATCTTTATATTATAATATATTCCTATTATACTTCCTATTATCCTTTATTAATTTATTATAAAAGTAATTAAAAGTCTTAATATTTTAAAGTAAATAGGAAGTTATTACTATTAAGGGTTTATTAAGTACTTAAGGTATACCTTCTTTATATAACTTTAATATTATTCTTTTAATTATAATATCTTTATTTTTTATTAATTATATTAAGTCCTTTTTAAGTCTTATTTATATTATTACCCCCTCTACGCCTTATTATACCTCCTTATACTTCTAATAATTATTTTATAAGTAATCCTTAATAATAAACTTACCCTTATTACTAATTAAAAGAAGATTATTATTACCCCCTCTACTTATAATAATATATAACCTCCCTTATTAAGCTACTCCTAGCCTATTTTTATATTATCTTATATAATATACCTTTATTATATTATATTTTAATTTAAAGAGTTATAAGTCTAATATTTTTAATTAAGGCTTTATTTATCCCTTTGATAATATAACTTATATATACGCCTCCCCTAGCTCTATTAAATATAATTATTATAAAGATCTTAATATTAAATATTAATAGGAGATTCTTACTTATATTTATTATACTTATACGCGCCTTCTTTAATCTTTAAATATTATAACTACTTTAAATACTAGTCTAACCTCCCTTAACTTACTAGATTTTAATAAACCTTTAATAAGCTTATTTAATAATATTATTATTACCTTTACCGCGCCTCCTTTACCCCTACTACTATTATAACTCCTACTAGGGTTAACCTAGCTATTACTATTTATATTATAAATACCCTAGAGGGTATTCTTAATATCCTTTATTAATATATATATATTACTTTATCTCCCCTTTTAAAGTACTTTTAAAGCCTTATTAATATATTATAAGAGCGCCTCCCTCTTATTATAAAGGATAAAGAAGAGGATAATAAGGAGGATACTCTTATTACTAGTAGTAGTAATAATAATAGGCCTAGTACTACTACTAGTATAATATAATAGCCCTCTCTTATAACGCCCTTAATAGTTTAATTATATTAGGTATCTTTTCTTTTTTATTAATAATAATAAAAATTATTTCCCCTTTTATATAATATAAACTTTATACTTTAAGGTAATTCTACTTAAATCTTTCTAATATATTTAATATATCAATTAAGTCCTACTTATATAATTATTAATTATAATTATAAGACTAACCCTTCTACTTTATTAAGTATTAAGGTTTATTATAAGAGATTTTATAATTAGAAATAACTTTAACTTCCTATTTATCTTTATCCTTTATAAGCTCTACTTATATAGCTTTTATAATACTCTTACTATTACCTTAATATAACTTTATAAGTAAGATATAAAAGATATTATATATATAAAAGGTATTAAGTAGTTATAACTTATATACCTAACTATTAATATAATTAAAGACCTTAAAAGGCCTTAAATAATATTATAATAATTTTTTAATTACTTATATTAATTTAATATACTTTATATTTAATAAGATATAATTATTTATATTATATTATCTTTATTTTTACTATTTATTTATATACTCTACTTATATAACTTATACTTAATATAAGTATTACTTTAAACCTTCTTTATATTTTTAAAGTAATTTAATCCTTTTTTATATTAATAGGACTTCTCTTAATAATAGCTTTAAAAGCTTTATATCTAGCTTAGGTAAGTAGTTATAAAGCGCCTTATATAAAGGTAACCTAGTACTAATATACTTTATATAATTATATATAAACTCTACTAAATAAAGTAACTCTACCTAGTTATTTTATCTCTAGGTAGAGTAGTAGTATAAATACTACTTAAATATACTATTCTATCTCTCTATTTAACTATTTATTTAAGGATAGAAAGTATTACTAAGCTTTCTTTTTATATTAGTATAATAATATATAGCTACTTAAAAGCTACTTATAAATATTACCCTTTAATTACTAATAATACCTTTTAATTAATGAAACTTTAAGAAGATTTTATAATATAATAGGTTAATAATATTAATAGTATTAACTATCTTTATAATAAGTAAATACCTAGCTACCTTAATATAATAGTCTATAACTACTAAAATTATATTATAAATACTATCCTTTTATTTACTTAGAAGGAGATTTATAATAAAAAATTTTATAATTTTTTAAAAAGGTCTTATAAGTATTAATAATAATAATAATATATTATAAATAGTATATCTACGCGGCTTTATTAATTAATAAGTTAAGTATTCTTATATATAATTATAAATATTTTATCCTATTAATTTCTAATAGAACTTCTACTTAATAAGCTCTTATATATACTTCTATAAGTAGTAGCTAGTATAAGAGTTATTATAATAAAGCTTTAAGATTTCTTATCTAATTACTTTATTATTAAGTATAAAAACTACGCCGCCCTTATAAAGGACCCCTATCTTATCTATTAATAAAGATATATTAGTAGCCTTTTTATAGCCCTAGGACTTTAATAATTATTTCTTATTATAAATATCTTTATCTCCCTCCTAGAGATATTAGAGTATCTCTAATATTAAGTTATTATATTTATTTTATACGCGCTCTATATTAAAATGTGTAGTAGAATAGTTAATTAGGTTACTTGGTCTAGATACGTAAGAATTAAGTATAGATATTAAGAGACTACTTAGTTATATATTACTAAGTATACTAGCGTCTTAGTAGGACCCTATATTTTAATACTCCTACTTAAACTATTTATACCCCTAAAATTAAAGAATATTTTAAAAATAATCTAAAAATAATTATATTAAACTACTAAATACTAAAAATAACTATATTAAATTATAAATTCCACTTTTTATAAAAATATAGTTATTTAAGATTTTTATTTTAGGATAAAGTTATATATAGTAAAATTATATTAAAATATAGTTAGACGTATTATAAGAAGGTAAATATTATTAACTATTAATATATTATTAGTTATTACTATTATTATCTAGGCTTAATAGTACTTATAATAGCTAGGTAAGTAGTTATAAGGCTCTATATTATTATAAGGTCGCCGTTACTAGTCTTTAAGGTAGTTAGTCCCTATAACTTAGCGACGGTTTAAGGTATCCTTAGGCTTACTCCTACTAGTAATAATACTCCTACTATATTAAAGGACTTCCTTAAGGTTAAGTCCCTTATAAAATATAATAAATATCTCCTTACTAAGGGGTTTAATAAGGCTATTAGCTAACTATTAATTTATAAGAATATATTTAAAGTTAATAGTTCTAGTAGTAATTTACTCTTTTATCTAGTAATATTAGAGCTTAATATACTTAGAGTAAGTATAGAATTTAAGGTTTTTTATAAGGGTAATTACGCCTTAATTATTACTATAGATAATTACTATCTTAAGTACTTCCCTAGAATAGAGCTAGCTAAAGAGGTTCTTAAGCTAGATAGCTTCTTTAAAGGCCTACGTCTAGCTAATACATTCTACTTTATATAAAGAAAGGGCTATTATAGCCTATTACTTAGAAGACTAGTTAAGGGTTATACTACTAATATTAAAGATATAGCTTAAAGTTAACCTATAGGTATTATAATTACCTACCTAGTTAAAGTTAATATACTTAATAAAGTCTTATAAAGAGCCTTAGAATATAAGCTAGAATTTAATTATAACGCGTAGATACTAAAAGATATACTTAATAGTTAATTAATATAACTTATTAGGGTTAGTAGTATAATAGCTAATAGCTAATATTATATAAGTAATATTAAATTAAGTCCCTAATATAATATATATAAGAAATCCTATAACCTTTTAATAGTTCTTCTTAAATATAAGGTTTACTTTATACTTTTTATTAGCCTTTTCTAGGTAAGTATTAATTTCTATTAGTATAGTAACTTACTTATACTCCTATATATTAAAATCCTATAATACCTTCTTAATATAAGCTACCTAACCTAGTTATAATATTTACTATTAATAGTCTTAAATAATTATTATATTAAGGTAGTAGGTATATAAACCTAAATCTATTATCTTAAATTAATTATTTAAGGTATCTTTAATCTATTAAATAGCCTACTTATTTAGACTTATAATTAAGATATTATCTATATAAAGAGCTACTAAGGTCCCTTCCTTAGAGTTAATAAAGATATTTAAGTTAATAAATAATAATATAAGGCCTAATTCTTTTATAAAGTTAATAAAGGTATAATATTATATTTATAATAACTACGTAAGTTTATAAAGAGCCTTATAAAGCTAATAAACCCCTTTTCTTTATTTATAACTTATGAGTTAATTAATATAGATCTCTTTATTAATATTATTATAAAGGAAGGCTATCTTAATATCTATTTACTCTAAGTCCTAGTCTATAATAGTTACTAAAGTAAAGATAGCCTTATAACTTATAAGTTTTACTACTAAGGTAAAAGTCTTATTATAATTAATACTTTTATACTATTTAAACCTATAAATAACCTAGTATACCTTATAATATATAACCTATCCCTAAAGGCTACGCTTTAAGGTATAAACCTATTTACCTCCTAAGGTATACTTATTTATAAGTAGATTAATAACCTTCTAAGTATTATTTTTTTATAAGGATTTAACTTTATTATTTATCTTAAGGTTCTATTAAATATTATAACTATCTTTTATTACCTATTAATAGGTCTTTAACTTCAATAGTTTAATTCTATTAATATTAATAAGGAGTATAAGGGCTATTATAATTAAAGGGTCTAGTAATAGGTCTTATAGATCTAGTAGAGCTAGCTTAGGATAATTATATATTACCTATTAGATAGCCTATTCTTCCCTCCTAATATATTCTACCTTATAAGTATAGGCTTATTACTAAGTAGGAGTTATAACTTATTAAATAAGGTTAATATTATCCTAGATATCCTACTTCTTATTATTCTCCCTAAGAGTAGATATTTATAAGCGCTTATTTAACCTAAAGTTTAATTACTACTATTTATTAATATTAATATATTAAGGGCGCTTTTCCTAAAAATAGATATTATTTACCTATATAATTTATTATCTTATAAGGTTTTATAATTAAAAGATATAGTCCCCTTTATAATTAAGGAGGTAATACTTATTACTCTTATCTTCTAACTTCTTTTAAATATAATATAAGCTATAGGCTATTAAGCCTATTATTTAAAGGTATAAGAGCTTTAATAGGTATTTATATTATACTTTATAAAGAGTCTTCTCTAATTTAAAATTAAGAGACTAGATAGTAAGGTAGTTAATTATAAATATAATCTTAGGCTAGAAAGATTTATTAAGCCTAGAGCTAAGGAGTATTAGTTATATCTTATATAATAATATCTACTTAAAATACTCTACTATCTTATTTATTTAAGGGTTCCTAGGTATTATAACTTTATAGTAGATATCCTAGTCTTTAAGGTAGTTAGTAAAGGTATAACTTATATATTTACCTCTATTATTAATATAAAGGTAATAGATATAATAGTTTAAATACTTATAAACTACTTTAAACTACTAGAATAACTAGAAAGTATTACTCTTATACTTAAGGTAAATAATAATTAAGATATAAGTAAAATTATCCTTAAATATTATAAAGTATTAACTCCCTTTAAAACCTATTAAGTTAAAAGGGCTAATAATATTATTATAAATAAATTCTATTAGATACTCCCCTAGTTAAATAGTATCTTTATAAGGTACTACCTTTTAACGCCCTTAGATATAATATTTATATATAAGTTTACTAGAAATAGGCTTTAAAAAATTAATCCTAGTTAATATAACTAGTAGTTTATTAATACTTTACTATTTAAGGTACCTTATATAAGTATATTATAGCTATTAAACTTAGTCTAAGGGAATATTATAGGTATTAAGGGCTAAGGGCTTTTATAAGTCTAGTATAAAGACTCCTATAAATTAGTTAATATTAAAGACTACTAGACCCTTTAAGATAATATAGCCTACTTTTATATAGGCTATATCTATATTAATATTAAGGAGCTAACTTATAAATAGGAGACTATTAATACCTAGGTTAAATACTTATATAATATTAGGTATAAGTATTAACCTAAGTTTACTATTAATATTATAATTAATTTTAATAGTCCTACTACCTTATAAGGTATAATAGACGCTATTAATACCTCTAATAATATAAGAGGTTTTAATTAGTTATAAGTTAATAAATATATTATAATCTTAAAAGGTATACTAGTTATAACTAGAATCTATAAAGACTATACTATTTAAGTCTAAAAGTAATTTCCTAGGAGCTACTATTAAGATAATAATATTATTACCCGCTATTTTATAAATATTAAACTTATTAATATACCTTATAAAGTTAGATTTATTAGGAGTATTATTAAGCTTTTAATTCTTTAAATTACTATTAACTTAGGTAGTAATAGCCGCGGCCTTTACTAAGGCTTTCTTAAATTTATTAGGCTTTATATAAGGGAACTACTCTTAGTATTAATTTATAATATAAGCGTAGTAAGGCTTATATAAGATATCCTTATAATAGTTATAACTCTATTATAATTGTAAGTAGTAAGTATAACTTCACTAAGGGGGACCTTTCCTAGGTTAAAGAAGGTATACCCCTAGGTATAAGTAGTTTAGAAGGTATTAAAGGTACTACTTAATTCTATAAAGTAGAGCTAGATTATATAGGCCTTTAATATAATTACCTCTTTATCTAACTCCTTAAGTTTAGTATTAACCTCTTAAAACTAGCAGGTATAATTATTTATATCCTTAATAGTAGACCTATTAAAGTAGATTATATAGAGGTAATAAACTAGTTTAATATAAATATTAAAGCCTACCTTATTAACTTAAAGTTAGTCTTAATTTTATTAAGGATAACCTAAGCTTATAAGTTAAAATAAGTAGGATCTTTAATAAGTTTATAAGTATTAAATCTAAGATAGTTATAAATTATAATATATACCTTAGTTTATATAACTTTTAAAAAGGGCTTAAAGTTATTTAAAACTAGCTAATTATTAATTTCTTTAACCTAATAATTATAATCTAAGTTAGACTTAAGGATTATAATTAAGGTAAGGGGAAAGCTCCTACTATTACTTTAATTATTAACTATTTTATTAGGAGTCTACCTCTAAGGATTTAGCTTTAGATAATAATTAGTTAGTTAAGCTTAATATATTTTCTATAAAGTCTTAAGAGGATTCTACTAATAAAGATACTAAGGAAGATAATTTTAAAGATAAAGATATTAAGGGAGGAGGAGTAGGTCTTTTACCTTTAACTTAGAAGTTAAAGAGAATAGTTTTATTAAGAGTATTTGATAATAATTTACTAGCCTCCAACTTAGAATTATTATAACTTAAGGGTAATTATAATAGTTTATAATTATTATTATCTTCCTTAATAATAGGTTTCTTAACTTCCTTTATAATAGCTTTTAATAAGTAAGGGAAGAACTTTAACCTAGAATATTAATAAATAGTAATTAAGATATTAGAATAAAAATAGGATTTAGGGAGTATTAACTTAAATTAGTTTAGCTTAGAAATAACAGGAGGTTTAATAAGTTATTTATTATAATAAGCTATCCTTATATTCCTAAGGATATAAACTTTAAAGGGCTAACTTAAATAAGAATAGCTAAGCTAGTATTTATAATAGTAGGAAAAGCTAGCTCTAGGCCTAATTAAGTAGTTAATAGTTACCTAATTAAATCTAGAAGAATTAAGATAGCTAGGGCTTAACCTCCTTTAATAAAGATTTTTCTAGGGGGCCTAATAGCTAAATAATACTAAAAGGCGTAATATAGTAAAGTAGAGATTACTATAAAAAATAGTATCTATTATAATTATTTAAGAGGAGGAAGTATCTTTCTTTCTCTAAGTATAAGGTAGTAGTAGTCTACCTAAGAAGGCTTAATAGAGGGAGTATTAATAGGATTTCTACTTATAAAATTAATATTTATTATAATAATAAGGTTAGAAGTAGGTATTTACTTAGGGGGCTAAGTATAGTTACTTAATAGTACTTATACTAATAATAATACTATAATAGCCCTTATAACTAGTCTCTAAACCTTATAATTATAGATTAATTAAGTTTACTTATTTATCTAAGGTTACTTATAATAGTAAAAGCTAAGTACTTTAATAAGAAGTTAAAGAATTCTAGGTAATATATATAGTAATAGTAATTATTAACTTACTAAAGGGTACTAGAGGCTACTAAGGCTTTAGTATTATATTAGTTAGGATAGGATAAGTAATAGCTATAATTAAAATAAATACCTATACCTCTAGGCTTATAACCTATTAAAATATATAGTAGAATAGTTAATTAGGTTACTAAGTCTAGATATATAAGAACTAAGTATAGATACTAAGAGACTACTTAATTACATATTACTAAGTATACTAGCGTCTTAGTAGGACCCTATATTTTAATACTCTATTATTAATATAGTTATAATATACCTTCTAAGTATTATTTAATTAATATTAAATTATCTTAATTAATTAATTAATTAATTTATACTCGCGTCTATCTAAACTACTAAAAGATAATTACGGGGGCCTGCGGGTATATTATAATCGCCACGGCGGTAGCCGACTCGTAGGGGAAACCTTATAACTATACCTAGTACGGGTACAGGTAAAAACCCTTACTATTCCTATCCTTCTTATAACTACTAATCTATTTCTATATTATACTATATTTAGTCCTTTATAATAGGTAGTTATATTTACTATTATATTAATCTAGCTCCCTAGGGCCGGCTTATATATTATAATAATAAATATTACTCCGGTAGTAAAGACTTATATCTTAACCTAACTTTAGTATAACTATATCGCTGCGAGCGAGAACTAGCCTAGTAGCCTAGTCTAAATTATCTACTTTACTACCCTCTTAGCCTATTTCGCGCTTACTAGTATCCCGTAGGCGTCTATTACGCCTAAGGTATCTACTAGCTCCTAGCGGCGGTCCCGGAACCTAAGTAGTTAATAAGGATATACTTTATATCCTACCTGCGCTAGCTACACTTACAGCCCGTAGATATAAAGCTGGAGACTCTATACTAGTATAAGAAGGTAGCTAGCCCTATCTTTCCCATTCTTATCTGCGTAAGGGCGGAGCTCTCAGCCTTCTAGAGGCCCTTATAGAGGGCCCTCCTATCAGTCTACAGGCCCCTAAGCTAGGCGGGGGGGCGGTCCCTAGCTCTTAGTCCCGCCTAGTATTCTCCCTATATTATATCCTAGGAGGACTTCTACTAATAGTATATCATCTTCTCAATTCTTTAGGGGTATTAGGTTACTTCCCTAGTTATAACTGTATTCTAGTCATCTAGGCGTAGAGAACGTAGAGCCCACTTATCCTTCTCCTCCACAGGGGACTCCGCCGTCTCTCTCCTCCTCCCTCTCCTAGCCCTTAGCCTCCTCCGAATACGTCTATTCCCTATTACTATTACTAGGTAAATCCCTTTTAATATATGCCGGCGGAGGACTAAGTAGTCTAGTATTAGTTATATAGGGGCTATCCCTGCCTCTACCTCTAGTACTTATATTAGGGTAGCCTTATATGCCCTTAATACGCGTCTTAAGCAGCTATTTTAGATAACCTTAAGCTTCCTTATATACGCCTTCTTTATCTCCCTTAGGCCTTACGGTATATATTATATAACAGATATATAGGTTATTACTAGCCGTACTATCACGTTATATACCCTCCTAGCCTTATTAAGAGTAGCTCCCCACGTTAATACCAACGTTATAGAAAGGGTAAGGCTCTAAGTAGCGAGCTTCGCCTATACCCTCCTTAAGTATAGGCCTTATTATAATTTGCCGTCGATATATAGTCCTAGGACTCGGATTTCCGCCTATAGTTTTATTATTATATACCCTAGGTTAACTACCGCGCTTATATTAAAGCGGCGGGGGTAGCGGGTAAGGTAGACTAATTTATACTTCTAGGGGGCGAAGCTCGCCCTATGCGTTAAAGCCTATTTAAGGTAGATCTTATATACTAGTTCTAAGGTTCTATAGTTTCCCTCTATAGTTTTCCTATATACTAGTAGATAGATATTATCTATAAACCCTCTAACTTACAGCTGTAATTTAGCTGTTATACACTCCTTAATAAGTAGCGCGTTAAAGAATAGGAAGAGGATAGGGGAGATTAGTAACCCCTAGGGAATCCCTATCTCTACTAGCTCTATTCCGCTCATCATTCTCCTAATAATAATAGAAGAGGACCTCTCCGCTAGGAAGCTTTTCGTCCAGCCTATAATACGGTAGGGAATCCCCTTTCCCCTTAGGTTATAAATAAGTCTCTAGTGGGAGACGTTATTAAAGGCCCCTGCGATATCTAGTAAGAGGAGGCTGGCTATATTACCCCTACCGTAGTCTTATACCGTGTATACCGTATCTATAATAGTCTCTAATACTATCTTAGTTAACCTCTTCCTTCGCGCCCCTATCTATTCTTAGGGGAGGAGGCCTTAGCTTTTAGTATAGTCGCTAAGTCGCCTTATAACTATTAATTCTAAGGCCTTTCTAAGGGTACTTAGTAGTACTATTAGGCGGTACGCTTTAGGTACCATATAGTCCTCCTTCTTTAGTTTCTTTAGGACGACTATATTAGCTTTCTTAAACTCCCTTAGGTAGTAGCCGAGGGAGAAGTATGCGTTAAATAGGTGGGCGAGCTCCCTAAGGAGCCCGTCCGCTATTAGTCTAAGAAACCGGTTCGGGATCCTATTAATCCCTGGGGCCTTATCCTATTTTAGCTTATAGATAGCCTATCAGACTTCCTCGCATATTATCTCGCTACTAGAGTCTGCAGGTAGTAGGTACTCTACATCCGTAATATCATCTAGGTCAGCCTATAGGGGGGGCGGGAAGAATATTACCCGTAAGACCTCTACCTTCTCTTTAAAGGTCTCAGCCACCCCGCCCCTATTATCCTTTCTTAAGGGGGAGAATTTAAGGAGGGGTCGTAGCGACGAGCTATTATTCCTCGCCTACTTAGTAAGGCCCTATATACCCTTTTATAATTTAGTAGCGTTATAGACTTTCCTTATAAAGTTAATCGCCTTTTCTATTTATAATACCTTATCTCTTTCCTTAATAGCCGTATTCTTAGCTCCCTCCGTAGTAGCGTCTCTACTTTACTAGAACGCCTTTATACGTCTTATAGTATTCTCCGTAGCACGCCGGTACTTTAAGTTCTAGAAGGTCCTCCCCCTACCTCTAGGCTTCGCCTAGGGGACTATTTCGTCTACTATTCCCTTTAGGCCCTGTTAGATCCGTGAGAGGTAGTCGTCTATCTAGTTTATAGTTAGTAGTAGATTAAGACCTAGCTCCTAGCTTAGCGCCTAAGCCCCTTTCCTAACTTCCTCTAGATCCGCTATTTTCCACGATCTCTTAGGTATATTTCACTATTTTTCTACCCTTAGGTCGAGCTCCGTATATATAAGGAGGTAGTCGGAGCCGAATTACAGCTTAGGGCGTATATAGTAGGCCTATACCGTACTAAGGAGCCTAGGTATAGCGAAAACTAGGTCGATCACGCTCTTAGACCCCCTCGCCCTCTAAGTAACCGTCCTATTTAGTAGGGCTAGGTCTATATCGTTATCGGATATAATTCCCGCCAGCTAGTCTACTTTAGGGTAGTATAAGAACCGTCCTAGGTTATTCTAGTTGGGGTAGTGGAGGTTAAAATCCCCTACTACGATGTATTCCCTAGGGCGTCTAACCCCTTCGCCTATTATTAGTAGGCTTGATAGGTTCCCACTCGTTACTAGTAATAGGCTCGGGTTATATATATTATATAACTGGAAGCGGGCTAGGTGCTCCCTATCCTCCTAGGTATAGAGCTAGAGCTTTAAGGTGCTAATATCTTTCGTAGGGAATTCCGCCTCCCAGCTATCTATCTAAAGTCTTTTATTAATATAAAAGCATATCCGCGTACCCTATTCTACTTTATACGCTAGAAAGAACACCCTGGAGCTAGAGTTATACGACGAATGGTTCCTGGCGTTATAATATAGTTCCTAGATCGCTAAGATATCTATATCCTAAATAACTCTATCTTCTAAGAGGGTTATTATTATACCTATTTCACTTCTAATATTATACTATAGTATCTTCAGGGTTAGTATACTAGATATCTAAGCCTGGGGCGCCGCTACTTTCCTCTTGTATATCTATTTCCCCGTGGGCGGCCTGCTCGCCTTCCCTAAGGTTAGCGAGGCCGTTCACCGCTACCTCTATAAGAAGCTTACTAACGCTATCTACTAGCTCCTTACTACTACTCGTCTTCACCTCTAACGTCTTCTGGCCTAGCTCCTTTACTAAGAGCCTTCTAGAGATAGGTAGTCTCCCTAGCTTATACCCGGGTCTTTATAACCCTAACTATTCCCCGCTACTAGGCGTGTCGTATATCGCCTAGTTAGTTATAGCCTTCCTCTTTTTCTTCGTTCCTATAGTTATAAATCCCTCGGCGTCCGTCGTCGCCGCTATTCGCTCCCGTCTAATCTTATAGAATAGGGTCTTATTCGCGACCTGTTACTTAGCGCGTTATCTCTCCCTAGCCCTTACTAGGCATTTATTAGACTAGGAGGAGTGGCCCTATTATTTACACGCGGCGTACCCTTAAGGAGCGCTTATAGCCTTCGCCTCGTGCTCTATTATATTATAGCCCTAACTACAGTCGGCGTATTACGTGTTATTAGGGTAGTTATAGTATATATACCCGTATAACTAGCATTTAAAGCACTATATTAGTCTAGCCCTTTATTTATACCGCTCTATAAGTTTTATCTCGCCTACCTCTATTATACCCTTCCTAATTAATTTATCCGCTATTACTAGCGATACGACGCTTACTATAAATAAGGAGTAAGCCTTTCTAGGTATATACGTACCTATCAGCCATCTCCCCTCTACTATATCTAGATTAGGGTGGAGGGCCCTATTCTCTCTTTAGATCTTCTCCTTAATCGCCTACTAGTTTTTTATATTAAAGATAGATACTCGTACCCCGTGTACCACCACGCCGAATAATTTCCTTACTACTACCGCGAAGCGGTATGTCGTATTTACCTATAACTACTCCCTCTCTAGTACCTCCCTTACCTCTATTAAGGTAACCTGTAATAGTATATCCCTACTCTTTATTCTATTTACCGCTATAATCTCTAACGTATATTTATAGCTAGAGGCCTAGAATACTATAACTAGCCTCTCACCTATTACTCCCGCCGCCGCTTCCCTCTCCTTCTTATCTTTTAGTACTACTAGTATCTATCGGGCCCTCCTAGCCTTAGCCGCCCTTAGTATCTGCGTATATAGGCCTCATAGGGGGGATAGTAGTATATTCCCCGTAAAGGGGTTCCCCTAGCTCTATTAGCCCTATAGGGAGCCTTATCTCGTCGGGGTACTACCCTAACTAGTTATCCCAGGCCTACTAAGGTCCTATACTCTCTCCTTATATTCGCTCCCCTTCCGTTAGAGTTCCTTAATATATATTTATACTAGGCCGATACCCGCCGCTAAAATCTTCTATCTAGACGCGTTTAGGTCCTTAAATCGCGTATTCTTAACGGCTTTAAGGGCCGCTATTACTGTAGCGGCCTAGCCGCTCAGCTTGTTTATAGCTCTAGTAGTATATATGCGTTATAGTCTAAGTATTATTATATTTACTAAGTTCATAGGTAGGGTAAAGGCCCTTATAGCCCTTACCCTAGCGCGTGGTCCTTTACGCTCTCTTTCCTTCCTACCTTTACCACCTTTATCCCTATCAGGCGCCTAATCTTAATTAGGGCGTCCTATCGCTCCCCTACTCGCCCCTCGTACGCGTTTCTTAAACGCTTCGCTACTCGATACTTACTTATTCAAGCCGTTTTCCGCTATTAACTTAGAGGGTCCTAAGCTAAAGTTATAAAAAGATTAAATTATCTTATAATAGGGTTTAAGCTATTATTAATACTACTTTATATCCTTAAGAGCGCGTTACTCTCTCTTATTTTTAGGGTATAAGGTTTTCTAAGCCCTATCTCTAACCTTTTATATTATTTATAATTATAAGCCTTATTATCTTATAAACCTTTATAAATATTATATATATAATACTTATTAAAAGAAATATACTTAATATTCTTTAGCTTATTTTATAATATTAATAGATAAGTATCTTCTTTATTTATTATTAATATATAATCTAGTTACTTAAATAGGATATTAGCTAGGTTCTTAATACTTATATAATAGTATATCTTAAAGTTATATATTATAAGCTTTATTACTTAATATACTTATCTCCTTATTAGTAATAATATTATCTAGAAATACTTTAAGTTATTATAATTAATAATTATTATAATGAGGTATAAGCTACCTTCTAAGAAGTACTTTTATATCTAGAATACCTTAACTATTATAAGTAGTTCCTAGTTATAAGTCTTATATCTAGTTTCTACTAAATATAACTTATAAGAGTAGAAGGTAATAAGATACTATTTTACTTCTACCCTTTTAATACTAATTAAGAACTTTTATAATAAAATAGTTATAATAACTAAAATTAAAGTATTAATCTCTAATTAGATTTCTCTTATAAAGTTAAAATATATAAGTAATAATACCTCTTAAAAGAGTTATTTTAACTATTTAAACGCCGCTCTTATAATATTACTTAATATTAACTTTTTATTTTTAATATATAAATAATTATTTTTTAGATAATCTATTAATACTATAATTATAATAGAATAATACTTAATAAAATAATAGTAGAAATTAATAAATTTTAAAAAGATTTAAATATCCTTAATACTCCTAGGTTCTAGCTATTTTATTATAATATCTACTTTATATAAATTTATATATATACTATTATAACTAATAATAAAGCTAAGGAATTCTACTTTTATTATTATAAATTTATATTTCTTTAAGTTAATATAAAGTTTAAATTCGCGAAGATATTATAATACTACCTTTATAACTTTAATATAAGACTTTTTATTCTAAGAGTAGATAAGAATATTATTTAGATAAATAATATATATAATATTAAGTAGTCCTACTAGGGCCTTATTAATATATACTTAAAATAAAGTAGGTATATTAATAAGTTTAAAAGGTATAATTATATATTTAAAATAATTATACCTTATATAAAATATAATCTTTTATTTATTATCCTTTCTTATTTATAAGTAATAATATATATCTTTAAGATCTAACTTAATTAAGTACTTAGTATTAATTAATTTTATTAATATTTTATTAATTAATAGAAGTAGATAGTAGTTCTTAATTATAATCTTATTAAGCGCTTTATAATTAATATATAAATATAATAATTTATCCTTTTTTAATATAAAAAGAATTAGTATACCTATTAAACTTATAAAATAATAAATCTACCCCTTTTTTAAAGCCTACTTAAAGTACTCCTTTAATATATATAACTCTTTCTTTAATAGGTTATAAAGTAGGTTAAAGGGAGGTTCCTTAGTCTCCTTTATACTAATTATATAATTATAATATATATAATCTAGTAGTACCTTAATATTCTTAATTAAGAAAATATCTTAAAATTCTTAAAATTTTAAAAGGAGCTTAACTTTAAGTAGTAGGCTTTTATTACCTACTCTTAAGTATATTATAATAAATATAATATTATTAAGCTACTCCTTTAAGGCTTTAATAGTATTAAAGTACTCCTTAATATTACTTTTCTTAGTAGGGAATTACTAGTTTTATATAAATTAATCTACTTAGGGATTTTATTCTTCTAATTATAAATATCTAAGGTAGAAATTATAGTTAAGATTTATTATTATATAAAAGACGCCTTTATAATATTATATAATATTATTAAAATTAATAAAATTAATATCTCTTATATAAGAACCTAGTAATAATATTAAGTTTTTAATTTTATTATATAAGGTATTATTAGAGCTTAAGTCTATTTCTTAATCCTACTCCTTTATTAAGTATATATTAATATAATTAATATCTACTTTAAAGTTAATTAATATAATAAATTCTCTTTATAAGCTCTTAAGCTCTATTTATATTATAATAATAAGTTATTATATCTACTTCTTCCCTTATATTATAATAATAGATATAATTATAATACTTAAAGGTTTTTTTAAATTTAAGCCTCTTTTAATTAGCTTGTTATTAGATATCTTATTAATTATAAGCTTATTAATTATAATACTTATAATTATTAATTTTATATTCTAGTAATCTTTAATTATATATCCCTTCT
>JAABUY010001118.1_pt1 | contig 38294 bp, 34 predicted proteins | sample 5560271 | NCBI WGS metagenome assembly JAABUY01 (sample SAMN10711886, study PRJNA513374) | rock metagenome | isolation source: Antarctica rocks | place: Antarctica: Victoria Land, University Valley
GCGGTCGCCGAGTTCGAGCGGGACCTATTGATCGAGCGCACTCAGGCCGGCCTTAATCGTGCCAAGGCCGAAGGCAAGGTGCTCGGTAGGCCCGCAAGCCTCACAACCGATCAGCGCTTGGAGGTTTCGCGGAAGCTGGAAGCCGGAGCAGGGGTTTCGGCTCTGGCGCGCGAATTCCAGACAACGCGGCAGACCATCATGCGCGTGAGGGACGCCGCATCTTCTGTTGGCCACTCCTAATCAGAGGAGCCAATCGCTCTCTCGTGTATTCAACTACATCTTCGTGTATCGTATTATATATTGTAAGCTTATATTTTCTTTCTTCGTTGTAGATGGGATTAGCGAACATTATTGTGGGGTAATTCGAAACCGCTGATCGCTCTCGCGACGAGCCTGGATCCGCGAGTACCCGCGACTGCAATGCTCTACCGGCAGCGGTCGACAGCTGTGGGCTGAAGCGATGGCTTGAACGCGCCCAACCTCGCCGTTCCCGGGACAAATCACCGAGCTTGGAAGCAGTCGTTCATTCATCTTGCACCGGCGTGAGATGAACAACGGCCGGTCGGCCGAGGACGTCGGCGACGACCTGGATCTTTGTCGTTGGCCAGCGCGCGAGACGCCGATCGCCTGTGCTTTGGCTCCCTTTGCCGCCCTGTGCCGAGCCATACGCCTTGATGTAGGGCGAATCGATTAAGGCGCTTTCGGCAATACAGTTAGCCTGCGCCAGCGCTGCCAGCATGCCGAGCCAGAAGCCTCGCCGAGACCACCTGTTGAAGCGGTTGCAGATCGTCGTGGATGGCATAGGCGGCCGGGCGCTCCCGCCAACGGCAGCCGCGGCGGATGACAATGCATGATGCCCGAGACCGTCTTCAGATCGTCCACGCGACGGGCGCCCGGCTGACCGTCCCGGCCTGGGCCGGTGACCACGGCGGCTTTCCGCAAGCTACACCACACGTCGGGACACGATCCCGAGGTGAAACGAGGAGCTTTCGTTCGTCGTAAAAAGATGATTAAGGAGCAAGGAGGAGCGATTCCACATCGAGCTGTCAGGGAATTCACTTGAAATATAATCGAAACGATATTACCCTCCAACACCTTGTATTTGGCTATTTGGGGTTGGCGTATTTTCGAATTTACGTTGCTCTGTACCGCATTTGCCGTAAAGTTGAAGATTTAGCTACCCCGCCGAGTGAATAGAAGTATTACGCCAATCCTTCCCTACGCGGAAGCGGTCGGGTGCCCGATCGAATCGCAAACGAGGATGACGACAACAGGCAGTGTTGCGCCGCGATGGGCCGCCAAGGACGCACCGTTGCCGCCCCGTCGTCCGGCGGCAGCAGTGCCCGGGTGGTTGACGAAGACGTGCTGTGGCGACCACGGCGCCTAAATACGGGCGTTGCTGCCTACCCGTCAAAACTGATGGGACCGATCATTTACGGTGTGATGATTCAAATCTAAGGCAATGGTTTAATCGACCGTTTTTGGATATAGACCAAGTGTGTATGGAGATGAGAGAGCCGTAGGGCTTTAGATTCCTCCTGCACAGTAGTTCATCATGAGTGGCGGAAATTTAGACTTGCTCGGGGTCAATCTCGCCGGGGGCGAATTCGGCGCGGTCGGGCAGGCCTACGGCACGGGCTACACCTATCCCACCCACGCCGAGATCGACTACGAGGCGGCGAGCGGGATGAACGTCATCCGACTTCCGTTCTTGTGGGAGCGCATCCAGCCGGCGCTCGGCGGCCCCCTTGATCCGGCTGAACTGGCCCGCATCGACGACGTCGTCAACTACGCGACTTCGAAGGGTATGAAGGTTGACCTCGACGTCCACGATTATGGCAATTACGGCGGCCAACCCATAGGCAGCAGCGCCGTGCCGAACAGCGCCTTCGCCGATCTATGGGGTAAGATCGCGGCCCATTACGCGACGAACGTCAACGTCATGTTCGGGCTGATGAACGAGCCCCAGCAGTCGAGCGCCAGTGGCTGGCTCGGGTCCGTCAACGCCGCGATCACAGCCATCCGGGGCGCGGGCGCCTCGCAGGAAATCCTCGTTCCTGGCATCGGCTATGACGGAGCCTGGACTTGGACCACGGGGCCGAACGCCAGCGTGATCGGCAGCGGCGTCAACGACCCGCTCAACAACTACGCCTTCGAGGTCCACCAATATCTCGACTCGGATGGTTCGGGCACGCACCAGAACGTCGTGTCGAGCACCATCGGGTCGCAGCGGCTCGCCGACATCACGACCTGGGCCGAGAACACCGGCCACAGTTTGTTCCTCGGCGAGTTCGGCACGGCGAGCGACGCGACGAGCCTGTCGGCGCTCGGCGACATGCTGTCCACCATGAGCCAGCACGCGGACGTCTGGCAGGGCGGCACCTACTGGGCCGCTGGCCCCTGGTGGGGCAACTACATGTACTCGGCCGAACCCTCCAATGGCGTCGACACCGGGCAGATGAAGGTGCTCGAACAATACGAGCACCGCGCGCCGACGGTCGGGAGCACCGCGTCCGTCCCCTCGACGTCCGGCGGGACCGCAACCGGCACGAGTACGCCGACGACGGCGCCTCCCACCTCGGCGCCGGCCACCGCGACGGCGCCGGCTGCTGCGGCCACCCCGGCCCCTGCCACCACTTCCCCACCCGCACCCGCGTCGGTGTCCATTCCGCCTGCCACGCCGATCGCAACACACCCGGTAATCTCGACCGCAACCGCGAACCCCACGGCGGCGCCGGCTGCCGCGGCCACCCCGGCCCCTGCCACCACTTTCCCACCCGCACCCGCGCCGGTGTCCGTGCCGCCTACCACGCCGGTGGCAACACACCCGGCAACCTTGACCGCTACCGCGAACCCCAGGACGGCGCCAGCTGCCGCGGCCGCCCGGGCCCCCACCATGCCTCCCGTCCCCGCGCCGGTGTCCGTTGCGGTTGGCACGCCGATTGCGACTGGTTCGGCAACCCCGATGGCTACCTCGAACCCCATCGCGGCGCCGGTCGCCGCCACCACCCAGGTCACGACGACCGCCCCGGACGCCTCGGCCGCCACCACGAACCCCGCGCCCGCCCCGGACGCCTCGGACGCCACCACGTCCTCGGCAAGCACATCGGCGGCGCCGGCCGTCGTCCCGTCGGCCCCCGTCCCGACCTTCGATACCCTTCTGGCCATCCCGGCGACAGCGCCCGATGCCGCGCCCGCGCGGGCCGCCGTCATAACGATCGATCCCGGCGTGACCTTCGCCAGCCCGACGGACGTGACCCTCACCGGCACGGTGTCGGACACCGCCGCCTCGGTCCACGTCCTTGCGGGAAGGCGTGATCTCGGGGCCGCCACCGTCGCGGCCGACGGCACCTGGGCCTTGCCGGTCACCTTCCGGGCCGGCTTCCATGGCGGCATCGCTGCCGTCGCGACCAGCGGCGATGGTCTGTCGGGACAAGCCGCAGCACCTTTCTCGCTCACCACCGGCATCGCGGGGCGTGGATGCAAGGCCAGCCTGGATTCATACGATGGCAGCGGCACCTACCTGGGCACAACCCAATATGACGGGCATGGAAATGTCTACCTACAATGGACGGAGACGGCGAATGCCGACGGGGGCGTGACCGACACGTCCATGGCGGGATCCGCCTTGCAGGCGCTCGGCGTGAGTTCCACGAAGACCCGCTACGATGCCAACGGCAATCTCGTGTCCGACACCCTGAACGTTCTGGCGGGAGGCGTTCATAGCCTCGCGGGCTTCGGGGCAAACGACACGTTCGTGTTCCAGCCTCACGCCGGCCGCGACAGCATAGCTGGATTCGTCACCTCAGGACCCGGTCACGACGTGCTCAGCCTGCCAGCGTCCGAGTTCACGTCCTTCGCCCAGGTTCTGAGCGATGTGAGCCAGAGCGGAAGCGATACCGTCATCAAGAGTGCAGGGCACGACACGATCACGCTGCTCGGCGTGTCCGCATCGGCCCTCACGCCGCGGGACTTCCGCTTCCATGTTTGACGGAATTGCGGCTAGTTTTCGCCGCCGCCCTTGCCTCGACAAGATCTCTTTAATAGCATGCCTCTTATAATAAGAGAGACGTTGGGAGGCCGAGCGGATGGTCTATTTCGCAGCTCTGGCGGGGATCGGCTTCGCTTGCGCCACGGCTCTCCGGTGGCCGGTGATGTTTCTGGTTGCGATATCGACTTTGGCGATGTCCTTCGCAGTCCAGTGGAGCCAGGGCGTCCCGCCCGGTTTCGCGGCGCTGATCTCCGTGGCGTCCGTCCTCACCCTGCAGGTCTGTTACGTCCTGGGTGGCCTAGTGCTCAGCGTCAGAATTCGCAGGATCGAGGCCAAGAAGAACATCGAGGCCTGAACCGCCGGTTCGGTCGTCCCTGCCGCACAGCGTATCGGCCCGCCTCAGGTCGGCCCAAGCCCAAGCCTTTCGGACATCCCGAGCCTTTCGGACATGAAGGCGATGACCCGGCTCCGGTCGCCCGCTGCGAGCGCGTTCCACCGCCCGATGTTGGCCTCCGCCGCCAGGGCGGCGCGGCCACGCCACCCTGCTTCGCGGAAGCGGGCTTCGAGCACGGCCGCCGCCGTCGCCACATCGCCGGGGTCGATATGGAGTCCCGAGCCGCCAAGCACCTCGCGGAAGACGGGTTGATCGGGCGCGATGGCCTGCAGGCCGGCATATTGCGCTTCGATGAGAGGAAGGCCCAAGCCTTCGTCATGCGAGGTGCAGATCAAGGCGTCGAAACCCTCCATGATGCGCTTGGCTTCGGCTTCGGGCAGGAAGCCGTGCAACCTGACATGCGGCATGGCCGACAGGGCCTCGTAATCGTCGCCCCATCCGGCCCGGCCGATGACATGGAGTTCGACTGCGCGATCGAGCCTGCGGCCGAGTTCAAGCGCGATGGCGGCCGCCGCGAGTAGATTCTTACGCGGCTCGACCGTACCGACCGCACCTAGTACCAGAGGGGCGCCAGGCGCGCGAGGCTCGAGCTTCGGCGACAGGCCGAAGACGTTGCGGACTTCCGGGCGGTAGGGCCTGATCTCGGCGTCGGGCTTGACGTAAGGCGCGAGATGCTCGCCGGTCGTGGCCGAGTTGACCAGGAAATAGCGCAGCCGCTCGACCGCGAGCCGGAACGGCACGCTCATGTAGAGTTTGGCGGCGCGGTTGAGGTCCTGCTTGCGGGTGATCAGGAAGAGGTCGTGCACGTACATCACGACGCGTTCCCGGAACAGCGCCGTCAGCGGCGAGGGCGGGAAGCCCGAGAAGGCCCAGACAGTGGACGGTCTCGCCGCCATGGCCAGCGGCACCCTCGCCATCTGGGCCGCCGCCACCGCGAGCTTCCCCGTGCCGGACGCGCCGAAGCCCTCCACCGGCAGAGGGCGGAGCGCCTCGTCGGAGAACAGCTCCTCGGTGATGCGCTCGATGCCCGAAGCCCGACGGCCAAGGTGGGTGCGGTCGACCACCAGGGTGCGTCGCGAGTTCATGGTCGCGCCTCTCGGCCCGTCCCACGCATCGCGGGCAGCCCCGCCCCTATCGATGTTCATTGCCCTATCCCGCCCCAAAGTGCACGCGCCAGCACCGGCATCAGATGCGCGTTCGGCACGCAGAGTTCGCGACGTGCCCCTGGCCCGCAATGTCTCGTCGATGTGTCGACCCATCGCGGCACCCTCAAGCCCGACACCAGCACCCGATGCATTGCGCCTGCTCCTGCCAGCCCGCAAGGTTCGAGGCAGCCGCGGCCGCCTTGAGCGATCGCAAGCGGTCAGGCAACGCCAGCAACTCGCGCAAGGTGTCGCCGATGATCGCGGCCCCCTGCGCCAGGAGCAGGCTGACGACCCCCGGCAGATGCGTGAGACTCCGCGCATCGGCGGGATGTCGGAGATGAGGCACGGCACGCCCCGGCTCAGGAACTCCAGGACCGAGCCCGGCACTCCCTCGATCGCGAGAACAGGTAGCCCAGGTCGCAACCATCCAGTATGGCGACCAGCTTGTCGAGATCCTGGTCCTTGTTGATGTAGCGTCCCTTCTGAGAACATTCTGACGCGGACCGACGCAAACTATCGCCGGCAGACGGCGAGCAGGTTTGACGAAAGCGGCAATGTTCTTTCCCCACCCGTGGCTTCGGCGAAATACTGTAGTCTCCTAATCGAGCGAAAGAAAACGCGCAACGCGGCCCGAACGTATCCACCCACTCCCAGGAGGGGAGGATTGTGGGCTTCTGAAATCACAACTTGAGCGAAACCCCCGTTATACAATATGAAATCTAAGCTTTCAGGACTGAAAGAAATTTCGTGTGTCCAATCAATGTACCTCTGACGCATGCCGACGATAGAATTACAGATAGGTACACGACACGCGAAAGCTGCTCCAGGTTTCAAGCTTTCGGCGATAGCTCGAATAACGTCCACGATGTGCGCGCGTGGGATGTGCTCAAGCACGTCAATTGCGTACGCAAAGTCGAATGTCCCTCGTCTTTGCTGGAGCCAGTCCAACGTCTGAGGAATGGGCACCAGCTCGACTGGGAGCTGGCGAGATCGCGCTGCATCCACCTGAGACCGATCAGAGTCTATGCCAACAACATTGGTAAATCCAAGCTTTCGAAGCGCGAACACACAAAGCCCCATGCCGGCGCCAAACTCTAATATAGGAGCGCCATATTCTCCGGGGAGAAATTTCTCGATGTCCTGAGCCTCGAAAGCGGCTGACTTTTCGTAATGTTCGTCGGTATTAGGATGCCACTTCCTATAATGACGGGCGTAATCTAGTTCCATTTTAGGTCCGTCCATCGTCTGTCACTGTGTGAAATCGACTTGCTCAATAGGTTCTGATGTGGCGCCCAAAGTTCCGCCGGCGGCCTTCGTCATTTTGCAGGCCGCCGCGCCGCAATCCTGTGGCTTAGCGCCTCGCGTTTTCGCGGCAGAGTTCGATACGACCATGTCACTAAGGACAAAGAAGAGGATTGCTGCAAATCGACCGTTGTATAGGATGGCAACAGGCGTATCAGCCACCAATGATGGTGAAGTGTGCTGATCAGTAATTAAGCTCGTCAAATGCGTAGAGGCGAAGTAAAATAGAACGGCTAGGAGAGCGGCAATTCCGCGGAGGCCGTCGAGAAGCTCTAGCCATGCTACCGGAGTAAGTTCAGCCATTCGATCCTCTTGGGCTTCGATATCCGATTTGGGAAAGGGCGCGCTCGGGAAGCGCCTCTCCCTGATCCAAGGCTCAATTCCGGTGCAGCTTGATCCCGCGCCCGATCTGCCGGACGCGCTGGTGCGAGTAGATCGCAAGCCAAACCAGTGCGACACCGGCCTGCAGGCTGAAAAAGGCGTTGGTGTCCACGGAGAGCAGGCTGCTCGCTATGATGACGAAGAAGGCCAGCATGAGCACGCGCTGGGACTCCGCCAGCGTCCGCCCCATATCCCGATAGACGATGTATTTGACCCAGCGGGCCAGCACGAGGGATAGCAGGATCGCGGCGCCCACCAGGTTGACGCGCAGCAGCACCGCGTAGCCGCTCAGCCGCACGACCTGCAACACCACATAGGCCAGGCTGCGCGAGCCCGTGTCGAGCCGATTGTAGATCCAGAACGACGCCCGCTGGAACGCCAGATAGGCGATCCAGGCGACACAGAGCGTCGCGAAGGCGCGGACGGGGTCGAGCCCCAGCGCCGTCGTGGTCAGCGCGTCCGGGTCGAAGCGCCATAGGAGGGCCAGTCCGGGCAGCGATAGGGCGAGTGCCGCGACCCAGGCGAGGAGCGGCTTGACGCGGTCCACATAGGCGGCAGCCTGCGCTTTCAACGTTGGCTGGGCTTCGTGCCGGACTGCGAGGACGTCGTTCTCGTGATAGCCGAGCTCGTAGACGGCGAAGAAGCCGAGGTGCATCAGCACCAGCGCCAGGGCGCCGACGAGCGGCTGCGCCATGATCCAGGCGAAGGCCAGCCAAAGGTGCACCATGTCCTCGAGCAGGAAGCCATAGAGCATGTAGTTCTCGCCTGGGCGCTTGGCCCGCTGCGTGTAGAGGAAAGGTAGGTAGCTATCCGCGAAGGCCGGCCTGTATTCAGCGTCCGGCCACTTTACCAGCACCGGCGTGCCGGCGCCGGCCAGGATGTCGGCGTCGTGTTCGCTGTCCGTGATGACGACCGCGTCCGACACCATGCCGGCGTGACGCGCGCCGATCCAGGCGCTCTTGCCGAGGTGACGGATGCGGTAGCCCGACCAGAGGGTGCCGGCCGCGATCAGCTCGGCGGTGGGGTCGATATGCTTCAGGATGGGCCGTACCAGCACGTCGAGGCCGAGCGTCGCGACCTGCAACGGCCGCCGGCCGTCTCGGCTGAGCCACTCGATCAGCCTACCGTTCCGCCAGCGCCGCGCGCGCTCGCCGGCTCCGCGCCGCCATAGGCCGAGGCTCCACGGCATCAGCACCGTGCAGGCGACCGCCCTGATCCAGTCGCGGTAGAGCAGCCGCGCGTCCTTGTGGCGGAGGAAGGCCCAGGGCCGGAGGGCGTCAATGACGAGCAGGATGGCGAGCGCCAGGACGCGCGGCCGGAGCGAATGCAGGTATTCTTCGGTCGTGTTGCGCAGCCAGAGCGTTTCGTCGAAGTCGACGATGACATGGGTTCGCGCGTCGGGCCCACCGAGCGCCCCACTGATCGCGGCCCGGGCTTCATCGACGCTCAGCACGTCGAGATGGGATCGCCGTCGCTCCGCCAGCGCACTCATCGGGGCAGCCCCACGACGGCGGGCGATCCTGCGACCTGTCGATAGATGTCGACATGGCTCGCGGCGATGCTGTCCCAGTCGAAGCGCCGCACGTAGGCGGGCCCAGCCTCGCGCAGGCGGCGTTCCAGGCCGGCGTCGGCGAAGAGCTCTTCCAGACGCGCGCAGGCCTCTCGCGGGTCGGCCGCCAGGAGGACGACCCCGCTCATGTCGGCCGGCCGGTCCGGCCCGTCAGTGGTGACGACGGGCGCACCGTTGCCGAGCGCCGCGATCAGGCTTCCGCGGCGCTCCGAGGCGCCGTCGGGATAGGCCAGATAGGCCGCACTGGCCCGGGACAGGAGTTCGGCCGCCTCCTCGTCGCCGCGGTCGAGAAGCCACGCGACCCGCGCACCCTCGGCCTTGCGCCGCATCTCGACGAGGAAGTTCTTGGCCCATTCGACTGGCGCGCCGACGATCTGAAAGTCCCAGGGCAGCCCCTTCGCGGTGGCGATCCGGACGAGCTCGATAAAGTCTTCCAGCCCCTTCAACGGCTTGATCTGCCCGAAATAGACGATGGTCCTGCGGTCCCGCGGTGCGTCGGCATCGGCTCGGAACGGGACGTTGCTGCCGATCGGGATGATCGTGGTCCTGGCGCGCGCGCCAGGGAATTGCTTATGGAAGCGCGCCGCCTCGAAGGCCGTCGTCATCACGATGCGCGACGCCGACACCGCGAAGGCCCGCAGGGACGCGCGGCGAAAGCGGTCGAAGGTCGTGAACTCGTGCAGCGTCACCACTTGCGGGATCCGGCTCAGGAAGCCGGTAGCGTGAGGTCCCAGGCTGCGCCAGCCGACGATCATCGGATATTGCATCTGCACGACATCCGGCACGCTATGCCGCAGGCGCAGGGCGAGAGCAATCGTGCCGCGGGGCGACCAGTCGCGCTGGTCGATCAGATCGACATCGACGCCCTGACGCTCGAGAGCGCGCCCGAGCGTCGCCGCGTAATCGTGGATGCCGCAGCGACCCGCTTCCGGCGAACCGGTGATGAGGCAGGCCTTGAGCGTCCGTGTCCGGGTTCGTTCAAGCATGGATGCTCTCCTCCGCGGTCACGACCAGATCAATTCAAGCCCGGCATACGCGGCCGGGCGCAGCGGGCGTGGCAACGACAATACGACCCCGCGCAGCTTCTCGATGTCCTGGTCGGGCAGTGGACGGATGACGCGGATACCGACCGCGTAAGCGAGGGCTCCGGCCAGGATAGCGGCGGCAACGCCCGTGCCGTTCGGCATCGCCAGGACAATCAGTCGGGCCACGACGGCGCATAGGCCCGCCGCAGCGAGCAGCTTGGCCAGGACCCCGATGGGCGTCTGGCAACGGAGGTGGCGGTACATGTACCAGAGCGTCGCGCCCGCGATCGCGACCTGCACGCCGCCGCGGCTACAGGCGGCGGCTATCGGGCCGAAGGCAGGAACGATGGTCAGCCCAGCCAAGATCGACAGGGCCGCCCCGAAGACCGCCGTGCCGAGCAGGAAGCGGGTGCGCTCCACCGCGATCAGGTAGACGGCCGCGACCGACGCCGTGGCCACGAATGCCGCGGCGCAGAGCAGGATGGTCGCGGTCGGCACGGCCGGCGCGAAGGCAGGGCCATACATCAGCGGCAGCAGAACCGGGGCGATGGCCGCCGTGCCGAGGCAGGCGGGGAACACCAGCAGCGCCATCAGGCGGACACTGGTGGCGTAGACCCGCCGGGCCTCGTCTCCCTCACCCCGACCAATGTGGTCCGAAAGGCGCGGCAGGAGCGCGCCGGTGAGCAGGAGCGGCCCCTGGGTGGCGAGGTTCGACAGCGTCAGGCTAACCGTGAACAGCCCGACCGCATGACTGCCCCAACTACGCTCCAAGAAGAAGACCTCCATGCGCGACGCGAAGAACGCCGTCAGCATGTAGCTGCCCCAAGTTTCCAGGGAGAACCGCGTGACCCTGCGCCGAAGCGAAGCCGAGATCGGACCCTTCGCGCTGGGTAGCTGGACCAGGATGGCTACCGGCATGAGAGCACCGGCCGCCATAGCCACCATGGCGCCCGTCACGCCGAAGAGCGATGCGCCCAACGCCGTACCGAGCGCCTGGACGAGACAGCTGGCCAGCGCGACCCGCGCAAGCATCCCGAAGTCCTGCAGGCCCTTGATCCAGCTCGTCGCGAAATTGCCCAATGCCTGCACGACGCCCGCCAAGCCCACCAGGAGCCAGAACAGCGGCGAGGCGCTGTAGGTGTCGACCGCAACGGTCCAGGCAAAGGCATTTGGGCTTCGCCAAAAGAGCCATGCGGCATAAAGCGCGAAGCACAGCGCAATCGCGCTGATGTAGCCCAGGAAGGATCTGAAAAGCCTATAGGTCAGACGGTCCGCTGCGCCGTCCTCGCCCTGCGCGAGCAGTTCGGGAAGGAAACGGGGCAGGCAGCCCGTAAGGCCGAGATCGGACACGATCACGGCGATCGTCACGGCCCAGGTCGCGAAGGCCACGATGCCGGTCCCACTGACGCCCAGCAGACGCGCCACCAGGACCGTGCTGAGGAAACCACCGAACGTGGTGAATATGCCGGCTACCGCATTCACGACCGAGTTGCGGACGAAGCTGTTCGCCATCCTGATCGAATCCTTCCAGGGCCTTCAGGCCGCGAGATGCCGCTCGATCACGCGCCATTGCGGCGCTTCGACACCGTCGACGGGGTAGAGGTTGTAAGGGTTGGACCCGAAATGGGCGCCGAAGAGCCAGAGATTTACTGGAATCCCACTCTGCCTCCAGAAGGCCAGGCCCTTGTCCAACACGGCGGACCAGCGCGGATCGTCGCGCCCGACGGCGGTCTCGCCGATATGGCCGCGCAGCTTGCGCTCGGCGCACCAGCGGGCGAAGCCGCGAGTACGGTCCACCAGGACGGTATCGGGGATGCCGGCCTTGACCAGCGCGGCATAATCGAAATGCGTGCCCGAGGCGTCCAGGTCCGGATAGCAATGGGCCGAGTAGGTGATCCGGTCGTGGGCGTCGCGCATCGGGTAGTTCGGGTTGGCCGCGACCCAGTTTGCGGCCGAGGACCACCGGTCGCCCTCGATGTAGATGGCCTTCCGGGTCTCGACCGCGTCGATGGCGTCGACCGACAGCTGCATGATGGTGGCGAGGTCCTGGCCGTCGCCGAGGTCATGAGGCTCGTTCATGATGTCCCAGCCGGCAATGCCCGGATGGCCCGCCAGGGCCGTGGCCAGCCGGTGCCACAGGTCGGCGAGGTGCTGGCCCGTGAGGACGCCGTCCTTCGCGCCGACGATGTGGTCCACGCCGCTGACGGAGCGGCGCATGTAATTATGGCAGTCGAGGAACACGGCCCGATCAACGCGCGCGGCAGCATCAACCACCGAGGACATCTCCTTGAGGTAGGTCGGATCGAGCGGGCCGCCGAGCTCCCGCTGGAGCCGTTCCCAGCGGAAGGGCAGCCGCGACGGACCAGTGGTGCGCGCCGCTAGGTAGCGGAGGTCGTCGGGGCTCGCAGCGAAATAATCCGTCCCCTCGCGGCCCGGGATCTTCGAGCCGCCCTCGAGTCCCTGGAAATTGACATTGACCCAGAAGCGCGGGTCGGCCGACGCCGCCCGCGCGCCGCCGGATGCCAGCGGCAGCAGGCAGGCGCCCGCCAGCAAGGCGCGCCGATCAATGGCGGTCGGGTCCGTGTTGCGCGACATGGTGGCCTCAGATCGTCTGGTTGTAGGCGCCGACGCCATCGTTCTCCCGCAGCACGCCGTCGATCGCCTCGAACATGTCGCGCATGCGCCGTTCGGAGACGGGGCTCTCGACCACGACCACCAGTTCGGGCTTGTTCGACGACGCGCGAACGAGGCCCCAGGTGCCGTCCTCGACCGTCACCCGGACGCCGTTGACCGTGTTGATGTGGCGGATCGGCTGGCCCGTGAACCCCTCCTCGGCCTTCGCCATGGCCTCGAAGCGGGCCACGACCGCGGCCGCGACCCCGTACTTCCGCTCGTCGGCGCAGTGCGGCGACATGGTGGGCGAGCCCCAGGTCTTCGGCAGGTCCCGGTAGAGATCCGCCATACTCTTGCCGGGCGCCCGATCGAGCATCTCGATGACCGCGATGGCGGTCAGCAGGCCGTCGTCGTAGCCCCGACCGATCGGCGTGTTGAAGAAGAAATGCCCCGATTTCTCGAAGCCCGCCAGGGCGCCGAGCTCCGACACGCGGCGCTTGATGTAGCTGTGGCCGGTCTTCCAGTAATCGGCCCTGACGCCGTTCTTCAGCAGGACCGGGTCGGTCGCGAACAGCCCGCTCGATTTCACGTCCACCACGAAGGTCGCGCCGGGGTGGAGGCCCGACAGGTCGCGCGCCAGCATGACGCCCACCTTGTCGGCGAAGATCTCGTGGCCCTCGTCGTCGACCACGCCGCAGCGGTCGCCGTCGCCATCGAAGCCGAGCCCCACGTCGGCGCCGACCTCCCTGACCTTCTCGGCCATGGCCTCGAGCATACGCATGTCCTCCGGGTTCGGATTGTAGCGCGGGAAGGTGAAGTCGCCGATTGTGTCGAGCGGCACCACCTCGCAGCCGAGCGCTTCGAGCAGCCCCGGCGCGAAGGCGCCCGCGGTGCCGTTGCCGCAGGCCGCCACGACCTTGAGCCTACGCGTGATGGTCCGGCCCTGGAGCAGGTCGGCGAGGTAGCGCTCGGGGAAATTCTCGACCAGCCGGTAGGAGCCGCCGTCCGCGGGGGTACCCTCGCCGCCCAGCACGATGTCGCGCAGCCGGCCCATCTCGTCCGGGCCGAAGGTGACGGGCCGCTGCCGGCCCATCTTGACGCCGGTCCACCCATTGTCGTTGTGCGAGGCCGTCACCATGGCGACGGCCGGCACGTCGAGCGAGAACTGGGCGAAATAGGCCATGGGCGACAGGGCGAGCCCGATGTCGTGGACCCGCAGGCCGGCCCTGACGAGCCCCAGCGCCAGCGCGTGCTTGATCGAGGCCGAATAGGCGCGAAAGTCGTGTCCGGTGATGATGTCGCGGATGCCGTCCGCCCGCAGCATGGTGCCGAGCCCCAGGCCGAGTTCCTGTGCGCCGAGCAGGTTCAGCTCCTCCGGGAACAGCCAGCGGGCGTCATATTCCCGGAAGCCCGTCGGCTTGACCATGGGCTGCGTCTCGGATGCGAAGCTGTTGGGGACGAGACCGGACACGGGCTTCATCGGGGTTCTCCGAAAGTGGGGCTAGGGCCGGTCGAGAGTCGTCGACGGTTTCGGTGCTGGCTCGCGGACGCGTTAGCGGCCGTACACGTCTTCAAATCGAACGATGTCGTCCTCACCCGTGTAGCTGCCCACCTGGACCTCTATGAGTTCGAGGTCGATCTTGCCCGGGTTGGCGAGCCGGTGGACGCAGCCGATGGGCAGGTAGGCGGCCTCGTTCTCGTGTCGCAGGATCACCTCGTCGCCCACCGTCACCTCTGCGGTGCCGCGCACCACCACCCAGTGCTCCGCGCGATGGAAGTGCTTCTGCAGAGACAGGCGATGCCCCGGCTTCACCGTGATGCGCTTGACCTGGAAGCGTGCGCCCGCGTCGATGCGCTGGTAAGAGCCCCAGGGGCGGTACATGAGCAGGTGATCGTCGGCTTCGGGCCGGTGCTTGGCCTTGAGCTGGACGACGAGGTCCTTAACGCTGTCCGAGCGGTCGCGGGACGTCACCAGCACGGCATCGCGGGTCGCCACCACGACCACGTCCTCGAGGCCAACGACCGTGGTCAGCATGTCGTGGCTGTGGACGAGGCTCTTGCGGGTGTCCACGACCTCCACCTCGCCCCGGAGCACGTTTTCTTCCGAGTCGTGGGCCGAGGCCGACCAGATAGCGCCCCAGGTGCCGATGTCGGACCAGGCGAACGACACCGGCAACACGCCGGCCTTGTCGGTGCGCTCCATGACGGCATAGTCGATCGAGGTCTTGGGCGAGGCTGCGAAACTTTCCGGGTCGAGCCGAATGAAGTCGAGATCGGTGTGGGCCTTGTCGACGGCCGCCTCGGCAGCCGCGAGAATGGCGGGCGCGAAGGCGCGTAGTTCGGCGACCATCACGTCGGCACGGAACAGGAAATTGCCGCTGTTCCAAAGGTAACCCTGTTCCATATACGACAGGGCGGTCTGGCGGTCGGGCTTCTCGATGAAGCGCTCGACGGCGCGGACCGCACCCTCGCCGAAACCTGCGCCGGGCTGGATATAGCCATAGCCCGTTGCGGGCTCGGTCGGCTCGACCCCGAGCGTCATGATGAGGCCGGCGCGCGCGCCTTCGGCGGCAGCCTGGCACGCCGCCACGAAGGCGTCGGTATTGGGCACGAGATGGTCGGCCGCCAGGATCAGCGCGACGGCTTCAGGATCCTGGCGAGCCGTTAGGCAGGCCGCGACCGCGACAGCCGCGGCAGAGTCGCGGCGCTCCGGCTCGAGCACGATGTCGGCCTCGACCCCGATAGCCTGGAGCTGCTCGGCCACGATGAAGCGGACCTCGCTCGTCGCGACGACCACAAGACGGGCGAAGCGCTCGCCCGCGACACGCTGGGCCGTGGTCTGAAAGCTCGACAGGGCGCCGAACAGCGGAATGAACTGCTTGGGCATGCTTTCGCGCGAGGCCGGCCACAACCGCGTGCCCGCACCGCCGCACATGATGACCGGGACGATCTTTCCAGCATCGGCGACATGCCGAGGGTCGCGGGCTTCGCCTGACTCGTCGCGCCGGCTCGTGCTGGCGACCTTGGTCTGCATGTTCATGTCATCATCCGTCCGGTGTCGCATTATGGTCGGGTTATTCAGGCGCCGCGCCCAGAAAGGTCGAGGCTCACCACCCAGAGGAAGCGCCAAGAGTTGACAAGGTAGCGCCGGAACAGCCTTCGCGGCTCGCAAGCCAAGCGCCAGGCCCATTCGAGACCCACTGCCTGCATCAGCTTCGGCGCCCGGGACCGCGTGCCCGCGAAATAATCCAATCCGGCACCGAAGTTGAGAACGTAGCAATCACCGAGGTCCGCGCGGAACCTGTCAGTCCATACCTCGGACTTCGGAGATCCCAGTCCGAGAAACAGGTGGGTGGTGCCATGCCGCCCGATGGACGCCGTCAGCTCGCGCGAGTATTCGTCGTCCCGTTCAAAGCCGAACGGCGGCACGCAAAAAGCGAGGGTGTGGGCCGTAAAGCCGCGCCGGAGCATCTCGGCCCGGAGCCTATCCGCCGTCTCGGCCGAGCTGACGATAAAGAAGAGTTTGTGCCGCGTCCCAACTACTTGGCCGAGAATGCGCCGGCACAGGTCGGATCCCGTGACACGCGCCGGGATGGCCAGGCCGCGCAGCTTTGCGTAGAGAAAGACCGGCATACCGTCCGCGGTTATCACCCAGGCTCGCCTATAAGCGGTCTTGAATTCGGCACTGCGCGACATGTTAACCACGTGGTCCAGGTTCGCTGTCGCAACAACGAGCGGACCCTCGCCCGACGGGACCTCTTCACCCGCGATGGTCTGCGCCAGTTCGGCTTCGCCGGCGCTGCTGAACGTCAAGCCGAAGATGGAGTCAACCATGATGCTTCCGCCAAGGTGACGCGCGGCCAGGCCGCGCGGTGTGGATGAGCCGGGGCGCTTCATGGCGTCCGGGACGACAGGCGTCAGGCTTCTGCGGGGTCGCCGAGTCGGATCGAGGCCGTGCTAGGCTCCAGCCGTCCCTGCGGCCGAGCCCGAACCGGGAAGCGCCGCTTCCCCGATCCCAGCACCGGAGTTGTTTTTCGGCCCTGGAGAGCGCCGTAACAGAACCACAGCAGGGCCGCCGTTTTGATCGTCAGCAGTGCGAAGCTCACCATCATGTTGAACCCCACATAGATCATCACAGCGTGGATGATCCGCGTCTTATCGGGCCTGTCTTCGCTGCCCGCCATCGCGATCGTGGCCCAAAGAGCGATGACCACGAGGATCGACTGCGTCGTGATCAGGTAGGCGATACCACTGTCCACCGCTTTGGACATGAACTCGTCGGACAGCCCAAGATATTCGGACACTCCATAGCTCCGAAGCAGGAAGACGGTATGGGCGATACGGCCCGGGAAATCGTCGCCCCCCGGCTCATAATGGCCGAAGCTCACCAGCACGAAGCCAAGTGCCACGATGCCCGGAATGTAGACCAGGGCACTATAGCGGGGCATGCGGGGCGCGAAGGTGCAGCACAGGACCATCGGGAGAACCGATGCCATGGCTAGGCGCCCGTCGCAGCCCACCATCGCCAGGGCGGTCGTGATGGCCAGGAACCAGGCCGTTGGCCTGCCGAGTTGGCCCCAGCAGGCGCAAAGGAAGGTTAACACCACCATGCAGTAGTTGCCGAGCGACACCGGCTCCAGAAAGATCGAAGACAGCCGGTGCAGGTCGACGATGCTGAGGAAACTGCCGTCCGGCCGCGTGGCGCTCACGTAAAGATTGGAATCCTTGTTCCAGAAATCCGCGGCCGTGTAACCCCGGGTGTTGATGTAATAGTCTTGGATCTTGAATAGGTTGGAGTAAGCGTCGACGTTCACGGCTTCTAGAACGAGAAACACCACCGTCACGATCTGGATTACGACGAAGACCCGGCCGAGGCGGCGCGCGTCGAAGGTCATCCCCAGGACCACGAAAGTCGGTATGATCATCACGTCGCGCAGGTATTTGACGTCGATCGCTTGTGAAGACAGCGCACGGATCACCGCGAAGGCGGCGAAAAGCCCGAGCAACGCGTACCAGGGCGCCATCTCGCGGCGGTAATTGGCCAGCGCCATGGCATGAGCCAGGGCCACGAACATGATCTCGGCCGCCACGACCGGAGCCTGGGTGAGCCCGGCGACATTGCCGTTGACGATCGCCAGCCCCGCGTTGAAGCAGACCGCGCCGACGACGATCAGGACCGGCAGGAGCGCGAGCCTGTCCGCCGTTGCCGGGCGGGACGCGAAGGCACCGTCTAGAGCTCCAGCTCTCACGGTTCGGCTCCGACGGTGTCGCGCTCTACAACTCCGCGACCAGCCTCACCGGCGGCCGCGAGCCGGTCTGTGGCAGCCTCGTAGGTCCTGGCCGCGAGATGGTCCCGAAGATGGTCACGGAGTTTCAACGCTGCAGCGCGTGCTGCACTTTGGCCGTCGCGTAGGTGGCGAAGCTGGATCGACGCATGGACCACGGACGGTTCCGCCCACACGGCACCGTCCATGTCGGCGAAGGAGAGGTGTCGGTCGCGGACCGGTACGAGGTCGTACTCGACTGGAAAGCATAGGTCGGGACGGGCGAAATCGGTGCTGCCGGACCAGTTGGTAGTGACGACGGGAACGCCGGCCGCGATGGCTTCGGCCAGAGTCAGGCCGAAACCTTCCGAGCGGTGGAGCGACAGATAAGCACTGGCCGTGGCCAAGAACCCGTCGAGCCGCGCCTCGTCCCACACCTCGTCGATCAGCCGGATGTTGCCGGCATCGCCAATCTCGGCCATGAGCCTGGCGCGGTCGCCTGGATATTTCCCCCCGTCGCTCACCTTGAGGACGAGTTCGGCATTCTCGTCCGAGCCAAAAGCGCCACGGAAGGCCCGAATGGCCGCGAGCGGGTTCTTGCGCTCGAAGGACGAGCCGAAGTTGAAGATGCTGACTACCCGGAAGCGGTCGACCGGCGGGACCGGCCCCACCTCTGCGCGCAGCGGCACCGGATGAGGGACCACCAGCACGGGCTTGTCGGTATGGCGCTCGACGGCGCGCTTGCAGAAGGAGGACGGCACCATGACGGCGTCCACGAAACGGATCGTCTCGACCCACTCGCGCGGCAGCGTCTCCAATTCCCAGGCCCAGTAACCCACGTTGAAGGTGCGGAGGAACCGCAGCGGGTTGGCCCTCATGATGCCCGGCAGCAGCATGGGAGGGTTCAGGTGATAGATCGACACCTGGGCGGGACCAAGCTTCTCGATGGAGGCCGGAAATGGAAGGCCGTCATCACTGTCGTAGAGGCCCGCTACATCGACCCCCGACACTCCATAGCCGGCTCGTCCGAACACATCCATGCAGAGCCGCGCCGACTTGCCGAGCCCGGACGAGGACGACAGAAGACCCACGACACGCAGATCATGAAGGGGGGACGGCCACCTGTGTGCGGGACGGGGCAGGATGCGCGGCAACACGGCGCGGCGGGCGGCCCGTGCGACGGGCGTCACGGCCCGGCGGAGGGTCATCTTGAGGCCGAGCGGCGCATTCATGCCGAGAACGCTGGGCTGTGGGACCGTGCGCGGCGGAGCATGCGTCGCTGCAGGCCTCGGTTGCCACCGCGGGCCTTGTTGAGCACGATCGCGACAATCCGGCTCGCGACGGTCTCCGACGTCGCGAGCGCGCGCTCGACATCGTCGATGGTGGTTCGGCCAAACTCGGTGACGACCACGAAAGTGTCGACGAAACGCGCAACGGCCTGGCAGTCGACCGATGTTAGCAGGGCCGGGAGATCCACCAGCACGTAGTCGTAGTTCGCCTGAGCGCTCGTCAGCGCTCCCTGCATGCGGCGGGATCCAAGCACGTCGAAAGGATGGAGGGGAGCATCCCGTCTGCCGCGACCCAGCAGGTCGAAACCGGATTTTGTGCCGACCAGGCAGCGATCGAGCGTCGCGTCCCCATCGATGAGGTCCACCAAGCCGAGTTCGGAACCTGACGCCAAGGCTGCCGACAGGTCGGGCTTCTTGAGGTCGGCATCGACCACGAGGACCCGAGCGCCAACCTCGGCCAGCATGAGCGCCATATTGAGCGTCAGGGTCGACTTGCCTTCGCCCGGCCAAGGTGACGCGATGCCGATCACGACGCCGCCGCTGCGGCGCACGCTGTGATCGACCGACACTTTTATGCACCGGAGAGTCTCGGTTGCCGCGCACCAGGGCCGCCTTGAGTCGAACAGGCTCGCCAGGGCCTGCCCGCCGCGTGCACCCCGCCGCGTCTTGACGGTCGGGATAGCGCCGGCATGCGGCAGACCCAGGATGGACTTGACCTGACGGGGCCAGCGGAGCTTGCGGTCGAGGGTCTCGCGTAACACGACGAGGCCCGCCCCGATCACGAGGCCGCCGACACCTGCGAGAAGCAGGATGACTTGCGTCTTCGGGGCACTCTTCGAGAGCGGCGGCTTGGCGTCGGTCAGGACCCGGGCCTCGGTGATCGGAAGCGACTGCTGCTGGATGAACTGCGTGAGGCGGAGTGCCCGGTTCTGCAATGCTTCATGATCGTTCCGCGCAGCGTCCGCGACGGCGCTGAGGTCCCGTATCTTGGCCGTGATGCCAGTGTCCTGGACCCCGATCTCCGCCGCATGCGTTTGGCGATACTCCGCCAACGTCATCGTGGCAGCGTCGGCTTGAGCCTTGACCTCCTCGACCCGGCGGTTCATCCAGGCTACGGTTCGCTGGTTGGACTGCAGACGGCTGTCGAGCTGATCCTGGATGTAGGCTTCCGCGACGGCATTGGCGACATCGGCCGAACGAACGGGGTCGAGGGACGTGACAGCGATTTCGGCCAGGTAGGTGTGACCCGTCCGAGTGACCTTCACTTTGTGAAGCAGGCTGTCGACAGCATTCGCGCGACGCATCTCCGCGGTCTGCTGCGGGATGGTCTGACTGCTCAGCCAAGACAGAAACCGGGAGCGCAGGCCCGGTCCGCCCCCTGCAAACTGGGGGTCGGCGTCGAGGTGCAGGCGGTCCACCACCTGCTGTGCAATGCGCTCAGACTTCAGAATCTCGATCTGGCTCTCGATGACGGCCGGGTCGATAAGCGGCTCCTGCGAGACCTGGGAGGGGGAGGGCGGCGTCTGCTTCGTATCCATCATCAACACAGCTACGGCCGTGAAGCTGTCAGGGGTCGTCGCCACATACAAGCCCGCGAGTGCTAGACAGATTGCCAAGGACACCAGAACCAGACGTCCTCGACGGAGCGCGACATCGATGACGTTCTGGGCTGTCCAGCGCTGACCGTCGTCAGACGACTCATAGATGCGGGTCTGATGCACGCTATCCGGCACGATGTTCATGATCGCTGACCTTTGCTCAAAACGATCAAAAAGGATTGAAGCCGCGCCATGCGGTCGCTCTCTAAGAGGCTAAGGATCGACAGTCGAGCCAGTAGTTCGAACGACCTGCCTCGATTGCCGACAGCGCACACAGCTTGAGATGCGGTTCAGTTGCCGTCAGGACGTTTGATCCCTCCCGACAAGGCTACACCCCGGACCTGACCCGCCTCAAACTCGATAATTTTTGCTGCGCTGGGCCGCGACAAGAGGTGACAAGGCTTTGTATGCCGATCACCATGGGATGGTGCGATGCATATAGACCCTCGACGGTCTTGTAAAGCGCCGCAGACCGGAAACAGTTCCATTGATGAAGGATTGATCGCATTGGGCATCTTGTCATCGTTTCGTCACCGGCTTACGCCGATTACGGCATGCTCATTCGGCAAATTCTCATTTATGACATAGTCTCTTAACCAAATCCCACTTGTGCTAATCTTTGTTTATAGTAAGGAGCTTCAGCCTTGGTATCGCTGTTTAACTTGCGATTTGGATCTAAATGTCGGTCAGGTGCTTGACGGGCGGGAACCAAAGCGTAAAAAGCAGGTTAATGGCGCATCGGCCGATTTTGTGCGATGCACAAATTTGCTGTGAAGCGAATGCGGGCAGGCCGTATCGCGCACCATGGTTCCCAAGCTCGACGAACTAGCCCACGGGCGTGCCGCTCGGGAGCAGTTTATGTCGATGAAAGACGCTGATTCCATGCAGGTCATGAAATTCGGGCGGGCCAAGCTCAACATTGCGGCGCTGGTCGGTTCAAGATCGGTCCGGTCGTTCGAACCGAGGCAAGGCAGCGTCCGCGGCCGAACACGGCCGCGTGGCATCGTAGCCGCCAAGAGCAAACGGGCTTTCGATTTCTTCATCGCGCTCGCCTTTCTTCTAACGCTTGCGCCGGCGCTCTTGCTTATCGCGGCTCTGATCAAGGGCACCTCGCGCGGTCCGGCGCTGTTCCGGCAGAAACGGTATGGGACCAACGCCGAACTGTTCGAGATTTGGAAGTTCAGGACCATGTACATGACCCTAGGCGACCAGCAGGGCGTCAAGCAGACGCGGGACAACGATCCCAGGGTCACGCCGTTCGGACGCTTTCTGCGGCGAACGAGCCTCGACGAGCTGCCTCAGATGGTCAACGTCCTCAGTGGTGACATGTCCCTGATCGGTCCAAGACCGCATGTCCCTGGAATGTTGGCCGGCGGCGTTTTGTACGAGGAATTGGTCCCGATCTATCACCAGCGCCACGCGATCCGTCCTGGCATCACAGGGCTTGCGCAGGTTTCGGGTTTTCGCGGCAGCACGGAAGACGCGGAACATGCCAAAGCCCGCGTCGATCATGACCTCCTATACATTGAGACCTGGTCGTTCATCCTCGACATCCGAATCCTGTTTCGGACGGTGTGGCGGGAGCTGACCGGCGGTACCGGCTATTGAGCGCGGATTTCCTCGAACAATAGTGGAGTTTCATTGTGACTATTATTACTCTACCGGGGATCATCGCGCGCCGGCGCTTTGCAGCTGGCGCGGTTGTGGCTGCTTGTTCCTTGATGCTGGCGACCGTTCCGGCCCAGGCCGCCTACAGGATTAGCGCAGGCGACGTTTTGAGCTTCTCGGTCGCGGGGTTACCGGAACTCGCAACCAAGGCTCCGGTTGACGTCGATGGGAATGCGACGCTTCCGCTGATTGGCCCGCTGTCGGTTTCCGGTCTCAGTGCCCCGCAGGCGCTCGCAAAAGTGCAAGCTATCCTGCCGAGCAAAGAGTTTCGCCGGCGGACGGATGATGGGCGCGAGTTTCCTGTCATCATCTCGCCCGCCGAGATCGGCCTCACCGTCTTTGAATATCGCCCTGTCTACCTCAACGGCGATGTTGCCAAGCCCGGGGAGGAGGCATTCCGGCCCGGTCTCACGGTTCGCAAGGCGATTTCGCTCGCCGGGGGATTCGACATCTTGCGCTTCAAGATGGACAACCCGTTCCTCCAACTGTCCGACCTCACCAGCGACTACAACACGCTATGGGTCGATTACGCCAAGCAGCAGGCCGTCGTCGCGCGACTTCAGGCGGAACTCGACGCGAAGCAGCAACTCGATGCAAAGCTCTTGATCAGCACCCCGATCGCGCCGAATCTCGCCCAGGAGATTGTGGACAACGAACGCAGCCAGCTCGCTGTGCGCAACGCCGATTTCGCCAAGGAGCAGGTTTATCTCCGCGATGCCGCCAGGAAAGAGGGTGACCGGGCCAAGGTGCTGGGCGAGCAGCAGTCGAAAGAGCAGGACGGCGTCAAGGCCGATGCCACCGATCTGCAGCGCTACACCGATCTCTACAGCAAAGGTGCCGTGGCCTTGCCAGGACTGTCGGACGCCCGTCGGACCGTGCTGTTGTCATCCACCCGCGCGCTGCAAACGACGGCTCTGCTCGACTCAGTGGAACGCGAGCAGCAGGATCTCAACCGCAAGCTTGACCGCGTCGGGGACAGCCGCCGAATGCAGCTCTTGAGGGAGATGCAAGACGCCACGACCGCTCTAGCGTCAACGCGCACCAAGCTGCAGGCCGTCAGCGACAAGCTCCGCTATACCGGCATGGTGAAGTCGCAACTGGTGCGCGGCGTCGATAGCCAACCCAAGATCGTAATCATGCGGATCGTCGACGGCCGTCCGTCGAAGATCAACGCCGATGTCGACGCCGAATTGCAGCCGGGCGACACGGTCGAGGTCGCGCTGCAGGCCGAGCAACCCGTGGCGGCAGTCCGATAGTGAACCGGTCCGGGATTCCGGAGGCTCCAAATCTTGAGAGAATGGAGCCATGACGAAGCGAAGCCCCTCATTCCGTGACGTCCGCACCAGCGCGAGACCACCAAAGCGAGCATGCCTCGCGACGGGCCGCGATCGCATCGATCGCGGCCATGATCGGTTGCTCCAGCGATGGGGAGACGCTGCGCAACTGGGTGCGACAGACGGAGCGCGTCGACATGGCCTTCGCCCTCACGGCGGCGGTCTGCCACCTCATCCGGCTGCTCAAGTTGCTGGCTAAACCGGTGGTGGCGTGAAAAGACGCCGTAAGGCCCGCCGCCCCAAGCCTCCGAGCTAGGGCCTTTCACGCCCAATGCGCTCTCGGGAACCCACCCCCGCACCTACGATGACACTCTGCCACCGAAAAGCGATCTAAGACCACCAATCCAAGCCGGGGCCGGCCCTTTTCAGCAGCCTACTTGCAACCAACGTTCAACCGATGCTGCTACGGGTTGTAGACACCGGACGAATTTTCCGCAACCTGTCGAGTCGACACCAGCCAAGTGCATTCACCTGCGGTCCATCCGGTACCCTTTATGGCGGCGCCATGTTTAAGGAGCCACGAGGGCGGCGATGGGTAACAAGCGGGTCTTCAGGGCGGACGTGGAGGCGAACATTGGGGCGGGCATCCGCGCGGCCCGTGTTGCGGCCGGGATGACGCAGGCCAACTTGGCTGCGGTGCTCGGCGTCAGCTATCAACAGGTCCAGAATTACGAAAAGGGCAGTGTGCGCATCGCTGCATCCACGCTGAACGCCATCGCCAGCCTGCTCGATAGGCCGATCGGGGACTTCTTCGAAATCGGATTGAGCAAGGCTTGTTCAGTGTCGGATCAATGCGAGGGTTCGCCGGACGGTGATCCGTGAGCGCGGCGGCGTCCAGTTGGGCGCCAGATACGATCCTCCACGATCTCGAGCACTTCGCCGGCCTGCTCGGACCTCAGCGGGCTTGGGTGGCCGGCCTCGTTCGGATCCGCAACCGCCTATCCATCGAGCGACAGCGGTTCATCGGATGTCGGAACGATGGTGTCCTCGCGACCAATCTGCGCGGCCCTCGCAGCCTCTCCTCCGGCGAGTAGTTCTTGGTCGCTCTGAAGATCGGCGGCCCGCACGTGGGGTGAAGCCCGGTCGCGCACCCCGAAATAGGGCTCCGCTCCGGCCGGCCAACCCGCCAAGCGTGAGAACACTGCACGGAAAGCGGCGGAGATCCGACTCAGCCGTCCACGTTTCGCGCGCGCCGCCATTCCGAGGTCGACGATCCGCGGGACCAGGGTGCTCGACAGTTCGTCTAGTAGGGCTCGCAGGACTTTGCGCCCATTCTCGGTCGCGCCATCTACGCGCGATAATCGGAGCAGGATGGCGGCACGTAAACCTTCGATCAGTGCCGTCTCGAAAGTCACTGCGAGAGCGGGGGAGCCGTCTCGCAAAGCTGCCACCGCATGCTCGACGCGCGCTTGCAAACTCCTGTCGGGGTCGGCGGCACCGATCCCTAGCGCCATCGCGACATCGTCGAACACGCTGACGTTCATCGACATCCAGCGGCACATGTCGATCGTGAGGCTCCTGTTTTCCTGGATCAGCTTGTTCATCGCGTTCGCATGGGACTCGAAAGCTTTCTTGGCGGCTTGCCTGTGTCCTTCGATATCGCTGACCGTCACCATATCGAGATGTCCTTACGCCAAAGGTAATGTCCGTATGCAATCAACGGTATTGCCCGGAAGCTCTGGAACCGCCATCCCGAGTATCATACGCGCGAAGAGTTCTGAAATTTCGACGCATAAGCATTCCACATCTTGCGCACCGATACCACCAGTGATTGCATGAATGCAAGGCGGCGCCTCCATAATTTTGCGCGTCGCTGAACGTCATGAGCTCTGTCCGTCGTCAGAGGCCTACTCCCAACGGAGGTCAGGTTCTGCTCTGGCGATAACCTTGACCGGCCGCATGGACGGAGCCGTGTTCTCCAGATACGCTAAGCCGCTGAGTCCTTTCATCACTTATGACGGAGTGATATTTCTAATACCTATGCTGAGCTCGCTCCACTATTGTACAGTTCTGCGATCTCTTAAACTACTCAAACTTTTCGACGGACTAGGCGCTGTACTTGCGTTTTTGAACGTCCGCATTTCACGTGATACGCCCCGAACCCGCCGTCCTGCTTTCGGCCAGCTTCGGCCGTCCGAGCGTTGATGTAACACCTTTTCGGGAGGGGCTTGGGCGCGGTTCCCGCTCGGCGCTCGGAAAGGCTGTTGCTCCCGCCTCTCCCTCGCTCAGTTTGCCTGTCACATAAACGCTCGTTTGCGTGACATGGTTTGCATCGGCCGTAAGCGGGCCAGGGGAGGGGAACGGTGCTGATCGGCTACATCCGGGTATCCAAGGCTGATGGTTCTCAGGTTACCGATCTCCAGCGCGATGCGCTTCAGGCAGCGGGCATCGGCGATGACCGGTTCTACGAAGACCACGCATCGGGCAAGCGCGACAACCGACCAGGGCTCGATGCTTGTTTAAAAGCGCTGCGGGAGAGCGACACGCTCGTGGTCTGGAAGCTTGACCGGCTCGGGCGCGACCTCCGCCATCTCGTCAACACCGTCCACGATCTCACGAAGCGCGGTGTTGGCTTGAAGGTCTTGGCAGGGCAGGGGGCCAACATCGACACGACGACCGCAAACGGTCGACTCGTGTTCGGGATTTTCGCCGCTCTCGCGGAGTTCGAGCGTGAGCTCATTATAGAACGCACCAAAGCCGGGCTTGCCTCAGCCCGGGCGCGAGGCCGCAACGGCGGGCGCAAGCCAAAAATGACATCTGCCAAGCTGCGTCTCGCCCAGGCCGCAATGGGCAAACCAGAAACAAAGGTAGGAGAACTCTGTGCTGAGCTCGGCGTCACGCGTCAGACCTTGTACCGCCACGTCGATGCTAGAGGCGAACTCCGTCCAGATGGATTGAAATTGCTAGCGTGTTGACGAAGCTAACATAGAGCGATATTTGTCTATGTACATGATCCTTCCTGTTTGGGTGAACCCGGCCGGAGTATCTGAAAGAGTGGTCCACTGGCAGTGACCATTCACCAATGTCAGATTGGCACTTGGGTGAAATGGCCGATCTGCAGCCTGTGCCGGAGGTCCGCCTCACGGTGGAAACAGGTTCTTTGCCCACCTGAGCAGCGGTGGTGGATCCGCGAGCCCGACCCTGCATAGAAAAAGGCCGCCCCGAGGAGCGGCCCAAGTCTAGGGAGGAAACGCCCAAAATGGACAAAGCCCTGAAGGCGCGAGTCCATAGAGACCAGGTTTAGTTAAAACCCTCTACGACAAACTTACGTCCTGTCCTTGAGACGGCCGCCCCGGGGCCCGAGGAGACCCTGTCGTCGGGACGGCTCTAGATACTGTCCATGTCGCTGGCAGTCTCAGCCATTTTAGCACGCAACTCCGATCGTCGGGCGGTTCCGACCACGATACGGGGCATGATTTGTCTTCTAAAGGGTTCAACTGAAGCTCGCATCCGGCCGGGGACAGGGTCAATGACAAAGTGCTCGCGTGGCCCTGAAGAGCTTGGGACGGCCCTGGACGGGTATCCCGGCGCGCGGCACACTCAGGGCATGGCCTACGCCCGCGTCGCTCTCCTAGCCGTCCTGGCGTTTGCCCTCGCGGGTTGTGCCGCGACGCCGTCCAGGCCGTTGGACTACCCGCCCGGTGCCTTCTACACGCCCGATGGCAAGTCCAAGGTGCTGCCCTGCATGGCGGGTGCCCTACTGGGCTCGCCGCAGACGTGAGCCGGGCTTTGTCGTTTCAGGTATCACTCACGCCAGCGACGCCATCGGCTCGATGCGGCCGGCGACGGCTGTCCTGATGGTCTCCCCGACGCTCGAGAAGCGTTCATGCCCTTGGATCGTCGACGGTTCATCATCCGGGCGCCGTCACCCTGTCGCTATGGCGCCCTACAGCCTCAAAGCCGTGCGTAAGAGACTCAGCATCTCCTGCACTGAGGCTGCGTGATCCGCACCGGCAGCTGCATATTTCAGACCTTCCGTAAGGTGCTGAGAGATGATCATGATTGCGACTTCCCGCATCGCTGAGGTCACCGCATTGGCTTGCTGGACCTCGTCGCCGCAGTAGCGATCCTCCTCGATCATCTGTCGGATACCACGAACCTGCCCTTCAATGCGGGCCAACCTGGTGATGAGCGGAACTCGCTCGTCAGGGGTTCTACGCAAATAAAGCCGCCCGTCCTTGAACTCGTGATCCATGGATGCGTTATACCCCGTCAGAGTATCGTAGTCGGTAGTTCATATGTTTTCACAAGCGATGGCATACCGGCGGGCCGGGGCGATGCGCAGGGCTACAGCGGTTAGAGGATACAACCACTCGGCTACGCATGGAACCTGCCACGTCACCCCCTGCTACCAAGCACCACCCTAGGAGGTCTCCCATGTTCATGCACAACAAGCGACTGCAATACACCGTCCGCGTCTCCGGGCCGAACCCGCGCCTCGCGTGCATGATCATGGAGCAGTTCGGCGGCGCAGATGGCGAGCTTGGCGCTGCGATGCGATACTTCACGCAAGGGCTGGGCGAGGACGATGCTGGCCGCAAGGACATGCTGCTCGACATCGCGACGGAGGAACTGAGCCACCTCGAAGTGGTCGGCTCGATCATCACCATGCTCAACAAGAGCCTCAAGGCACAGCTCGCCGAAGGCCAGATGAACGAGGCCGAACTCTATCGAATGGTTGGCGCTAGCGGTACTTCTGTGAAGGAATCAATCCTGTTCGGCGGCGCACCCGCACTGTGCGACTCGGCCGGAGTTCCCTGGACTGCCGCCTATGTCGACTCGCGCGGCGAGCCCACGGTGGATCTGCGCTCCAACATCGCCGCCGAAGCGCGTGCCAAGATCGTCTATGAGCGGCTCATCAACATCACCGACGATCCTGGCATCAAGGACGCGCTCGGCTTTCTGATGACCCGCGAAGTCGCGCACCAGAAATCGTTCGAAAAGGCGCTCTACGCAATCGAGAACAATTTCCCGTCGGGCAAGCTGCCGGGCATCGAGAAGTATGCCAGCATGTACGTCAACACCTCGCAGGGCAAAGGCGACGCAACCGGCCCGTGGAACTCGGGAGACGAATGGGATCGCATCGACGATCTCGAGCAGGTCATGCCTGTCGACGGCGGCGACGGCACGGCGACGGTGAAGCTCGACGCCAAGGACCTTGAGGTCGCTGCCAAAATGGCCGAGCGCACCATGTCTGATCCTTCCTCCGATCCGACCACTGGTGCCGATCTCGGCGCAGGCCCTGGCGCCGGACGCACCAAGAACGGCGACATGGGCGGCGCCGCCCATATCCAGGAAGCCCCGGACCTGGGGGAAGCTGCCGCCCGCAAGTGAGCATAGTCAGCGACGAGCCAAAGCGGAACAAGGCAAGGCTCGCCGGTCACCCGGCAGCCCTTCTGCATCGGATGCGTGATCGCTGATCGCGTCTTGATGGCCGAGCCGCGAGCGCAGCGAAACGGAGCCCGCGCGCCGTCGCGATCTATCGCGCCTGTCGAAGGCCTGGCTCAGCCGTTCGGCCTCAGCCGGCGGTTTCATCGGAATCGGCCGATATGTCAGAGTCATAGACACCGCTAAGTTCCATAATCTTTATTACGCGAACGCCTATTCTGTAGACTTTAGCGAGGAAGTCGATGTATTTGCATTCCATAATGTTTCTCGGTTCAACTCCCCTACCCGCTCCATGTCCTCCTGGCTCATCGGACCGCTGCTGCACGGACCGGCCGACGTGCGGTCCTCACCAGCAAGTGAACCCGGCGTCCGCGGCGACGATGGAACCTGTCATAAGACTCGACGCGTCGGACGCCAGGAAGTGGACGACGGAGGCGACCTCGTCGGGACGCCCGATCCGGTGCATCGGCGTATCGCGCAGCCAGGCGGTCACGAGGCCATCGTCTTCCTGACCGAACGTCGTCATGGCGGTCTCGATGTAGGTCGGAGCGACGGCATTGACGCGGACACCGCGATCGGCCCACTCGGCCGCAAGGGAACGCGTCATCTGGTGCACGGCCCCCTTCGAGGCGTTGTAATAGCTCTGCTTCTGCGGTCGATTGCAGATGATGCCCGACATCGAGCCGATGTTGACGATCGCCCCCCGGCCGAGCTTCAGCATCGGCCGTGCAAAGGCGCGGTTGCACCAGAACACGCCGTTGTAGTTCACGTCGTTGACGGCGAGCCAATGCTCATCGGTAAGATCCTCCGCGGCGGTGCCGGAGCGCGCGATGCCGGCATTGGCCACCAGGATGTCGAGGCGGCCGCGGTCCCGCAGGATCGCTTCGGCCGCTGCGTCCACGTCCGCGGATCGGGTGACGTCGAGCCGGCGCACGTCGACCGCGTAGCCCTTGCCTCGCAGCTCGTCCCGACCCTGTTCGGCGACCGACAGGTCGATATCGGCGATCACGACAGTCGCACCGTTCTCACAGAGCGCTTCGGCGCAGGACAGGCCGATACCGCGTCCGCCTCCCGTCACCACGGCGACACGCCCGTCCAGTCTCAGCTTCTCGGCAAACATCCGCTTCCTCCAGGTTACGCAACGCAGCCGGCCCGAGGCCGGTCGCGCCACCACGGGCGTGCTCTGCCCTGTGTCAGGCGTTCAATCTAAGAGCCTTGAAACGCTTTACGTTCTCGGTGATGGCGACTTCCACGGGTAGACGCTCCATGCTGGACGCGCCGTAGAACCCGGCCAAACCCTTGACCCGTTCGAGCACGTAGCGGGTGTCTTCGACGCTGGCGATCGGGCCGCCGTGGCAGATCACGAGGACGTCGGGATCGACCTCCCGGGCGGCATCGGCCATCTCCTGGACGCGAGCTACGGCCTCGTCGAGCGACATTACGGACAGAGCCCCGATCGCACCCGACACCGTGGTGCCGACATGGGCCACGATGATGTCGGCCCCAGCCTTCGCCATCGCGCGGGCCTCGTCGGCGGTGAACACGTAAGGCGTCGTGAGGAGGTCGAGCTCACCCGCGAGGCGGATCATCTCGACCTCCTTGTCAAACCCCATGCCGGTCTCTTCCATGTTGGCGCGGATTCGGCCCTCGAAGAGGCCGACCGTCGGGAAGTTCTGCACGCCGCTGAAGCCCATGTCCTTGAGCTTCCGCAGGAAGCGCGGCATCTGCCGGAACGGGTCGGTGCCGCACACCCCGGCCAGCACGGGTGTTCTCGTGACGACAGGGAGGACCTCGGCCGCCATCTCCATCACGATCTTATTGGCGTCGCCGTAGGGCATGAGCCCCGCGACCGAGCCCCGGCCGGCCATGCGGAACCGGCCGGAGTTATAGATTACTATGAGGTCGGCACCCCCCGCCTCCTCGCACTTGGCCGAGATGCCCGTCCCTGCGCCCGCGCCGACGATCGGCGTGCCGGCCGATACCTGCCTTCGCAGGCGGTCCATGATGTCAGCCTTGGGCATGGCTTGGCGCTCGCTGTCGTTGGATGAGATAATGGAGCCGCCGAGCCATCGCCGTGGCGAAGTCCGGGTCGTTGATGGCGCAGTCGGCCGCCACGACTTCGACGGTGTTTGGAAGAGCTTGAAGCAGCGCCTCGAAGAGGGCCGCGTCGGCCTCGGCGTCATGAAAGGTCCCACCCGGCTCGGACATGGCCGACAGGCCCCGGCGCGGGAGGAACACAGCCGTGGCTCCGCGCGACCCGCGGAGCTTGCGGCCGAGCACGTGTCCGAGTTCCCGGCATTCGGCCACCGTGGTCCGCATCAGCGTGACTTGGGCGTTGTGGGGATGCAACCGCCTCCCCCGAAAGCGTTCGGGCACCGTGTCGAACGGCCCGAAATTCACCATGTCGAGCGCGCCCAGCGAAACGACCTGCGGCAGACCACGCTGCCCGGCCGCTTCGAGACGGTCGGGCCCGGCCGACAGGACCCCACCCACCAGTTCGTCCGCGAGTTCGGTGGTGGTCAGGTCGAGCACGCCCGCGAGGGCGCCGTCGCCGGCCAACTTCTCGAGCGACCGGCCGCCGGCACCGTTGGCGTGGAACACCAGCACCTCGTAGCCCTGTCGTTCGAGCCACTGGCGCGCCGTCGTGGCAGCCGGGGTGGTCACGCCGAACATCGTGACCGCGACGGCCTCCCTCGTCGAGGGGCCCGCGACCCTGGCGGCCGCCACCCCGGCCATGCCGGCAGCCGCGGCGGCGGCATTCTCGAAGATACGCGTCGACACCGAATTGAGGCCCGACACGTCCAGCACCGAATACATCATCGTGATGTCGCTCTGCCCGACATAGGCGCGTATGTCGCCGGACGCGATCGTCGACACCACGAGCTTCGGGATGCCGACCGGGAGGGACCGCATCGCGGCCGTGGCGATCGAGGAACCGCCGGAGCCGCCGAGCGCCATGACGGCGTCGAGCCTGCCTTCCCCGAGAAGGCGACCGACGATCTCCGCGGCGCCGCGGCCCATCACCTCCATGGCATGGCTGCGGTCCCCGCGGCCGATCAGGTCAGCCACCGTGGTTCCGGCAGATGCCGCCACGGCGTCCCGACCGACGTCCGCTTCGGCCGGGGCCGGCCCGACGACGCCGACATCGACGAGGACCACGTCGCATCCCGCGGAGCGCAACCGGTCCCGGACGAAGAGGGTTTCGACCCCTTTGGTGTCGAGCGTGCCAATGAGGACGACGGTCGGCATGGGACGGCGCGCCCGCGCGTCACTCGCCGGGCTGGATCAGCCTGAAATCCGGGAGCGCGCGCAACTCGTCCTCCGATCCCGACGGACTGAAGGCGACGAAGATCTTGAGCGGCGTGTCGCCGATGTTCAGCGTCGAATGGAACCGCCCCTGCGGCACATAGACGGTGGTGCCGGGGCCGATGGCCCGCACGATGGGCCGTCCGGCCTCGTCCTCGACCATCTGCTCGCCCGAACCCGACAGGACGTAGATGACCTCTTCGGCCGCCGGATGGTTGTGCCGCGCGTGGCCCTGGCCGGGGTTCATCGACGCCACGGCGACGCTCAGTGCCGACGAGCCGTTGATCGTCGGCGAGGTCGTGAACGTCGTCCGGCCCCAGTCGAAACCGAAGGCGCAGACGTCGTTCTCCTCGACGAAGTATCGCGGTTCAGTCATGGCGGTCCTTCCTAACAATTCTTGCGCAGCAGCGATCCGGCGTCAGCCGTCGCCCAGCACGTTGACCCGAAGCGCGTCGACCGCGACGGCGATGAAGATCAGAATGCCGCCGATCATCGTGACATAGAAGGATGGCACGTAGACGATCGCGAGCCCGACGTGGATCACGGTGAGCAGGAACACGCCGCCCAGGATCCCGAGCGTGCCGCCGCGCCCGCCGAATACGCTGACGCCCCCGATGATCGGCGCCGCGATGGCGTAAAGCAGGAAGCCTTCGCCTTGGTTCGAGGTGATCGCCATCTGCCAGGCCGCGAGTAGCCAGCCGGCGACGCCCGAGATGAAGCCCGACAGCGTGAAGGCGATGATCTTGACCTGCCGCACGCGGATGCCCGCCACCAGGGCCGCGGCCGCATTGCCTCCCGTCGCGTAAAGGCTGCGCCCGAGGATCGTGCGGCGCAGCGTGAAGCCCATGGCGACGAAGCCGAACAGCAGCACGAGCGGCATCACGGGCCAGCCGCCCATTGTGGCCTGACCGATCCAATTGTAGCTGTCGGGCATATCAGTGATCGTGTTGCCCTTGGTGATGGCCAGCAGGCCCCCTTGCAGCGTGATCATCATGCCGAGGGTCTCGATCAGCGAGACCATCCGCAACCGCGTGACGCAGAGGCCGTTGACGAAACCGATCAGCGTCGCGATGCCGACCCCGAGCGCGATCCCGACCGGAACCGGCAGGCCGAGGCTCTGGATCGTCAGCGCGCCCAATGCCGACGAGATGCCGGTGATCGCGGCGATCGACAGATCGATCTCCCCGACGAGCAGAACCAGCGACTGCGCCAAGCCCAGCAGGCCCAGCACGGTCGCCTGAACGAGGACGTTCTGGAGGTTCGGGGTCGAGAAGAAGAACGGGTTCAGGACGCCGAAGATCAGGATCAGGCCAGCGAGCCAGAACCAAACGACATGCGCGAGAACGCCCTGCAGTCGACGGGCCATGGTCGGCCTGTGCCGCGCGGACAGGGGCACTGCCGCGGGATGGCTTGCGAGTTGGTCCGTATGAGCGCTCATGTCATCGAAGCTCCCGGCTGATGTCGTATGTCGGTCTCGGGATGGACCCTCGGGGTGGTCCGTTCCTGGCGCGCGGTCGAGAAGGCGATGTCCAGCACGTCGTCCTTCGAAAGAGCCCTCGCCCCATGATCCCCGACCACGCGGCCCTCCGCGAACAACACGATGCGGTCCACGGTCCGCAGCATCTCGTCGAGGTCGGAGGTGACGACGATGACGCTCACCCCTTCCCGCGTCAGGGCGTCGATGATCCGGTGGACCTCCTCCTTGACCCCGACGTCGATGCCGCGGGTCGGTTCGTTGAGGATGAGAAGCCGGGGCTTGGTGGCGAGCAGGCGGGACAGCAGGACTTTCTGCTGATTGCCGCCGCTGAGCTGCCCGACGAGCTGGTCGGATCCGCGCGCCTTAATGGACAGCCGCTCGAACAGGTCGGCCACGAGCGAGCGCTCGCGGGTGGGTCGGATCACGCCGCCGTTCGACACGCTCGACAGGCTGGACAGGGTGATGTTCTTCGCGATCGAGTGGATGCCGACGATGCCGTCCTTGAGCCGATCCTCGGACAGGAAGGCGATGCCCGAGGCCAGTGCCGCCGCCGGATCGGCTGGCAAAGGCCGCGTCACTCCCCCGTGCTCGACCGTGCCGGCGGCGGGCGCGAGCCCATAGATCGCGCGGGCAACCTCCTGGGCGCCCGAGCCCGGGAGGCCGGCAAAGCCGATGATCTCGCCGGCCGCGACCGCGAGGTGATCCACCGTAAATGAATGCCCCCGCAAACCCTCGAAGGACCATGCGGTCCTTCCCACGGGCGGCATGGCCGCCCCACCTCGGTCCCGCGTGAAGAGGTCGAGGCCCCGCCCGAGCACCATCTCGCTCAGCGCGTCGGAACCGAGGGACGCCACGGGCTGGTTGCCGGCGACCAGTTCCCCGTCGCGGAGGACCGAGACGGCGTCGCAGATCTCGAGGATCTCCTCATTATAATGCGAGATGAACATGAAGGTGACGCCCTCGCCCTTCAGCTTGCGCATGAAGTCGAATAGGACGCGCCGGTCCGCCAGGGTGAGGGCGGTGGTCGGCTCGTCGAGGATGATGAGCCGGCCGCCGCTGTGCAGCGCACGGAGGATGTTGAGCTTGCGCCGGTTGACCGCCGACAGGCGCCCCGCCCTGTCCCGGGGATCGAGGCCGGTGCCTTCGAGGTACTCGGCCGCGCGCCGATACATGAGCCGCAGGTCGACCCAAGGACCTTGGTGGGGCCAGCGGCCGAGCACGAGGTTCTCGGCCACCGACAGGGAGTTCACGATGGCGGGCTCCTGGGTGACGAGGAACACGCCATGCGCTTCCATGGCCTTGACGTCGGCCGGCCCGAGCACCGCCCCGTCGAGCATGACCTCTCCCTCGGTCGGCCCCTGCAGGCCGGCCACGATCTTGACCAGGGTCGACTTGCCGGCGCCGTTCTCGCCCAGGAGGCCGTGCACCGTCCCCGCTTCGACGGTCAGCGACACGTCCTTCAAGGCCGTCACTCCCCCGAAACGCTTGGTCACGTTCCGCGTTGCCAGCAACGGCGTCTTGTCCAAGGCCAGCCTCCTTTTGATCGCTACCGGACGTCCGCCGGCGGGACCCGGCTCGGTGGATGCGGAGCCCTACTTGTACTTCAGGCCCCAATCGTTGAAGGTCACGTTGCCCCACATGCGCTTATCGTCGGCGTTCTTGGCATCGATGACGAAGGGCGGAATGACGAGGCTCGGACCTGAATCCGAGTCCTTGATCTCGCCCTTCTCCCAGAAATAGCTCTTGTTCTCATAGGGACCGAGGGGGACCGCTTGCCCGTTCATGGCATATTTGGCCAACATCTCGACCGTGATCTGGCCGTAGGCGACGGGGTCCTGCGAGACCACCGCGTCCATGTAGCCTTCCTTGATCCACTGCAAGGCGATGGGCTCGCCGTCGATGTTGACGAAGATAACATGGCCATCCTCGCCGACCTTCTTCCATTTGCCCTTCTGCTGGAGCGCCGTGACGATGCCGCGGGAGGGCGTGTCGCTCGGGGCGTGGACAGCGTCGAGGTCAGGAAACTCCGCCAGGGTCGAGGTGGTGACGCTCAGCATGGTTTTGAGCTCTCCCTCGGTCGGCCGGTCGAGGAGCTTGATGTCCGGGTACTTCTTGAAGGTGGCGTCCATGCCTTCCTTGCGTAGGCGCCAGGCGACGCTCTGCAGGGCGCCGTAGCAGTTGAGCACGGTGCCTTTCGGCGAACCGTGCTTCTGCTTCAGGCGATCGGCGATCGCCTCCGCCGCCATGACGCCGCCCTGGTAATTGTCGAAGTCGACCGTGACGGCGACCTTGCCGCCCGTCGCAGGCGTGTCGATGATGCCGACCGGGATCTTCTTGGTGTTGTACTTCTTGATGACGCTGACGATGGCCTGGCTGTCGATCGGGTCGCTGATCACCGCCGACGGATTGTTGAGGAGTATCGACTCCCATTGCTGGAGCTGCGTCGTGTTGTCGAAATTGGCGTTCACCGCCTGGAACCGCCAGCCCTGGGCCTCAACCGCGCGTTTCACCGCCTCTTCCTGGGCGACGAAGAAGTAATAATCGAGGCTCTTGTTGCTGTAGGGAACGAATTTCTGGTCTGCCGCCCGGGCGCGCGATCCGCTGGCGAGCACGGCGGCGGCCGAGGCGACGCCGCCGAGCACGGCGCGGCGATCGATAAGGGAGCTGTTCATCCTGTTTCCTCCTGGTCTTGGTTGATTGCGCCGAGGACGGGTCAGTCTCTCGTGTCGAGGTCGATTAGCTCGATCTTGTAGCCGTCGGGATCGTCGACGAAGGCGATATGGGTCGTCCCATGCCTCATCGGCCCCGGCCGGCGCGGGATGCGGGCGCCGGCGGTTTCCAGCTCCTTGCAGACGCCGTAGATGTCGTGCACCCCGAGGGCGATGTGACCATAGCCGGTGCCGAGATCGTAAGGGCCATCCTGGTCCCAGTTGTGGGTCAGCTCCATCACGGCATGGCTGTCTTCGGGGCCGTACCCCACGAACGCGAGCGTGAACCTGCCTTCCGGGAAATCCATGCGCCGCAGCAGCGTCATGCCGAGCAGCCGAGTGTAGAAATCCAACGATCGATCGAGGTCCCTGACCCGCACCATGGTGTGCATGAGGCGGAACTTGCTGCCTTCAGCCATCGTCGTGGTCTTCCCTGCGGTTCTCGGGCTCGCAGCCCGGGGCCGGATGGGTGATGCGCGCTTCGAGGTAGATCCGGCACATTTCGGCATTGGCCTCGGCGGCGCCGCTCACGCTCCTGACCGACCGGAGGTGGGCGGAATAGTCGGTGGGCGGTATGGGCTTGCCGTTCAGCGCGACGAAGGCCGGCGCGGCCGCCTCGGTCCCGGCGGGCCCGTGTCGGCGCAACGCGAGATAGCGCAGGGCCGCCAGGCGGAGGTCGCCGTCGTCATGGTGGACCAGGGTCTGCAGGTCGGCCATCGTCGCGGCGAGCGCGGCCTCCACGCCCCACCGTGGCACGAGAACCCGGAGCAGCTTCTCCTGCCGCCCAAGGAACGCCCGGTCGCGGAAGGCGCGCCGGATCTCGTCGAGGCCGGCCTGGGCCTCCCCGGAGAATACCTCGGCGAAGCCCAGCCCTTCCGCGACGCCGCGATTGATCTTGCGGGCTGCAAAATGGTCGACGAGCCGGACCCGCGCGGTCCTGATGAAGGGAAGCTGTTCGACCGCGCACCGCATGTCGCTGGCCATCAGGAAGGCGAAGTTCGCCGAGCACCAGAAGGTGGGAAGCCGGAACACGATCTCGGCGTCGCCGCCCGCCAATCCGACACTCTCGATGAAGCCCATCGCGGCGACGGACTCGTCAAGCTCCGGATCCATGACGGTGTCGAGGGCGGCCATCACGGCATCCGCTCGGGACGGATCCGCCCCGAGCCGCGACGAGGGCTCGCGCACGTCAAGCCGCGGCATCGATCTCGACGTCGGCCCGTGCCAGAGACACCTGCCCGTCCGATGCGGCCGAAGCCGGGATGCGGCACTCAGCCGGCACATCGAGGCCGTACAGGCGGGCCGCGTTCAGCCCGAGGATCTTACGCTTCACGTCGAGGGTCAGTTGCGTCCCGGCTTCCTGCGCCAGTTCATCGGGGAACTGGAAGGCCATGAACCGCTCGACGATCCACTTCGGGCTCGTGATGCCGTAGTCGGAACCGAACAGCAGCCGATCGGGGCCGAGGAAATACAGAAGGTCCGACAGCATCTGGGCAAAGTATTTCGGCCGCCTGTAGATGAAGGACGGTATCAACGCGAGGCCGCCATAGACGTTGGGCTCCTGGGCGGCGATCCAGCAGAAGTCATCGATGCGCGGCATCCCACAATGGTCGACCACAAAGGTCAGCGACGGGAAGGCCGTGGCGATATAGTCGACATCGCGCACGTCGAACGCGTCGAGGTTCAAGGGGTGGATCGTCGGGCCCTTGTGGACGTAATTGCTCAGGCCTCCCTCACTGGAGGGCGGGCGCGGCCACAGGCTTGAGGGCGTCAGTGATGGCCTGCAGGGCGGAGGTGCCGTTGAGGCGTCCGGTCGCGATGACGGAGATGGCGGCGGCATA
>JAABUY010001119.1_pt1 | contig 38238 bp, 40 predicted proteins | sample 5560271 | NCBI WGS metagenome assembly JAABUY01 (sample SAMN10711886, study PRJNA513374) | rock metagenome | isolation source: Antarctica rocks | place: Antarctica: Victoria Land, University Valley
CCCCAACCCCCTCTCCCTTCCCCTTCGCCACCGGAACCTCATCCCCCAACCCCGACGGCACCTGTACCGCAACCGTAATGTCCGCCCCGACCACGTTCCGCCACAGCGTCGCGCCCCACTGCCAATGATCCATTGGGCTGTACGCGTCTTGGATGCCGACGCGGGACGCGAACCAGTCGGACCATGAGACCTGGAAGCCTGGAATGATGGCCACAGGCAGGCCCATGATGCCGCCGGCTATGTGTTCGTGAGGGGTCGGAGGGAGGGGTTTGGGCATGCTTTTGGGGGATATGGGGGAGGGAGAAGAGGATTCGGCACGGAAGGGGGGAGGGGAGGAAGGGGGCGGGGGGGCGGTGGAGATGTAGTCGACGACTTGTTGGCTGAGGGTGTGGTATTGGTCGATGAGGCGGAGGTAGGCTTGGAACGAGGGAGGCGTGTCTGGAGGCGTGGGGGTGGCGAAGACGCGGGGGGAGAAGTCGGAGAGGCTGGTGCGGAGGGTGTGGGTTAATTGTTTGATGCTGGCAGCGTCAGAGGCATCGATGGCGATGACGAGACCGCGGGTTTGGCGGACCGGCGAGGTGGGACCGGGTGGGGAGAGGGGAGGGGAGATTTTCGAGAGGACGCGGATTTTGCCGAGCGTGGGGATCGATTGGATCATGGCTTCTAGGGATTTCTCCTGCGTGTCGATTTCCATCTTGTCGGGGTGGACGGATTGGATTGGGGCGAGGGTGAGGGGTGCGGATGGGTGGTTTGCCGTATTGTGCGGACGAGGCGGTGGACCCATCGTAATTGGCGTGGGGATACCTGGACCCATGAAGTCGGGACGGGGGAGTGAGTGACGTCTGGTATGGCCGTCGGCGGTGAAGGGGAAGGGTGTTGCTGGGCCGGTGGCCACACGGACGGGGGCGTAGTTTGAAGGCGTTACTCGGCGGCGCTTGGAATCTGGGCTGCGAAGGAAAAGCTGTCCGTTGTTTGGGCGTTTGAAGGCTGGAGAGCTCTCTTTGTCGTCCTGATGTCTGCTGTACGGCGGAGATACGAGACGAAGTGGTGCGCCGCCTGCAGTCAACGGGCGAGAACGGTGGCCAGGTGGCGGGTTGCTCACTGCTGGGCTGTTTAGATTGAGACGCTGGAGAAAGCGACCGGAATTGGGCGTACCCGTCACCTTATGGCCCGGAGAAAGTGGTGCGGACGTAGGTGCGAGGTTGCCAAAGTTGACAGAGCCGGTCATCATGCTTGAGGTGGCTATATTGTGGCCTCCACACTTGGGACACTTCCTCGGAGAGTTTTCGGTAGAGGAGAGCTGAGAACCGGTGATTATGCTGCTGCCGTTGCGGCCACTGCGACGAGGTTGATAACGATAGTCTGGATATTGTTTGTGATGACGAATCTTCTCTTCCTATAGAAACCCAGTCAGTGTTGCACACTTCCGGAGAAAGAGGGCTCGTACGTCGGCCAAAAGCTTCCAATGGTTCTTCTCTTCTGCGGATAGATTTCTCCAGTGATCACCAATGATCTTGGATATATCTGGATTCGCGAGACCCGGATTCTGCTGAACGACAGCTGCTTGGTTGTGCTGACGGTAGAGGATGAAAGCTATAGAATCGAAAAGTCAGTTACAGATATTACAAGGCCAGATGTGAATTGTGAGCGAGGGTGGCGTGAGACCAGACGAGACACTGACGGCAAACAGCATCACGTACCGTTTCTTGGTCGTGGGACTTTCGGATCAGGTTGGCAAAGGCAGATCGAACTGGGGGAATCCCGCTGCCAGCTGCTCAGAGCTTCGTCTTCAGGTGATTTCTCAAATGTCTTATCGGAGCGGTTACCGGCGTATGGTGTCTGGGACAGGGAGCGACGGCGGAAGGGCGGTGATACGTCGTCCACGTCGTCTTCGCCAGCAGATGTCAGACCCTGCTCGTCTGCTGGCGACGAGCTCTTGGGTGCAAGCCCTGAGATGTCGTGGTTCCTCGATACGGCTTGCTCAGTAGCGGTGTCGGGCATGATCTTGGATCTCAAGAGCGGATCTGGCTGGGTCGACCATTGATCTTGGTTGGACAAAACAGGAAGCAGAGGCAGTACTCGATGGAAGGACATTTGAGGAGAAGATACATTAGCATCGACACGGTGGCATATAATGCTTTGCTTCCAGCGATGAAAGCGCGATCATGTATATGGATTGTGGGTTGGAATGTGCAGAGAAGGTGGTTTCTTTGTGGGCATCGTCCATTGCGGCGGCGTCGTCATAGCGGGCTTTGATGACCTTGTCTCTTGACCGTAGGCAATGCTGGGTACTTTTGATTGCGCGCGGCCAGTCGTGGTCGGATGCGGAGATTCTGTAAGACCCTGACGTGGTGGTTTCTTTGTTCATTGTTTGAGCCTCATACGGCCGAACGCGGAAACAGGGCTAGGATCAAATATCCGCACCAAGGAACCCGAATGCAAGAATGCGACAAAGGAATGTACCTAAGCAAGCAAACAGCAAAGGGTTAGACCTGTCATATCTCGCGCCCTCGTCGCCTTATCGACTTACAAAATGGGCATCACAAAACTCCGTGACAAGAACAAACAGCGCATGTCTTGCAATCACTTCCGTCGAAAGTCCTCCAGATGTATACAAAAGAGGGAGCTTATGTCCGTCTTGACTCCTCCAGGATGGCATCAAAGACTTGGTCTCGGTCCCAAAGCCTGGTCAAACGAGCTCAGTGTCCGAAGCTCTGGTATTGATGCCTTGTCATTGTCTCGGCTGGCTTTCCCGAGGAGGCGGTTGCTCAGGTGGTAAAGCGGTCGATGGAGAATCTGACGTGGCTGATGATGAAAGGCCTCTTGTAGTTACGTCCTTTGGCAAACTCTCGTCATCGTCCTCGTTGGTCACATATACCTCATGTGCGAACCAGCCTAAGCTCTCGCGGTTTGAGACAACATCTTGCGCAATGCTTTCTCCAATCATTCTCATCGCTTCGTTTCCTAGGTGCATATCGTCCCTTGTCATCATCAACAAAACCCCTGGATGCGTGGGTACAGTGTGCCTACCAAAAGAGATACGTAGTTGGATCTGAGCATACTACCACTTCCGCGACGTCGCTCTTCGTCTTGCTAGGTTGGATGCAGCCTGAGCGCACGTTATTCCAAGGAGACTTGGCATCTTGCAAACGTGCTTCAAACAATTGGTGCTCCCGGACCTGGTCAAGCAGCCATTCGTTCGTATTGTATATGTACAAAGATCCTCCTTGCCAACGGGTGGCTCTCATTTCCAAAGCTCGATTCCACTGCCCCACGAGGAGGACCGCGTTTCTCTGGTTCTCACCGTAAGGGTCTGACCCGCGAGGTCCAGTCCTAAGCCCACGCCAGCGGGGAAGAAATGTGGCGTCGATGGCTTCGGGCATGATCATTTTGACATTCGAGGGCCAATTCTGCGCGATCACATTGATTTTATCGAACAATATGTCCATTGTTTTAGTCACAGCGTATTGAGCGTCGGCCATGTTCTTCTCGGAATAGTACCACAGATCCCATAAGGAGAACCACATAGTGAAGACCGTGCCATTGCGTTCAACCTCGCTGGCTCGACTTGTGTCATACTGTTGTTTTTCAAATTTCAGCCATTGTTGTATTTGGCTCTCCAAGTCCGCGAGTGACTGTTCGAGTTCAAACTTTGTAATCAATGTATTGTTGAAGGTCGTTGCATCTAGCATTGTTTTGTTGAAGAGGTTTCTGTCTACAACAGCGTCCTCTCTTGCGAAATTGTCATGATGGATACATGATAGCTACTCTAAGGTTAGCTGATCACCCTCAGTCGCATTTTCTGATGACCACTTACCGCAGAGCACAGCCACTCCGTCCAGACCTTGCCTTGCGCTTCCTCCCGGCTGGGTATTTGGTCTGTTAACGGCTGATCTACAGGGTAGTGACCGTTGTCGCTCCAAGAATCACCAAACACGATCAGTCGTCTCGGATTGCTGTCCCAGTGGGTATGTGCTTCTTTACGAATGGCAAATGTGGGAAGTAGCCGTCCCAATTTGTTTTTGACGGAGTATGCGGGAAGAAACCATGTGAGGTAGACGATACTGCACAGACCAATCGCAAATATGGCTGTCAAACTCTTTGATCGGGTTAGTACGTTGGATTGTCCTGGCCTGCGTCCGTTCGAGATGTCGAAACCAAGTACCATGGCTAGCGATCTCAAAATCTTGCGCGTAGCTGGTCATCGACTCAAGAGAGGGATTGGCTGAAGGAGATCGCCGAGGTAGTAAGGCATTCGCTTGATGCTGTGTTTGGAGCTCATCATTCTCATATTGTATCCGTCATCATCATCACAACGCGCGCTGTGTCGTGGGTACAGTAGAGAGACTGTTCCAATTCGGGGAGTCGGTTGCCGCTCGGACGGGAGCTGATGCCGAGGATGCGATGGAGATATCATATCTGACCAAAAGCAAAGGCACCATTTCCATGTTGTTTGAAACATCGAAAGGCCTCCGATGTGTGGGAATTCTTGGATCTCAATTGTGCCCAATGCAGGATGCTTTACAGTGGAGACATGTTTCGTCCACACTCCCGCTGCCAAGAGGGCTGGGCAAAGGCTTGATTTTAATGAGGCTCAAGAACATTGCCGGACAAGACCAATTGGACTGACTCTCGCGCCCAACGATTCATCCACAGAGAAGCTTTGTTTATGGTAGTAGACCAATACTTACACACCAGTACGCGGTATGGCTCATCGATCTCAAAAGACTCATCATCAGGCTTTCATAGCGATGGGCGTCATATTAGAAAGTGAACCGCGAAGCAGCGACTATCATCAGTCATCATGATTGTAGCCACTGGAAGATCAGATCGATCTCACGGCTTCCACGACTTCCTCGAAGTCTTCCTCGTCCACTTTACGGCTAGAGACCCTATCCACCCATCCCTTCCTGCCTTCAGTGCTTCTTAGGCCTCTATCCTCCATAACCACGTACAGACAGCCCAGCGCGACTGCTCGAGCTGGATAGAGGTTTGCAAGCTGGTAATCCTTGCAGCTGCAATAGAACAATGAGAACGTGATCCTGGTGCATGCGAGATATATATCGAACACTCACGCGCTGATAGCTTTAGCTTTGCAATCTTTCCCAATCCCAGTATCCATTGCTACGTTTACGACACCATATTCTTCTTTCTCTTCCTTCCCCCACGTGTCATAGTCTTCCCCTGCCTTGGCCACGTCTTCCATTGCCCGTTCCAGGTAGCGAGGCAAATAATCAAGCGGTAGCGGTAGCCGCAATTCAAAGCCGAGGACTCGTAAGACTATTAGCTCGGCCTGGACTAGGGTTGCACGGAGGGTATCATATGTCTGCGAAGGGACTGTGAGTGGCTGGGTCATCGGATCTGAGGTAGCAGCTTCTTCATATCGGCGGAGCAAGCGATGCGCAGGGAATAGGATTTCTCGTAAGCGTCTGGGTGCTTCGGTCGATTTCGATCCAAGAGAAAGGCATGCCAAGGCTAGCGTCTTACGATATGAAATGTCTTCTTAGCAATCGCAGCCATGGCAATGGCACAGTAGGAGGTAGTGTATTGGTTCTCAGACTTGAAGGGAGACGGACATACGGATCCAGGGGATCAGCCAGAACTGAAGACTTTTGAAAGCGTAGGTATCGATTTGAAAAGACATAAGCCGTTGCGAGCGCCTCGTCCGGCCTGAGAGATGTATGTCAATCAGTGGTGGTCTTTTCAGATGAGGTTGCTAGCGCACAAGCGTAGAATATCTGCCATTGCGTCGGTGAACGCAACGGGATCTTTGCAGGTGAGGCCCATCGCACGATTCGTGGGACTTCACCTATGACCAGGGATATCCAAAACTTGTGTCAGCGTGAGGAGAAAACCGTCCTTGCGTCCAACATCTAAAAGAGCTCTCATGCCAAGCCGCTTATCGATAAGCTCCTAAAGCTTTGACTGACTCACTAGGAGACTACCTAACTTGCTGAACCAAAACATTACGGTCCTTTCACTTCAGCCACCCTCGTATTGATGGCGGCTATGAGTAAGCTCGATACTCCTCCGCTCGGGCAAGTCTTGGGGAAGAGATTCAGGGACGAGCTTGTGACTTCAATGCCTAAGAAGAGGCGGAAAGAAGAAACCGCACACAACCCATATCCGGTAAGCAAGCTTTCGATGCCTGCTATGCTTCGCAGTATAGTTGGAAGATCGGATCTAATATCGTTACAATGTCTGTTCAGACCCCAGAAGCCACCCAAGACTCCTATACCGACTCCGCATCTGAAGCAAGAGGCTCACCCCATGCTTCATTACGCCCCAAGCCCAAGAAGCCCAGACTCAAATTGCTGAATGCAAATGCCCATCCAGGAGCCACTTCAGTCGATGCAGCCAAGACCGAATTCCTTGCAGATCTGAACAACTACATACCCTTGGGTAGCCTCACTCTGCGCCTCAGTATCAGTCACGTCGAATACCTACAACAGACAGAATGGATTGAACCAGACTCTGGGTACAATTCCGGCTTGTGGCTCGCTTTCCACCATTACCTATCAGTCAGCGACAGCCATCCTGCGTTCTCCGCCCATAAGCTTGCTGAGAGCCAGTGGATTCGAGTGTTCGTCAGGAAACATCAGCAACATAGCGATCTGGCCACACTAAGAGTCTACGTCCTTCCCGATGATGTGGGAAGACGATACATCGATAGACAAGCTCTGAGGAAATTGCGGGGCCATCTGGAACATTTAATGAAAAAGCTTGATATCTCCTCCGAATCCTGGGACGGTCACAATGAATTGACGAAAGACCCTATACACTACAGTATCGAGACGAAAGATGATGACTCATTGTTCTACTTGTTCAACATCATCCCATCTCCCCCTTCAGGTCACACACGTGTTTCTTGTCCAATATCCAACGACGCTATTCAAGCGGTCCTGAGGTCAGCTCGCTTGCCTGGGCTGAACACAGACCTCTACCCCTACCAGAAACGTACTGTGGCTACAATGATTAGAAGAGAAGTAGAACCTGATAGAGCGCTTGATCCACGGTTCCAGCCATTGAGATCCCCAACCGGACAAACCCTCTATTACGATGATGTGACAGCTACCCTGCTTCGTGATCGGAGAGAGTATTCAGAGGCTTGTGGTGGAATCTTGGGAGAGTCTATGGGACTGGGTAAGACGTTGATTTGCATAGCAACCATACTCGCCACAAAAGGTAATTGGCCAGAGATACCACCAGAATATTCGGTCAATCTACTCCCCGTACGACCGCAAGTTGGATCACTTATGGAGATGGCGGCTGCTGCCGTCGGTCGTGCCCAGGTGCCTTGGAGGGCTATACTGCAGGAATCGTCCCGTACAGGCGAAGACCATACGAATTGTCTGGCTATGCTTGAGGATAATGCTGGTTCTTACGTGATCTCGCCACCCGAAGCGAAGTATAGCAGGCGCTCGTCAGTGGTCCCAAAGGGAATTACCATTCGCCTGAGTAGTGCTACATTGATCGTTGTGCCCCAGAATCTTCTAAGTCAATGGAGGAAAGAGATATTGACACATCTGGAGGATGGTCGCCTCACAGTACTTTATGTGAATACCGACAACGATGTCCCAATACCGTCTGCCAGCAAGCTTTCGCAATACGATATCATCCTAATGTCAAGACCCCGCTTTGAGAGAGAGATGGCCGCTAGCGAGAGTGCAAAAGCCTCTTCCAAGGCAAGGAAAGCCAAAGGCGGATGCTTATGCTCCTTGGATGAAGACTGTTATTGCTCCAGAAGTGAAGACTGTCGAAGCTCACTGAAGGAGCTGCACTTCCTGCGAATCATTATGGTGTGTCCTTTGTCATCTCATCTCCCCTACTCCAGTCATTCCGCTGTGAAATTTGCCTACAAAGCGTTCAATAATCTTCGATCCCATTCCTGGACCTGTTTTGCAAGCTGTAGGCCCTACTCCGGAGATGATGCTGATTCTGATATTCACGCAGGATGAGGGTCACGAGTTTTCCTCTTCCGGCCGCTCAGGGGCCGCTTACTGGGCTTTGCGGAACCTTCATGTGGACAGAAAGTGGATTGTCAGCGGGACACCGACAAACGGCCTTCTAGGTGTCGAAGTTGGATCCGCTACTTACATGACAACCAACTCAACAGAAGATGGTCTGACTGACCGTAAGAAATCCAATCAGGATGTTTTGGAACTGCGAAGGAAGGAATCCGCTCTGTCACAGGAACGCAAAGATCTTGAGAAACTTGGGATTCTTGTTAGCGGATTCTTGCAAGTCAAGCCATGGGCTAACAGTAAAGAAGATGATCCAGCTTCATGGCAGAAATACATTCTGCCCCATAACGATGGTCGAAGAAAGGTCAGGTCCCTGAGGACACTGCTACAAAGCTTGGTGGTTCGCCATCGAATCGAGGATATCGAGGCCGACATTCAATTGCCGCCACTACATAACCGGGTTGTCTACCTGCAACCAAGCTGGCATGATAAACTCAGTATCAACATGTTTATATTGGTCTTGACGGTGAATGCGGTGACCTCAGAGCGGACTGACGAAGATTACATGTTCCACGCTAGGAATAGAAGGCCACTCAATACATTAATCAACAATTTGAGACATTCGGGTTTCTATTGGACTGGTATAGCACTAGAAGATGTTTCCCAGACGGTAAAGAACGCTCAAGACTATCTCAGAGGTTCTAGCTACCATGAGTCGGATCGGAGGCTCTTAGAGCAGGCCATCTCGATAGGAAAGTTCGTACAGGCATCTGAATCTTGGAGATCATTTGCAGAATTTCACGAGATGGGAGTATTCGTTAGGGATTTTCCACAGAAGGCGGTAGTACCCTGGTCTTTAGTGCTTGATTCAGATGGCAAGCTGTTACTTACGGGCGCTACGCAGCTGTACAAAGCTCAAAAGTGGGTTGACAGTCATCTATATGCAACCGATCCTGCGACCGGCCTGGCGGGCGTGGGAGATTCCACTATGCAAAAGCTTAGGCAGTCGTCGATAAGGCCTATTCCAAGCGAAGGAAATTCTCCTGAATGGTCCCCACTCAGCAAGAAGCCTCGGTCTGATCTTACTGGAATGTCAAGACTGACGAACAAGCGGACCGTATCCCGAGCAAAGGCTGCTCCGGCCTCCCGAGCGAGTATGAAAGTGAACACTATGCGGCACCCTGATAATCTATCAGACATAAACAATTCAGCTTGTGCCAAACCCGCTCTGAAATCTGCTCTCAAATCTTCCTCATCCATTGAACCTGTTGAGCTCCTTCCGATAGACTCTGTTCTTGGGGCGAGCAAGATCTGTGGTACCGCATCCGCGAAGTTGAGCTATCTCCTTGACAAGGTTTCGGTTCTTCACCAAAATGAAAAGATCCTCATTTTCTATGAAAATGACGACATAGCCTGGTATATAGCCCAATGTTTCGATTTACTAGGTACGTTCATTCAGCTATACATCTTTCGAGCGCGGATGCCAGATCTCTTGAGCATCTGCACTTGCCGGAATGCTTCTTTGAACCTTTGTGTGTCAGCTATCGACAAGCTCGCCAATCTCCCTGCTCGATTATCATATCGGTCTTAACATGGTGAATTATGTCTTGATAGCAACTGCTGCTCGTACACATCCTGAGACTTGATCCAATGGTATTCTCTGTTGAGTCCAACGCTAATTTGGAGACCTATAGACATCCGCTATTTGATCTGTATGAAGTCTCTTCCCCAGGCGCGTCAGACTGCTTACATCATGACATTCAACACTACTGAAACATTCCGGGTTCTCCTCATGAACGTCCACGAAGCATCTCACGGCCTCCACATTGCCAGTGCATCCCGCGTTTTCTTCGTCAACCTGGTTTGGCAGCCCAACGTAGAAGCTCAAGCTATCAAGCGTGCACATCGAATCGGGCAAACTCGACCCGTCTATGTTGAGACTCTTGTTTTGAGGGATACACTTGAGGATCAGATGCTGCAAAGACGCAAAGGTATGACAGCACAAGAGCACCAAAAAGCGGAGAGGAGTTTGTTGGATGACAATACAATGAGTACAATCATTCAGAATGCTCGTTTCATTCCGCTTCCTGAAGGCCAGATCCATGACAGAGAAGAGCAAATGGCCAAGCTAGAGATATCTCAACAACTCTTCGCTCGCGTTGGTAATGGCGAAGGAGACGTAGATGATCCGGACGCAGACCTTATCTTCCCAGAAGATATGCCGATATCCAAAAGGCAGAAAACACAAAAGCGAAAATTTGGCCGTGAAGCGTCGCCCATGTCTGCCTCGCCACCTCCTACACCTATTCCACTTGGGCAGTCAAATGGTCGATTCACAAATCTCAACCACCACAACGATGTCAGCAATGTAGATCGCGAAGATACCCCAGCGACTTCGAATGTGAAGCGCAAACTCAACGACCAGCATGCCCCCAATCTAGATGCACAGCCGTCCTCAACCAGGGGAGTGCCACCTACTAGCCTTGCGTACCAGGACTCCGTCGGCTCTGCGAGCGGATCCACAAGACGCGTAGGCTTTGCCTCAGATGCCTCAGATGGCCCCGCGAGTTTATTCGGTGGCGATAGCTTAGCCAGACCATCTGGTAGAAATGGCAAGAGCAAATCAGAGCACGAAAGTGATCTTGATAGACTGCCTGCCCCTACGCAGAGACCATCATCAGACGTCCAAGACTCCCCAAACATACCCACGTCCACGGCATCAGGTAGCTTGCAGGATACTGAAGCATCAGAATTTCCCATACGACAAAGCAGTATCTCAGCAAATCCGAACGTACACATGAGGAAGAAGAGGGTAGGATTCGCTCTCGATACAGAAGACATATGATTGAGTCGCAAGGATTTTAAGGTGGCATTATACCTGGTGCTTGATTTTCTTCTTCGTCTCGAATTCAATCCTTGTAGTTTCCAGCGTGGTCACGAAGTTCTTAAAGGCATTGCTTCTAGCAAGCGCAGCATACAATGATACCCTACTCCATAAAGAAGGCATGAAATATAGAGACGAACGAATGCTATATTATGAAATGATGAAAAGCAGAAACCTACCACCCTCTCGCTGCATATTCTATATACTTATCAATCCTCCTACATACAAATATCCCCAACCCAACCTCCCACTCCCACTTCCACTCCATCCATCCATTCAACACTAGCATCATCAACAACAACAACAACAACAACAACAACCAAAAAACCCCACAAAACCTCAAGCAGCCCGCCCCCCTTCCCTTCCCTTCCCAATCCTACCCTCTCCTTCTACCCACTCCAATTCCAACTCCCACTCCCACACCCACTCCAACACCCACCTCCACTCCAATCCATTCAACACATTGGAAATCCCTCCCCCTTCGAAACCCCCCCCCCACCCCCCACCCCAACCCATCAATCCCGAAAAAAAGTCGAATATTAAATGAAGCTTCGGTAGTTTCACAAACGAACGTTCCTTCCTTGTTAGTACTATATATGGTAAAGAAAGGAAGGAAGCTCGTGCTGTAGTATCAGATTTAATAGCTACTTAGACTATATATGGTAAAGAAAGGAAGGAAGCTCGTGCTTTATTGACAGAATTTAATAGCTACTTGGAATAATAGCATTTCTAGTTGATGAATAAATAAAATAGATATCCTACTTTTAGTAGTATATGGAGTATTCCCAACCTCGCCTCTTCCTCTCAAGTCTTCTCCCTCTTCTATCTTCCTACCCAATCTCCCCTCCTACTCCCTACGACCCAGCAATCCTATCTAAACGCTATATTGTATACCACCCACCCACTCAGCAGCCCAATTCTCATATCCTGCCTACAAACCAGTGTACAAACTCCCCACGGTGTGTGATTTACTCATCCCACATGCCATAGATATCCGATATCCCCCATCCCTGCCTATTCTAATCCCTCCCAAATCTAATCCCTACTCTATCTGTAAAATCTCTCATCCCTCATCCCTCATCCCTCATCCCCACCTTCTCGCTCAAAACAAAAAGACCATCGAAAGGAATGATCGTATAAATGTACCTTATGTATGAATGAATATATGTATGTACGCACGCCCCATTTTGTGAAGAATCGGCAGCGGCACCACGGTCGCTGTCACTGGTTCTGGGTTTCGGAGGATACTCTACCTATGAGGGGTTTCAGAACTGTAGGGAGTGTAGGGAGTGTTATGGATATTGTCAAGATTACAAATGGAATAAGTGAATCATATCAAGATGATATAGATTACTCAAAGCTCTATGATAATGCTGCCAAAGCACACACAAAACACCACCTCATAGCCCATGTTTCTATTTACAAAAATGCCCGTGTGGCGCGAGATCACGTCTTCCGCCCACGAGAAAGTGATGAAGATGTTTCTTTCTATTCATCTTCACCTCCACCTGCACACAATACCAAACCAGGAGCAGGAGCAGGAGCAAGCCATCCTGCAGAGTCTCGACGCGAGAAAGACGGGTAATATACACAGCAGTCGAAGAAACGCTTGATGCAAGGTGACTCAGGCGGAAAAAACAGCCGTTCGAGCTGCCCCGCCGTGAATTAGATCTTATAAGGCTGATGCGAGAGCGATAGTGAGAAATTTATGTCGTTTGCGCGTCGTACTGACGGCGCGGTCATGGTATACGAGGTCGAGACATCCGAGGTTGGAAGAAGAACGCCGACTCCGCTATGTAATGTAATTCTCGTTTTGGTGGAATCTAATAATAACCTCGCAGGCGAAAAATCGCCATGGGGGGAATAACGAATGCTGAAATCCTCAATGCTAACAGCCATGGACAAACGAGTTCTTTGGCCATGCGTGCGGTGTTTGATGCCTGAGTGGAAATGTTAGCAGATGCTGAGTTGGAACGTACAGCCGGACAAACCATTGCGTTTTATTGGGATTTGTGTAGGCGTCCATATGATTTCGTATGTACTGCGTCGTCTCGTATCCTTCGGGATCACATGTGATGCTAGTCGAGCCCTCCTGCTGGTATATTCGAACGTAGTCGAACCGCATTTTCGCCGGTAGCGTAGTAGCGATACCTGTAAGGTTCAGAGCGGAGAAACCGGTGGACATTCCAAAATTCATGATGACGGCCATAGGCTCTTGGGGTATGACCCTTTGCCCCACGTTGCCATTGGGACCAATCGCTCGGGCATCAAGTTTCCAAACTGGGTGATCTGCCACACCCCAAGTAATCTGACCCGAGCCACCCGGCTCGTAGTAGTAGCTGTACGTCGCGTAGTCTTTGCCGTTGTACCAGTCGTTATTGACATTTGTCAAGCCAGACAAGGCTTGCTGGAATGGAGCTCCCTGATACGAATTGAGGAATGATATACTGTCATCATAGACTTCCATATAATCTGTAGGCCTGTCAGATCCACTCATATCCACTACATCATGGAGCAAATGAAGAACATACCAGTATTTGGCTGATACCAAACATCGAACGGAGCCAATTGACAACTTTGCGACACTGCTCCTATCATGTTGTTGAGACTTTTCGGGCCCAAATTTACGACACTGGCTTCTATCACATCGATCTCTGGAGCAGATCTTGATTTGCCTGGACTTGGATGATCTTCGCCCGAACATGTACACGCCGGTAATCGCATTCCTGGCAGGTAGCTAATACCATCATTCGAGCTCTGATTGGCACTGATGCCAACATCACACTGATCGTGGTAGCTGTACGGCCACATGCCATCCGTAGTAGCTGCGTAGCCAGGTCTCCCTAGATTGCCCATAGACCAAAACCCAGGCCAGAATCCAACCGTATCTCCCCTTCCAGGCAATGATATCGAAGCCTCAAGCATACCACCTTTGAAACACATTTGGTTCCACGATTGTAGCATCCCTGACCGGTAGTTCAGTCCGTGGGTTTGGAAAGCATCAAATTTGAGCTCAAGCACTCCGCCACTTGTCGTTACAGCATCCGGGTCGTACCACTCCAGGTCCTGAGTCACCCCGTACCACAGGTCCACAGCTTGAAAATATGGATCGTCTCCAGGATAAAATGTTCGACCATCGGTGTTGAATTCATCTGAAAATACAAGCTTCAGCTGCGTTCCATCTGGAGCTGTCTTGGTCAGAGCGGATTTCGGTGTATCCGGATCCACCAAACTCCTTCGTATATTCTTCATCAGGGGGACTTTGTTGGCACTTATGCAGTTTGGGTCCGAGGCACAATTCGATGCAGGCGCTGTGAACTTTTGCACGAACGTTCTGCGCCCTGTCAGCACTGAGATCAGAAAGGCTGGGTCAAACATACAATATAGGGTATCCAATGAAGAGAACTAGAAGACCACAGCATACAAGTGCCAACCCTCCGACATTGGCGAACCCTCTCTTGGTGAACACATTGCACTCTCTTGACTCCTTCTCGTTCGGATCCGGATTGTGTAGCCAGTCATCCTTTTCTACATCTTCCGGAAATAAAAGTAGTCCAGCGGATGGCAGTATGTTATATTTTTCCGATACGGTCTGCGTATTGACACCTTCTTCATCACTGCCAGCCCTTGACGGCGTCCTTGAGTCTGCAAATGGGTCCATTCCGTATATCTTGCTATCTCGGCCTCTACCATCAGAACTAAAGCTGGTTCTTCGCGACAGAGCATCTATAGGTGACCCAGGTACTGATTCTTCATCTCGAAATCTGTGCGTCCTTGATCGGGTGGGAGGAATAAGGAGAGTCTCGGAGGAGTCTATAGGACCGCCGTTGTAAAGCCTGTTCAGGCCAGGGCTATCTCGCACTGCCGTTGGTGCTGTTCGCGGTCTTTGCTGAGGAAGTAATGAACGTGATGATGGATTTCTTTGTGGTGCTATCGGTCTATTGCTGTTGGCGTCATTTGTGAGGATGTTGCTCTGAGAGCTGTTGAGACGGACGTGAGGGGTGGCCCTTGACGTGCCAGGTGGCGAATTCGGGTCACTGTCCGACATGGTAAGACGCGGAGCTCAAGATGGCGACACAGATGGCAGGAGCTATGCGCGGTATGTGGACGTTGATGAGGATGGTGTCAACCGTGGCGAGAGGGTGGAAGCCAGCTTCCTCTCAACTCCTCGTTATCAATGTGGAGGAGCCAGACAGCGCTCACAAAGTGTAGGATCTCTTTGTGCTTCTATGAGACAGTGAGCAGATTTGTGGGTTTTGGTCGCTGCAGTTCGCCGAAGTCCCCTGAGCAACAACAAGAAGGATTAGAAGTCGTCAAGACACGCGAATTGGATCAAAACGAATGAAGACGGCTTCAAATGCCATTAAAGATCGTAGTGAAGACGAAAATCTGCGATTCTATGCTGTCGTATGTCGAGGATGCTGTCGTTGAAAGCCCTGGTCAAGATTCTCGTTCTCACAATAGCCGGCACCCTGGGACTGGGATGGATGACTAATCAAGATCAACTAAATTGGCACACACTAGTAGAGTACCAATTTGCGCTTCTAGCCTAGAGTACGGGGCAACCGCTACAGCTACGACTAATCTTTCAGTGGAAGGATTGATGCTCAGGTTCAGCTCTACACTTCTTTAGCTAATCATGTTGGCCGGAAAGTACTCATAGATGGTTTAAATGGCATTCAGATGCTTCCGCCAGCGTCCCCTATTTGTTTTTGCCTCCCGAGGCTCCATTCGTCACCCACCCAGGAGGGTTAGTGCAACGCCAATCGCGGGCACTACCGTTTCTATTCTGGTCAGTGAATCGATTGGTCGCCACGATCGCATTACATATGGAACAGGAGCCTCATCAGCATGCGGCGTTCATCCTTGATCTTCTGTGAGAACCACAATGGTACCAGTGGAATCTCGAGTATCATCCATCCGGTCGTCCCTGGGAAGAGCAAATGGTCATCTATCTGAAGGGAGGATTCAAGCAATAGAATATATTCCCATGCAGGATCCTGGGCTGTATTTGGCACACTAGGCCGATCACTAATCTCCTTTATGGACCTGCTGGCCTTGAGTGACTGTGGATTTGCATTGAGGGACCATGCCACATCTTGGCCTTCGACAACAGTGTTGCGGTGAAGGTCCATTAGTTTTAGACGGTATTACCATGCTGTCAAATACAAGCGGCTCTTACGTGAAGAGCTTGGTGCTGCTGACCGTGGACTTTTTGGCGAGCATAACAGATCGATCTTTCTACACCACCATTGCTCCACAATTACCCTCTACGTTGTAGCCTCACGTAAGTCATCGATTCGTCAAATATAACACATACATCTCCCCTTCTCTCCCTCCAACCTCTCAGCTCTCCACACTCCTCGCTCTCAACCCCACAATCCTCCCTCCCTTCTCATCAAAACCAACAACATATATTTCCGCCCTAGCCCTCCCAGTCTCAACTCGAAATATCCTCGCCGTCCCATCCCCAGCCTTCTCCACCGCCTGCAGCACCTCCTTGTACCGTCCCTGCGGATCGAATTCTTGCGCCGTCATAGTCGAGACCTCTGACTTGACTCCTACAAGTTTCCCAAACTCATCTGCACATTCCTAACCGTCAGTCCAGCTTGCCTAAAACCACATCTCACAAATTGGCCCAATCATTGTGTGTCACGTACTCTCAGACGGCATATTCTTCCCATCCCACTTCAGACTCACAGGCTCAAAGGGTTCATCGGCCTCTGAGGTGTAGTATTGCTCCACATTCTGCAACGTAGGCGGGACGTCTGTATCCACGGCTTTCGTAGATGGCGCTGTCGATTTAGATTTCGTAGAGGCTTTGCTGGCGCCGGTGTCTTGGTTCGCTTGGTCTAGGAAGGAGGAGTAGGCTTCGTCGGACATTGTGCGGCGTTGAGGGGTGGGTTTGATGGCCGAAAAGGTGTTCAATTGATGTTTGTTGTGCAGGGCGTAGTGTGGAGAGCTGGGAAGGAAGGCTGTTGGGGAGAAAGTTGTGGATAGATTAAGCTGAGCTGGGCGTGATGTGGGGTGGCAGCGCTGGGCGCGCTTCTGTAGGCTTTGTAGAATGCGAGCTGGCCTGTTGCTAGATGGCATTCACATTCGGATGAGATCGCCCAACATTCGGAAAGGGGATTGAAAACTCGAGGTTGCATATTGGGACCGCTTGAGCTAGCGTGGAACGAGTACAACTTTAGCCTACTACTGATGTAGAGCGGTCATGTTCACGAAGGCAGATGAAACCCAATAGATGGTATGTAGGCTGGTTTTGATGTGCTCTGCTAGAGACCTGTGCTTCCCAGCCACGCATCTTCGGAAAATCGCTAAAGTCGAAAATGTAGAACATATAAGCAGGACGACTATGACTCCTTCTCGATGTCCTTCTTGAGAGCCCCGACCGCCAGCTTCTTCTCCTGCGGTGTCTGGAAAGCACCGTGACCGTACTTTGACGAGGTATCAATCCATTTAAGATCCACCTTCTCCAACGCTTTCCGGCTTGTGTGTACGAACATCGATTTGCGGAGGGTAATTATCCGCTTCTTGACACCTGGGCAGGCGCCCTTGAGGAGGATGAAGTCGTTTTTGACCTCGCCGTATCGAACGAACCCACCCATACTGCAGTTCGATTAGCTCCAGTATACCGTTGGATGCCACACCTCAGGACTTACGGTGTGATCCGCTTCTTTGAAACATCGAATTCGGTTGAGGCATTATCCTCCGCCGAACCAGAACCTACACGGTAGACTTTATGGTTGACTGAAGTACGATGATGGTAACCATCTTGACCGGCACGTCCCACGGTCCATTGCACATGTGACGGATGCCATGCTCCGATACAGGCAACCTTGCGGAGACCCTTGTGTGTCTTTCTCGGAAGCTTCTTGGTACCCCATCTGCTCGTTACACCCGAGAACCCGTGACCCTTTGTGACAGCAATAGCATCGACCATCTCATCCTTTTCAAAGATCGAGCCTATCTCGACTGGCTTTTCGAAAAGGCCCTTGCCGAAGTCGACCTTATCTGGAACACTACCACCATTGATCTGAATCTCCATCAAGTGCGCCTTCTTCTGCTTGAGTGGCGTTTTGCTAACTTGAGTATGTGCGAGGACGCGGACGACAGTACAATATTTCTTGATACGTTCGAGCTCGCGATAAATGGGCTTGCCTGCGTTCTCGGCGTGCTTCTTGGCGTATTTGGTGAAGGCCTTCTTCTTTGACTTATACCAGTTTTTGTAGAAGCGTCGCTTGACTTCGTCGCTGAGGTGCTCGGCCCAGACGGTGGTAAGAGAGCGAAGACCGCGGGGAGTCTCAATGTAGCCAACAATTCCGACAACCATCATCTGTACATGCATTAGTCCTTGGATGTAGCCATTGAGAGAAGAATCGTACGGGTGGGGTTTCGATAACGGTGACAGCCTCGACTATCTCTTTCTTGTGCATCTTCGCACCTGGACGATCGAGGTCGCGAACAATTGTAGTCATGCCAGCCTTGTACCCCATAGCTGCAGTCAAATGGACTGGCTCCTTAGGATTGTCCTTGGGGAAGCTCTTGACCTGGTATCGACTTAGTATCAGTAGCATCAGTGGAAAGTCCGAATTTACCTTGCCACGGTGTCTGCTCGCACGCTTTCGTGGCAGAAAGGCCAGCGACCCATGTCGGGGCGCTTCGAACTTTCTATGAGACATTCTGTACGTTTGTTGGGTTTTGTTCAAGATTGGAAATGGAGTATGCGAGGATTGATATCTCGCGTGTATTCAGTGCGAACTAAGCGAAGGTGGCTTGGCGCCAAGTTTTTGGGTCCATACCTACTTACTCTGCGAGTCTTCCATTTCTATGGTACTATTACTGGAGTCTGTATCTAAGCGGGAGAGCGTGGATCCAATGCGGCAGACCATAGATGACCAATGCTTCCTATCTAAAGCTGAAACCTCCGAAGCCTTCTCCCCAACCCGATCGAGGGTACATCAATGACTGTCGTCTTAGTCCCTCTGGATTGATCGTTCAAGGATTTTGGTATATCAAGTGATTTATTGAGATAAGATACTTGACACAATTTTGATTGAGATATAATCGGCGCCCCACCCCTAGTCGCTGTCGCTCCTAGGGGTTCCTACCTAAACGTCGTATTCACCTAAACGTCGGATTTTTTAATATTCTATTCTAAAAGTATATACTTCTCGCCCTACAGCTAGCTAGTTATAAAAGTACCTTTTAGAAGTATAAATTACCTTCTAATACTAATAGTCCTACCGGTGGAGAACCGCTTTTATTACTATATTAGCCTTTTCTACCCTAATTTCCTTAATATATTTTGCTTAGGCTAGCGTCTTCTTATCCTTCTTAATTAATTACTCTACCCTTAATTAAGCTAATACTTATACCTAACTAATAGTTATCTAGCCTCCCTTTTTAGTAATAGTACCCCTAAGTAACTTCTATTCTTTCTTTATTATAATGGCCTTATAAACCGCCTTAAAGTCCTACTTAGCTAATAGCTAAGAATAAGTATTTATAATAAAACCCTTTAGAGTATAATCTATTAATTATTAGAAGGCTAGCTATACTACTTAAAACTCCCTTACTATCTTCTAGATATATTCTATATATATAATAATATTACTAGCGGTATATAATATACGGCCTAATACTATTAATTATAAGGGAGGAGTACTTAGGCGGATATCTTCTAGCTTTATAACTTATATCTTTATAAGTACTACCTTAAGATTAAATAGGATAAATCTAGTCTTTTTAAAAGTTAATTTAATATTTTAAATTATAAATATCTTACTTCTTATCTATTTAAATATACTTAAGAAGTCTAGGTAATTAAAATCTATATTTCCTATTTATATAACCTTATTAATAGACTTATTATAATAATACTTAAATAGCTAGAAGAGACTAATATCTAATAGCTAAGTAAGATATATTAAATATAGCTTTAAAATAAATAATTCTATACTAAGAGTCTTTACTATTATATAAAATTTATAGGTATAATAGGAGCTAAATCTATTAAGAATTAATATTTAATACCTTTTATACTAATAGTAATATAAGAACTTATTAAAATAGAGTAGCTATTTAAGGGCTAGCTTATTATTTAAATAGCTAGAAGGTAAATAGGCTAGTATATAATTTAGTAAGAGGTTATTTACTACCTATTTATATAGGATATTTTCTCCTTTTAATATTAGGAATAGTAGGATACTATTATTAGCGCTATTAATATACTCTACTAATATAATATAGTCTTAATTATCTATATTAACTAGTTATAAAGGCTTACTCTTATAAAGTATTATAATATAATAGGTAATTTTATAGCTAACTTAGAAGCCTATCTTATCTATATTCTAGATATTATAGTCCTATATCCCTAGCTTATCTTTCCCCCTCTTAAATTTATTATAAAGTACTAGTATATCTTCTATATTATAAGTATTCTTTTAAATAGCTACTAGGGGTATCTACTTATATTTATAAAACTCTAGATATCTCTTAAAGAAGCGTATAACCTAGGATTTACTAAGTTTTTAATAGCGGCTAGGCCTCTTTCTTAGGATAAATTTTATAATATTATAGATATACTAGACGTAAATTAAGTATATTATATTATTAAGGCGTAGTATATAATTATATATTAACTACTCTTTAACTAGTATAAGTCGTACGTAGCTAGGTAGTTAACTACTCTTTAAGGCCTTCCCCGTAATATATCTCTATATACGTCTTTCCCTAATAATAAAATATCTAGATATAATAGTAATACTAGGAAAGTCGCCGTTAATAAATATATTATAAGCCTTTTATATACGTGCCTCTTAATCCTTATAAGCTATAGATATAATATAGTTAATAGAGAGTAGGTAGAGATGGGTTAATAATAAATATAAAAATTCCGACGTTAGGGTGAATGCGACGTTTAGGTGGGAACCCCTAGGAGCGACAGCGACTAGGGGTGGGGCGCCGATTAGTGGTATAACTATGAATCTTTGTTTACACTTAAGCCCGTGCCCGTGGTTTCTCTTGCTTCCATACTGATAGGAAATCGCTTTGGGTACTCTACGCGCAGGTTCCCGAGGGCTGGAGAGTTTCGGGGTATAGTTCTATGCGGCTCTCTGGAATGTTAGTAACGTGGGTATTGTGAGCCTAGCAAGGGCTAGCCAACTAGCAATCATCCTTACGGATCTACTTCTCTGAAGATGTCGCTAAGCGTCTCAAACGATGCGCGGACTCTAAAGTGATGCTTCATCCACAAGGACTGTAAGACTTCGAAGTCTTGAGCCGTGATCTCGTTGGCCCCCGAAAACTCGGGGATTTGATAACGCACGCTTGACAGATATAGCAATCAACATTGACGCTCGATAGACTCGTCATATCGGACTGCTTCCACCTTTGTGAGCGAGCTCGAGTTTCCGTTAAATGGGGATACTTGTTTTAGTATCGTATTTTATAGAATCTCGAGGGTTGGGGGGTATGAGAACGCAGTTAAATCGAACGTATGAAGAGACTTGGACAATTGTTCTTGGCGCTGGATACAACAACGAACATTCATCAAGGAATAGGAGCATGCAACCCCGATCGGTGACACTACACAGATAACAAACTCCTTCATAGACGATGCTGAGCCTCTTGAGCCTCTGTGTCTTGGGTGGTCTGAGCGGCAAGGTCGTAAGGTTGGTGGAAGTTGAGTAGGGCGCTTATTGATGACCCCACGCTGCAGAAATGCGTCAGCACCGCATTAATTCATGTCAGGCGAAGGGAAAAATAAGGTTGGTCGCGCAAGCCCAAGCGAGTGGGTCCATACGTGCATCCAAGCAAACGCATTTACGCAGCGCCGCCTTTTCCATCGCCAAAGGAAAGAAGGGAGAGGGTGTATTGCAAACTACTTTAAGGTAGTCCTTTAGTTCGAGGCTATGAGCAGACTGTTTCGTTCCCAATGTCCACTTCCTTCGAAGGTTGAAGTCTGGTTGCGCTGAGCCAAGCGATCTTCTAGTGCACTTCTAGTCACTAGTTCCAGTACCTCCCTTCGGTATCTGGCTGTCTCGGGAGAGCAAAAGCACGCACCCACCGCTTCGCCACAGCCAGTCAGTTTCTGGTTCGGTTTGACCCACCAACACATGCTTTATGCGCCTAGGGTTAATTCCTTGGTGTACTGGGGTAAGACGGGAAGCGGCTGAAAGGGATCTCGGAGAAGGAACGAGGGTATTCTCAGGAGGTAGAAGACACATCGCATCGTGTGTCGGCCCACCACAGCCTTGTCTGGGCATCTTCTCTAGGACTGAAATCAAGTCTGGCAAGTGTCCCACTGATACAGCGCTTGATGTGTGGGATAAGAATGTTGTACATCAGTTGGATGTCGATACCTATGTGGATAGGTAATCCCGTCACACCCACGCATAAAAATGTCGATCTCAGTGGCAGGCGATATCTCGGTAGATGTGCTAATCGGAGCAATCTGGAAGGGACAAGGTGGGCGACCGTTGGGTGGGGACAGGGATGAGTTTTGGGGTGTGGATGCGACTGGGCTGGGCCGTAAGCGGAGTAACCGTGGGCACCAACAAGGGGCGTCCATTGCTGGGTTAGTGGGTACGTAGTACTACTAGGCGGTTTGATGGGTTTCCCGCGTACAAGAGCGAAGGCACTGTAGGCACATGCGTGAGGCTTGCCGCTAATCCCAAGTCTGAAATTCTAAATATCGCAAGTCTCCTAGGGTTAGTTCTTTTGGTGCTCTGCCCTTTTTCCCTCTCTTGCTTCAATGGTGGGATTCACGCCGTCCCTCTCCCTCCTTTCTGCCCGTCGCAATCTTTCCAGAACTACCCGCCATGTCGTATATTCCACCATCGATGAACCCATAGCCTTGCCATCAGTCGTCACGATCAATACATTCGACTTGAGTGAAGCCATCCAACATTGGAAAATAAGCTATTTGGCCTTGCCAGGTATAACCGTCCGGTTGGTCCTTGACCGCTGCCTCCGCTGCCATCCCTCAATCTCCCTCCCTCCATCCACAAGCCCAAATGGCGGCCCATCATCAACATCCGCAGTCTCCAGGAGGAATGCATCTACATCATGGGCTACATGGTGGCCAGCCTCAAGTCAATGGTCATATGCCGATGCAGGCACACCACAAGATTACGCCCGCGCACCTGGCCTCGCAAAATGAGAGCGTGTGGTTGGGCATAGGTATATACACCTGCGCTGGATAGGGCAAGATGATGGACTAAGGCATTGTTTAGGCAGCACGTGTGAGCTACAAGGCGACTCGGATGGAGCGCTGTTCGCATACGAGCAGGCTTTACGGCACAACTTCCAGTCCATACAAGCCCTGAACGCAATCTCCTGCATCTTGAGGACGAAAGAGAATTTTCCAAGGGCGGTCGAATATCTCCAGACCATACTGAAATTGGATCAGAATAATGGCGAAGTCTGGGGAAGCTTGGGTGAGTCAACCTGCACTGGGGCTTGGACGTCTAATCTGATCAATGTGACTCAAAGGGCACTGCTTTCTGATGATGGAGGACCTTCAGCAAGCGTACGCTGCATATCAGCAAGCGCTATATCATCTTACAGATCCCAAGGTAAGCGCTCTTGCTGAACCCGAGGCCGGGATTCGGCTTATGGCTTGCAGGAACCGAAACTATGGTATGGGATTGGCATTCTGTATGATCGGTATGGCTCCCTCGAGCATGCCGAAGAAGCATTTTCGCAAGTCATGCACATGCAACCCGACTTTGAGAAAGCAAACGAGATTTACTTTCGCCTCGGCATAATCTACAAGCAACAACAGAAATACGAACAGAGTTTGGACGTATGTGGAGGGCTTTAAATCCATAGAACTAAATGCTAATCTGACATTAGTGCTTCAAATTCATCGTTCAGAATCCTCCGAGGCCGTTGACCGAGGAGGATATTTGGTATCAAATAGGCCACGTTCATGAACAGCGCAAAGACGTAAGTGTCGTCCTTCTGTTGTCAATTCATTATTACTAAAAGGTCATGGACAGTACGATTCTGCAAAGGCTGCATACCGGCGAGTTCTCGATCGCGACCCCAACCACGCGAAAGTGTTGCAGCAGCTCGGATGGCTGCATCACCAAGAAAGTCCGCTGTTCACTAGTCAGGAGCAGGCAATCGAATATCTGGAAAAGTCGGTAACCTCTGGTATGTAACCTTGCGCCCTGAATACCCGTCAATATACTAATCCTTGCAGACGATACCGATGCCCAGAGCTGGTACCTTCTCGGAAGGTGCTATATGTCTCAACAAAAGTATTCGAAGGCGTACGAAGCGTACCAGCAAGCAGTCTATCGAGATGGTCGCAACCCCACCTTCTGGTGCTCCATTGGTGTACTTTATTACCAAATCAATCAGTATCGGGATGCGCTTGATGCATACTCCCGAGCAATACGCCTGAACCCGTACATCTCAGAGGTCTGGTACGATCTCGGTACCTTGGTAAGTCGCAACGTTCCCAGACCACGCATCCATCCAGTACTAACGTATCGCAGTACGAGTCTTGCAACAACCAGACTGCCGATGCCTTGGACGCTTATCAACGGGCATTCGATCTCGACTCGACCAACATGCACATCAAGGCACGACTGCAGCTCCTGCGCAACAATGGGCAGTCTACGGGAATGCCAAATCAACAGAATGCACCTATGCCTCAGGACGTGCATCCCCAGCAATACCAAGCTGCAGGTGTTGGGGCTCCTCCAGGGGTCCAATGGGGCGTGCCGTCAGGGCCAAATTCAGTGCTCCACGGCACCGCTCCAGGTCCAAATGGCTCTGCACCCGATTGGTCTCGACGGTTGGCAGATATACCCAACCCTACGCAACCACCTGCTCAGCCCACCAATCTATATGATCAACGCGAACCACTTCGACCGCCGCCAAGGCAGATGAGCCCCCGCCAAGAGCAAATAAGGCAATACCAAGAACAACACCGTCATACCCCTATTCGATGCGGCTCGCCTCCGCCAAACATGAACCACAACGGACCAATCCCATATCCGCCACCACAGGCTCTGCCGCAACCGCAGCCGTCCATTCCTCAACCAGCTCTTCCCAATCGCATCCCAAATCCCAATTATGGCGCTCCGGACCCTGGTCTGAGGCTTACCACGGCCATGCCTACCAGCGTACCTGTCGGTCCTGGCCCAAGAGCTCCATACGGACGTGGTGACAGTCCTCCGCCAGAGATAAGGCCAATTGCGGAACCGAGGCTGGCTTCCCCAGGGCCAAACTATCCCCAGCAACAATATCAACTTCATGCCAATACCTCCCAAGGGGTTGGCATAGCCGCTGGGGCGCCACCTCCAAGAGCGGCCCTCGCTGCTGCCGAAGCTGCAGCACGTGAAAGCCATGATCGACCAGTGATTGGTTTCAAGCGTGGCCACGAGTCCGATGACGAGTACAAGGTTCCCAACAAGTACCCTACCAATGGGGAGAACAGAAGCAGGCTGGAGGATCACCGCCATCGTCGACCGTCTCCCCCAAATAGCAAAGCATCTCCACATCCGAGGCAAATTTCTCCACGCGGTAGACCCCAGCCTCCTCCCTATGGCCGACCGGCGTCGCCCCCTCGTAGTAGACACAGTCGAAGCTCCTCCGCTGCCAAGCGTGATGAGCCGAGGAGGGTGGATGAGAACTATCATCCCTCGGAAGTAGCGCATCATCCCCCAACGCTACCGTCGATGCAGCAGCAGCCGCCACTGACTGAGCCTCCTCAAACACCTGCGTCCGAGACTGGTCGCGATGAGCGCAGAGAGACGTACGAAGCAGCAGCTCGAAAGATGGACGTTGACGAAGATTACGACGATGACGGCGAAGACCAGAAGCGGAAAGAGGACCGGAATAGCCCGCAACCCATGCAAATGAACGGCCAGTCGACGAAGATTGAAGTACAGGCTTGAGGAACCTTGGCATGTCACGTGTGTCCCGCTCTACTCCCTCCAACTTCTCCAGCGGCTGATGACGTCGTCAGCATCCGCCAACGGCGCGAACCTGTTGATAATAGTCTCTGATGGCATTACGATCCAGATCTCCACCACGGTTCCACAGCATTGGTGTGGGCTGCTGCACTACATACTCGTCGATTCAACCATGTTTATATCTTATGTGTGTGTGTGCATTAGTGTGTCCTTGAATTATACTTCTTAATTGATGCATGATATTCCCAAGGGAAGGGTTGGTAAGGCAGGCAAGGTAGATATATGACAACATTACACAAAGCGGAGCGATTGATTAAATTATTGGGCGGAGACTTTTAATGTATCCTTTTTGGGTGTGTGTGTGTGTCTATATAGTAAGTGACAAGCTGAATGAATGACCCTTTTGTACGATTCTTATCCTCCTAGCCATCCACTAGTGAATATCTTTAGATACAGTCAGACCGAGCTATACTGATCTTGGATGTACTAGTATCCGCTTGATATATCATCGTCATCAGACAACTACGTAACCTAGCCTACCGTCATAGTTGACTGATACTAAACATGACAATAGCCCCTTTGTAACGCTATCTATCCCCTTGTGTATATTGCAAATAGTATATCGATGCACATAGGCCGGCTGGTCTGACTGTCGTAATGAAATTCTAGGGGATGTGGCTGGCTGGCGAAGGTAGATGCGCGTGAATGAATGAGTGAATAGGTATGTATATTCTAAATTATAGCCCCTATCATTACCTATCCCATCCCATGCCATTCACAATCTTCCACTCCCACTCCACCCCTATCCTATCCATCCTTCCACCCCCTCGCAAAAATGAAAATCTCCTATTAGCCTAGTCCCTACCCGTTGATAAAACAAAGAGTGGACGTAACAGCGTCTTGGAAATCATGTAAAACTCTACATTTGCAACGTATTTTTCTTAGATAAGTAAATCGAAGCACATCAAATCGCATCAAATCCAAAATGTTATTACTCCTATAGATCCTCCCTATAGAAGCCACACTTCATCACATCATCCTAGGGAAACATCTATGATATGGTAGTAGTTATTTGAGATTGAGAATGTGTGGGTGGTTTGGAAGTCTGAAGATTTTCAAAACCGCTATAGAATAGAATTGATTGTGATAGATATGGAGAGATGATCTATTGTTCTAGATACGAAACTACTTCTAGAATTAGCGATGAGATTGATAGTATCTAAGATCGGTACTTTTAGAGGGGGTTTTATGGATTAGATGGTAACCTTATGATCTATAGTGTACGGAATAGGTTAGAATAGAATAGAATAGAGTAGCGCTAATAGGGAGGAAAAGAGAGAGAGAGAGAGGGGAGCAGGTGGTAGGTAATAAAGAACGGGAAATCGAAGGAAAATACGAGGATTAAATAGTAAGGAAACCTCCATCCTCTAAAAATTCCATCAAAGAACCTAAAACCAAAACCCTACACACACGCACGCACAAGAACACGACCAAATCAACACTCACTTACACCCTCATCATTTCCTCTACCTTTTCCTTTACCTTTACCTACCTACCATACAGTATAGGCATCCATCCATCCATAAAAGCCACGGTACCCATACCAATAATGTTATTCTATATCCACAACCAAAAGTTACCTTATCTATCCTGGAAATAATCTCTCGAATCTGTTCGAAAAGGAGCCTCTCACCTCCCTTTCCCCAGCTATTAATACTCCTTGCCTTATTGGAGGATAAAAGTGCTATACGAACTGTATTCTATGTATGCATCCTATACCATACCATCCCCTTTCCCTACCATACCAACACACCAAACCCCTCATTCCCTATCCCTATCCGCATCCCCACCCCTTCCTACAGCGAAGAAAGCAGAGAAAAAGACCTTTCCCATTCCCCATTCCCCATCCACCATTCACCATCCCCCATCCCATCCACCATCCACCACCCACCATCCACCACAGACCTCACGCACAGTCCATCAACTAGCGAAACAACACCTCATCCCCAAACGCATAGATAGCCCACACCTTAAGGAGAACGACCGAACGAACATCAACAGGCAACGGGTAGAAAACGTAATCACTCTACGATAACCAGATTTTGTCATCAAAGGAGGCTTGGAAAACTCACGAAGGGATGCTGTCTTCATCTAGACAGTTCCCATTCCGACGTTTACGGTAGGTAGCACCGTATGAAAGCTCCAACACAACATGATGCACGAACGCGTCAATACATCTAGAACTTCCTTGATCGTAGCTCGAAAAACCCTTGTGGCCGACGGATGTTCGAACGTTATTAGTATACGAGTCTTCCAGTCTTCATAGGAGGAGGAATGGACGCTGATAGCCTAAATCTGACTTCTTCATGCAATGATCTGTTAGGCTCTCTCCGGAGATGGTTGCATTGTATTGTTACACCCGTCCTGATTACCAGCAGGCCCTTACATCCCTTATAAGCCATATCCGTCCTCGAACCTAGTTCTGCTAGAGTCATCTCTTACAGCACTATACAGCAAGCCCTTGCGCAATCCGCTTTTAACCCAAAGCCTGATCTTTCGATGCGATAAACTTACAAAATGAATGTCCAAGAACGCAGGTATCCTAACATAATGCACCACTATTTCGCATGGTAGGATTAAACAAGAGCTATAACGGGTCGGACAGTGTGTCGCCGCGACACTTTCCAAGAGTGTATGCCTCTTGTGATGGTCCGTGAAGCATACTTAACCAAACCACACTGAGATATCAAATATGTATCCCAGGCACCGATGTTACTAGGCCGTGGTACCGGCAAAGTGGCGTGAATCGATATGCCATCTCCGTCTCAAAATCTCATTAGAAAGGTAAGAAAGATTGAGCAAACGACGAGCATGGTGCAACTTCAATTCAATCAGCTAGTCGTTTGACAGAGATCTATGTGGATAGATTGCCGATAGCAAATGTTTGTCCGGTATGTTGTGTAGCGTTCTGACTTCGCCGGGCTCGCTTTGAGGGGCCGCCATCACGTGGCGGGTTGTTTTTCCGTTTGCTAACGACCCGCTCATCCTCTTGTTTGATAACGTCGGCGAATGCAGCTTTAAGAACACGGTGAAGTTCTTGAGCCGCGTAATCGGTGAGGATAGTCTTGACGAGCAGGCATGCCTGATCCTTAGTGTATCGACCTAAAGGCAGAAATTCGGCGAATCGGAACGCAATGTTTCCGTCGGCTAATTGAGAGGCACGATGTACTCGGACGCCGAGGTCTTGCGCATTGAACACAAATGAGAAGACCCGGACATTTTTGAAGAAGGTCTCTGCCTCTCCCGTGCGAGCCATCCACAGATACATGTTATACAGAGCCTGGCTAGCACTGTGCAGATTCGCGATGTAAGCATCTTGGAGGTCTGAGCCTGCTTTCTTTACCTCCATGAAAAGGAAGGGAAAGCACCTGCTGCCACCGTCTGGAGAGATACATCTCTCCAGTTCCGACGGGATAGGGTCAGAGTCATCGTCTTCTCCAGTGAAGGACTTCAACGTGAAGCTGATGGCAAGGTCCGGCTTGGGCAGTGAGACGTCATCATCTTCCCGAGAAGGCAAGCGAGAGTCTTTCGGTTGTGACCATTGCCCCTCACAGTTCTAATCGAATATGCTGCCTAGCCAATATTGATTGACGATGTTTATCATTATAGTTCGCTGGAGAACAGCTTCATTCCTGGCAAGGCATCGTCTCAGATCAGCCTGGAAATATCCGTTGTTCACTATGGGATAGTCGATCTTGGATTTCCCTTCGTCAACGTTGAAGGAGAAGTCATCGATAAAGGGGTAACAGTTTTCATTGGGGTGGTCAACCGTCAGCTGGAGGAAGTCCTTCAGCGTACGCTGAAAGTCTTCAGTGTCTTTCAGCAGTCGCTTGGGAAGCTGAGTTTTCAGAATAGACTGGAGATGCGGAAGCTTCTCATCGTTGTCGTTTATGTCGTCTCGCTTCACTCGACGAAGCCTGAGCTTATTGTCCGTTACTTTGACGCTCTTAGTTCCCTTTTGTTTTGCTGTAGATTCGATATTCGTTGTGTTCCTAGAAGTTGATCTAGACTCCATATTCTCACGCGATTCATACACGACACCAGGTACTGGTGCTGTGTACAGCGTCTGGGCTTGATGATAACTTCCGGGTAAGACAGGTTCAACTTGGTCGAGCCAACGTGCAAACTTGAGATAATCAGCTTTGATTTATAACTTTTGGTGTCTTCGCATACTCACTTGACCTCGTTCTGAGCCTCTCCGCTGTTGCGGAAGTTCGGCGGCTACTGTATCTACCTGTCGACGTGATCTCCTTGGTTGTTTTGCCCCAGTCGCCCGTGATACGATAGGGCGGCTCTTCTCTTCCGGTCGACTGCTGGTGTGCAAAGTGCCCCGGGGACGGCCACGTTTTGGTCGTTCAGATGGATTATGAGAAGGACCCGGCTTCTGAGTTCCTTTCCGACGCCGAGGCAAAGGAGTGATCTCTTGAACTGGTGTGATCCCTGTAGCTCCCTCCCTCTTCTTCTTTACCCGAGCCCTTGTGCGTGGCGGCGAAGCCTTATCAGATGGAGGATCAAGGTTCTAGTCCATGTTCTGCATCAGCCAAGAGTCACAACCTGGCTTGTGATCTAATTTGTCATGGGCTGTCTGTACCGGTGTAGTATCTTCTGCAGGTTGCTTTCTTGCCCCTGAACGCGTGACTCTCGTCATGAGACTGTCGATAGATTGCGGTATGGACTCGAATGCACTGTGTAAGCTCTTGCAAGGCTGTGGGTGTCGGAGTCGTCATATCCGATCAGCTTACTTGAAGCGGGATATGATGAGCGGCTGCGACTTATTGCTTGTAGAGGTGTAGGGGACGTCGCTGCTACTGGGCCACGTTCCACCTGCTCTGACCTGCACCTCAGATAAGAGCGGCGGCTAATAAGACGTGGGGTCAATTGACTTTTCGAAGCGAACCTGCAGTCCTCCTGTTTTTGAACGAGTGTACAAGATGTGTATCATCTCATCCGACTCTCCCAGTGTTGGCCACAACAACCACTTTGGGGCGACAGGAACCGCTGTGCGAGTATAGAGTTAAGAAGTTGGAATGTCAGAGTTTCGAGGAGCCGGAGGCGGACCGCGGGCAGCTCCTTCCCACAGCTTAGGGTTGACGGGCTAGCCCGGGGCCAAGCCACGCCCCTCGGCCTTGACTCGCTGACCATAAGGTACCACATACTATAGGCTCATCGAGTATCGTATCAAAAACGAGGCAGCCCACGTAGCTCAGTACCTCACTCATCCTTATTTCGCTATTGGGGCTACTAAAATACATCCTAGCCTCCGCTTGCACATCGCTACAGGAGCCAATCAAAGCAAGCCTCAACTACGTAGCCCCTTTTCTATAGACGCTGTAAGTCCGAATGGAGAATCCACAAACAAGACCGAGAGCGTTTGACAGATTCACAAAACCTCAGCTGAGACACGCTGATCCAACGGCTCAAGCAAGCCATCAAGAGCGTAGAGATCCGCAACTACAGTCGGTTTTTTAGAATAATATGAGATATCAAGAAATGAGAGTGACCATGTTTCGTAGCGACTTACTAGAGGGTCGCTATCTCGAAGCGAGATTAGATGTATGTTTAGGTTATTATAGGCTTATAAGGATCTGTATAGTATTAGTAGGTATATAGCGTAAGTACGGAGCTATATAGATCCTAATTAGGAATAGCCTCTAATACTAGGTCTTAAGCTTTCTTTTTATGAAATCTAACTATCTAACCTATATATTATTAGGTAAGGAAATTTTAAATTTTATTCTATAAAAGCTAGTATAAATTAGTATAGATTAGTATAGATTAATACTTTACTTATATCCCTAGCTAACCCTAGCCCTACCTCTATACTTACTATTATAGATCTATAAATACTATAACCCCTAGAAAGGTTTATATAATCTCCTACTATTTTTATACTAATTATTATATTTTTATTATAATTATATATATCTCTATCTTAAAATCTCTTCTATTTATATAAATTAATATAATTCCTTATAAATATATTATAATCTATAATACCTTATATAACTCTTAAAGAGGAGCCTAATACCAGCTATATAATACCTATATATATTAGTAAGGAGGCTTAGCCTAGAGATATAAATAAAAAGAAATCTATAGTTCTACTCTAAACTAAACTAGTTATTATAACTAAGAAATATCTTATAAAGACTAACTTAGTTAAACTAGGAAACCTGTAAAATATAAAAATATGCGTATTATATATATATAACTAATGCACTTATATATTAGCCCTAGAGCTTATTATAATACCTCTAATTACTATAAGCTACTATTTACACCTCTATAATACTAAAAGCGCGCTTAGTTTTCTAATTATTTATTAGGGCGTATAAACTAGATATTACGATTTAGATAATATTTATAGAAAAGGTTTATTAAATGTTATAGCTGATATTTACGCTACCTACTTAGTATTTAATAAATATGCCTTTCTTAGAATTAGCGCCGTTATTATTATAATTATATTAGGCGGTATTATTACTATATCTACCTATCCTATATATTCCTTTAATAGCGCCGTTTATACTATTATTATAAGTAGTATTATTATTAGGAATTACTATTTATCTACCTATTCTAATTATAGTAGTCTATCCGCGCTACCCTAATTTATCGCCTATATTAACACCGGTACTATTATTAATAATATATAAAATTACGCTTATAATACTTAATACGTATTTATTATACTATTTACTTAGTATTTATAAACTACCTTCTAATAGAACTATTCCTACCTACTCGACCTCCCCGTATTATAGATTCTCTTCTTAGATCTTACTACTTTCTAGTTAAATTTCCACGCGTAACTTTCTTCTAACCTACTTCTTAAACCCTATATATTTACCCTTATTACCGTTTATAATAATTATATTACTACCCCTTACCGTCTTATACTATATCCGATCCGGTTATATTAGCCTAAATATACCCTAGAAATCCTCTATTAACTAGGACCTATAAGCGCCTTAATTTATAGGTAGATCTTCTCCTTCTATTATATATAATATATAGCGTCTTATAGGTTACTACCTACTATCTATCTTTAGTTTACTCGGCGATATATATCCGCGTTCTAAGGTAGAGTAAAGGAGAGGAGGGAGGTTATTATCCTATCCGATTTAAGAGGTTAGCTATATATAGACGGATAGAATAAGTAGAATTACGCTATTAGCTATTTCCTCTTAAGCCTTACTAGTATATAAGGATAGCGGTATTAAGGTTTAATACTTATACTTTAAAGAGCTATTCGGCGATATTTAATTAATACTAGGATTATTACCTTATATAGTTTTAAGTTAGCTATTATATCCCTCTTTATATTAGTTAGTTAGGAATATCTACCCTAAATACTTAAAGGACTATTGTATTTATTATTATCTAAATCGTTTAAGGGCGGTAGGTTATTTAGTTAACTACTATTAATATCCCTCCTATTCGCCTTATTATTAATTCTATTTATAACCCTAATATTATAAAGTATATCCCCTACCCCTTTTAAGTAAAGCTTACGGATACGGCTCTTATAAAGGTTATTATCTAGGTTATCCTACGTACGCTACGTCGTTTACTAGCGCCCTATAATAGTATATAATTAGCTCTCTATTACGTATCTATATATAATAGTAAGATAGCCGGCTATATACCCTAGGCCTTTTTACCCTTAAATTTCTTAATATAGTAATCGCCACGCGCGTATTTAGATATATAATATCCTACTATTATCGTAGTAAAAATTAATAGGATATTAGGTAGGGGGTTAAAAAACTTCCTTATACTTTCTTTATTAATAAAACTAGTCTTTATTAGTTTATATACTATATTTATAAGTACTTTTATTAGGATAGGATTCGCCTACTTACCCTTTCTATTACGAACCTAATATTTAATTAGAATTAATATTAGATAGAGGGGTAACTTATATTATAATATATAAAAGTTAGGAGGTTTAATAATACCTTAGCTTACGCGGTTACCTCCTCTTATAAGCTATCCTATTTATATACTAATATTACTATAACTCGTATAAGGTTTAAAGAGTATAAATATTATTCTCTAAATAAGTTAACGAACTAGTACTTAGTTTAATTAGGATAGGAGGTAATTATAAATATTATACTAACCTTTTAGGCTTTAACTTTAATAGGTATACTATCTACCCTATTTAACTTACTTCTAATCTTAAGCCTTAACCTTTTAATTACCTCGTCCTACGCGACTTTTATTTAACTACTTAGTTATATAGGATTATCTTCTAGCTATATCTCTCTTCCCTTCCCTAGGCTCTTAGCTATACTAGAAAGAATTATTACCTTTAGATACTTCGTATAATTAGGGATAATAATAGTATACGTCTTACGAGAGACTACCTTATTATAATATTTCTCGTCTTACTAGAGATATAGTCCCGTTCTATTACTACTATAATAATACTTATTAGTATTAGGGTTTAATAGGATATTAGGGATTATACCGCTCGCTCCCCCTACTAGACTTCTTATAATAGGACTTATTAATAGTTAATTTCTCCTTAGATTATATTAGCGGACGATTATAATATAATATAAGATAGGTACCCCTATCTATATATATCTATTATTAATAGAGGACGTAGCGCGTTTTTACTTCTCTCTAACTTAAGGTTACTTATTCTCTTTATTACTTAATCGCCTACGATTATTATTATTATTATTAGAAACTAATAACTTAGTAGATTACCTATTATTCCGCCTACTATAATCGCGTCCTTTATCTATCTTATAGTTCTAGAGTTAGGTTATATTAGTAACTAAGTACTACGCGTCTTAAGATAGTAGTCTTACCCTCTTATATACTATATTAGTATCGTATAAAGAATAGGTATTATATTCTTATAAGTAGATAGAAGGAAGAAGTAGTAGATTATATTATTAATAAATTTGAATATACTACGGTTAGGGGAAGGGGAAAACCCCTAAATTATTAGGAAATTAACCTATTTAACGTGGCGTTAAGGGGCTAAGCTAAGTTAATTAAACTAGATAGGGTTTAATAAACTAATTAATATTACTTTAATTTATATCGAGTATATTAGTACTAATAACCCCTACTACTTATTTATAAGGAATACTATTACTAGTAATACCTACTATTACTCTTAAATACGATATCTTTATTATATTTAGGCGTAGGGCGCCTTATTATAAATACTATCTAGACTCTAGTTAGTTAAAACCGCTTATTAATACTACGTATAAGACTTATTCTAATATATACCGTATATTATCTAGTAGCTACTAAACCCCGTATATTAAAAGTAAAGCGCTTAGTACCTTAAGTATATATTTCTACTAGCGCTACCCTCTATTCCTATTTATTAGTAATAATAATACTTAGTAACCTAGGGTAGGCGTGAATAATAGCGTCCTTTATCTTATTATAGCCTAGGTCGGACCTAATTAGGGCCTTAAACTTTTTAAAGTTAAGGTTATCTATATCTAATAGTTCCGTATATATATTACTCTTTTAAATATCCTAAGTTATATATATTATACTTTTATCCGTATTATTACTATTATATAATATAGTATAGTAAATAGAACCTATATATTAATTAAGTTCCCTAACTAAATATATAGATTATAGTCTCTTATCTAAATCCCTAGATAATTTAGCGCTTAATATTTTATAATCTTCTCTACTATCCCTACGGCGTTATTTAGCCCTTATCCGTCTCCTCTAATTATAATTATTTTATTAGGCGAGGAAGAGGAGATATTAATCCTTCTACTATTTAGGGATACTATTAAATATATAGGTAAACTCTTTATATATATTAGCGAACCCGGATTATAAGTAGTCTCTTACCTTCTTTATATTTAATCTTTAACCTAGTAGTCTTATAAATTCTAATTACTTTTATAATTAGGCGAGAAGAAGCGTATAAGCAGTTTAATTAATTTCTAGTATATCCTTTATAATCTTAGCGGACCATCCTACGTTATTAAAATCCCTAGGATTTATTCCTATTAAGTCTAGTCTAGGTAGCTAACTTTTATAGGCTTAATAAATCGTCGTATATATATTAATATTATAGTATTATTTATTAGTAAACCTATATAGTATATGCGGTAATATATACGCTACGGAAAGTCTATTACTTACATTTTATCCCTACCTCTAGGTAGACTATAAATATAAATACTAAATATATTATTATTTAAGTATTATTATACTACTTCCCTATTATAATATTTAAAGTATTTACTATATTACTTTATAGCTAGGGCTACTCTAGTATTATAATATAGAATACTATATTCCGTATCCTTAATAAAGAAGAATAAAAGGTACTTCGGCAATTCGGGAACCCGGCCCTGGAAGCTCAGGCAGCTCAACCAGCCCGTACGAGAGGACTTGTACTCAGGAGTTATCGTGCTAGCCCGAATAGGAAATATTATAAGTATTACGTCATATATCACTAATAAAATAGTAAACTAGGCTAACTTTAAAGTTTAAGCTAAAACGGACTAGTACTCGCTAAGATACTAGCTCCTAAAGTTAGAAGTTTTTTTTTCTTCGTTTTAAAAACCTCTAACTTTAGGAGCTAGTATCTTAGCGAGTACTAGTCCGTTTTAGCTTAAACTTTATAATTAGCCTAGTTTACTATTTTATTAGTAATATATGACGTAATACTTATAATATTTCCTATTCGGGCTAGCACGATAACTCCTGAGCACAAGTCCTCCCGTACGGGCTGGTTGAGCTGCCTGAGCTTCTAGGGCCGGGTTCCCGAATTGCCGATGTATGATATTATTATATTATAGTTATAGTATTATATATTAAGCCTTCTTATATCTAGTAGTTAAGAAAAGAAAAATACTTAGATTATAGTTTTATCTATCTAGTAAATAATTCGCCGTCTTTTATTAGCTTAAAGAGAATAGCCTTCTATTTTATTACTCGTTTAGTCTATTAGAGAGATTTCTCGTTATATATTATATTATAAGTCTTAGTCGGTATAATTATTAATATAAGCTATATTATTATTTCCCGTACCCTTTCCCGTATACGCTAATATAATATATATACTCCTTATAATTCCTATTAAGGGGATAAGTCGACGCGCTCTAAGTATCCTTAGATTAGTAGCCGTACTAATCGGCCATAATTCTACTTCTACTATTCTATAAATCTTATACGGAGCCCCCCCTTTATAAATTCTTAGGAAATTTATAAGGGCTCCGCTATACTTTAATAGTTAACCCTTAGTAGTTAGACGCCTTATATCTAATACCGTTATAAGAAGCTAAAGCTTAGTAGGCCTTTAGTTATAAAGTAATACTATACGAGCTTAAGGCCTTAATTCCTATATTAGGATATAGTTATATCTCCACTTTCCCTAATTTTACTAGTTTACCGTATATATTATATTATTAATAATAAGATTCTCTACGTCTTCTAGATCTTTCCTATCTAGTTTCTAATATCTTATTAATAAATATAGGTAGATAAAGTATATATCTACCTACTTAAGATTATATTCTCTTCTATCTATATTTCTATTAATTATAGTCCTCCTATCTATCTCTTCTTAGTATTAGCGTACGAAGACGGCTAGTATCTTAATAAGGCCCTCTACTTATAGATACTATTATATTATAAATAGTATATACTAGACCCTATTATCTAGTCTAATAGCTAAAACTATTTATATTTACTACTTATTAGGTTTATATTAAAAACGCGATAATTTAACTTCGCGACTAAGCGTTAGTACCTTAGCTATAAGGTCTACCCTTTTTAGGGTAGATAGCCTTATTATAAACTAAAATAGGTCGTCCTCTATAACTAGTATTTATAAGTAGCGGGTAATATAGTATATAAGTTATTCTTAAAAGTTTTCTCGCTTATTAATTAAATTAAAGAAAGCCTTAACTAGATAGTAATATACCGCCTCTTTATACTTACTATTATAGTTATTTATAATACTAAATCGCCGAATCTACTCCGCGTAATATATTATTACGTGGAGCTTTAATATATTAAAATAGCTACCTAGGTTCGCCTTATTAACTAGCCTATACTAGCTAAAATAGGTCTTAAATTTATTAAATTAGTATAGCGCGTCTTTAAGATATCCTAGTATTTTATTATTATATAACTAGTATTAAGTAATTAGGATAAAGTCTACTAGTACCTAGGTATATTTAATTTCTAAACTACGTAAATTTATAAATAGCGGAGTAATTACTAGTATAAGTTATTATATAATAGCTTGTCGGTCCTTACCCGTCTACTATATAACGGCGCTATAATACTTAAAAATCTTTAGGTCGCGGAAGGGAGGAATATTATAGAATCTTTTATCTAATTATACCTTCCCTAGTACCTCCTTTAATATCCC
>JAABUY010001120.1_pt1 | contig 38212 bp, 31 predicted proteins | sample 5560271 | NCBI WGS metagenome assembly JAABUY01 (sample SAMN10711886, study PRJNA513374) | rock metagenome | isolation source: Antarctica rocks | place: Antarctica: Victoria Land, University Valley
TGCAGAGATGTGGTCGTGGTCAAGAAATGCTACTCTGTCTTTAGTGCCAGACGTATTTCATCTGTAAGCTGCAGTGTCAAACTACAGTAGTGTAAAATTAGACGCTTGTTCCATGCGGGGATGAAGCTATGGGGTTTTCAATGGGTTATCGGGATTCGGTGAGGCTACAGTTCAAGCCTGGTGCTTTCCCGGGTCTGATTGGGGACTGAAGGGGGTGTACATGTTGGAGTATATATGGATGAAAAAGCGTATACCTTCTTGATACGTTATCTTAATATTACAAACTGCCACAAATTGTACCTCATCTACGATAATAACAAACCCCGAGTCAAACCAATCAAAACACGTTCACTTCATCGCACGTCCGATCAGAGCACTGAGCTCTTGAATCCTCGGCCCAGGCGCCACCATCGAAAAATGGTTCACATCACTCAAAACCTGAATCTTCAAATTCCCCTTCCCAACCAACTCGTCCCAACCCCGTCCACTAAAATCGGTCCGGTTGTTAAGAAGCCAAAGCATCTCCCTCGGATCATCAGGGCGGATTTCCGGTCTAGGATCACTCGGGTGCTTGCAGATCCCATCTCGTGCGTAAATAAGATGCGTTTCCAATGGAGGACCCGCAAAAGGGTTGACAACGTAATCGTCCAAGCTCCTTATGAAAGCGTCGAAATGCGGTCGAAGCCAGCTCGGGGGCGCTTGCCCCTTTGTTCCAAAGAAATCCAAGCTTTCGAAAAAATCGTACATGCGCTGTGGCGGATTCTCCAAGCCGACGGGGTTGGGGGAGTCAATGAGGATCAGTCGGGCTGTTTCCTCGCCACTGCAAGCGAGTTGTTGGGCGGTTTCGTAGGCGCAGATGCCGCCTGCTGACCAGCCGCCGAAATAGTAAGGGCCTTTTGGTTGGCGGAGCCGGATCTCGGCAAGATATTTAGTGGCTTGTTGCTCTAACGAGGCCTTCATGTTCTGGGGGGTTTTCATCCATGGACAGTTCAAGCCGTATACGACGACATCGGGCGATATTTGGGGAAGCGAGGCGTAAGAGGTGGCGGATCCAGAGCCGTCGGGGAAGAGGAATAGTGCTTTTTTGGCTGTCTTGGGCTTTCCTTGGAGCAAGATAGATGTCGCATGAGGATCCGTATCTATTGCAGGTTGAGCAACCTCGGGGGTAGTATTGATAGTGGATTTGTTGCCGCTTGGTTCTTTCGGCTTCAGGCCCAATGAGTTCTCGACCTCGATCAGAGTGTCATTATCGGCAAAAAGCGTCTGTGGGAGTTCCATTTCTAAGACTTCACCAAGCTTGCCCATGATCGTTAGCGAGAGCAGTGAATCTAAGCCCAGCTCCGAGAAGCTTGTCGAAGGTGTCAAGTCTTCGCTGGCGACACCAGTCTCTTCAGCAATAGTAGCGCGAATAACGCCAATAATATCGTCCGTTTCTGCAACTGATGTTGCACTTGTATCGTAGTCTTCAGACCCGGCTTCTGATACATTGTCTTCCTCCGGTGTCAAGACCTGTTCATCCTCGCTCGAAGAGGCTGGTGACAGTGACCGATTCTCGCCACCGTGAAGATATTTCGTGAGATCTTTGGGACTTGGATAGTCTGCAAACATTGTCGAGGGTAGGTCGAGTCCAAGCTCTTCTCGTAATCTACCAGATATTGTAAGGGATAGGAGAGAGTCAATGCCGTAATCGGCAAACTCGCTGTCTTGCTCAAGCTCGCCCAAGTCGAGGCCAGCCTCTTGTGAGATGATTGCCATTACTCGAGACACAATACTATTTGACGACGACGACATTTTGGATTGCTTTGCAGTGGCTTTAGGTGCAGCCTTCGCCGCCGACTTCGCATTTGGAGCGGGTCTGGCTGCTGGTGCCGGTTTGGACTTCGCGGGTGGGTTGGCATTTAGAGCTGCGCTGTTTGAGGGATTTACTGCACTTGTCGATGCCTTAGGCTTCGATGGTAGTAGCTGATCTAGGACTTTGCGGGGTACACCTTGGAACTACAATGGATTAGCACTCGTCATGTCTTGGTCAGGCCAGTTACAACTTACCTTGACACCCTCGAAGATGGCGACCACGTTGCCTTCATCAAAGATATACGTATCTCCAATGTACATTGTCCCGCTCGCAAGCTGCATCCTATTGTAGCTTTGGTAAGTCTTCCCCTTGATGAACTTTGTCGCACATCGCATCGTATCCCAGCCATGATTGACAAAGACTTGGTCTCTTGAATGGACGTTGTCGTTTGCGTTCATGATGAAGCCAGCAATATGCCCAAGACTATCGATCCAACGAGGGTCGAGGTAGAAGCCTCCGTTCTCGACCTGGAACGACACTTTGGCGGTAGCTTCGAGCTCTCTGCTGTCGAGTACAACTTCTTGCATGCCTTGGTAGTTCGAGTCGTAATCCACGAGAGATGAGAACAACTTATAGACAATGCCACGCTTCATCTTATGCGACTCACCTTCATCAACACCCTTGTGCAGCGACGTAACTCTGCTCTTGACAAGATAGGAGTTGCGCTTCCAGTCTTCAAGCCACGTCTGTTTTTGAGTGATCGTCACTTGGCATGTTGCATGATCAGCGATCTTGCTGCCCTGCGCATTGACGCTGTAGAACGCAAGCGAAACGATATTAGTCGACCAATGTGCTACTGCCGAGACACGAAGCAGTTGTGGTCCGCTGTTGGGAACTGCTATCAACGGCCTCTCGACCTTCATGTCCCCAGCGTCGAGGCCTATAGTATCACTTTGCATGTTGTTTGCCTTGAGCATGTGGTCCGCCATGGTCATCGCAATGTCGGCGTACAGAGACTGGAAAGGTCAGTGCCTTTTCAGATGACTCTCCACAGGATAACTTACGGAAGGACATAGAGCTGCGCTGTTCACCTTGTGGCCTTGGATGACGGGAGCGAGTCGTGGGTCATTTATATCCGACTCCGTAAGTACACGTGAGATATCGACTGCATTCTCCTCCTCAAGAACACGTTGCACAGACGGAGAGATATAGACAGGCACAGGCTTTTGCGCAACTGGAGCGGCGGTGATTGGCTTCGGTGCCGGGTCGTCTCCTTTAGTAAGGCAAAAATCATTCTTGTACTGTATCCAGTATTTCTTCGAGTCCCAGCTGTACCTGGGGAGCTCGAGCATCCTGTGTGAGCTCTTGAAGTCCCGGTGATATTCTTGCCACTGGATATCGATACCTTTAAGGTAAAGTGACTCGAGCCCGGCGGTGAGCACGCTCCAAGTATCTGTGTCTTTCCGTAGCGACGGCAGTGCCAAGGCATGTGAGCCAAGGATACCTCTGATCATTCCAGAACAAGCCGGATGTGATCCAATTTCTACCCAGATTGTCCCCTCATTGACGATTGATGAGGCAGCAGCAGCTGTGACAGCACCTTGAAAGTTGACGACATTGCGGCACGCGCGCGTTAGGTATGATGCTCCTAAAGTGTCACCATCTGAGACGACCTGTTCAAGCAAAGGTGATATATAAGGAATTGATGGGGCGCTGTACCGAACGCCGCTAGCAGCTGCCTCAAATGACTCCAATACAGGGTCAACTTGGGCCGAATGAAAAGCGAACGGGATATCTAGCTTAACAAAACTCTGGCCACTAGATTCAAGCTTTTCCATAAATCCGCTGATCTCTTTGGCTGGTCCACTAATCACAGTGCCGGTAGGTTGATTGATGCATGCGATTTCGCAGGAGGATCCAACTAGATGGGGTTTGACAGCATTCAAAGATGCTTTGATGGCCAGCATAGCATGGGTGGATTTATTGCAGTGCTTCGAAAGCAGCTGTGCTCTGGTACCAACAAGGTAGATGGCGCCGCTAGCCGTAACGACACCGGCTGCATGGAGGGCTGCGTATTCTCCAAGGCTGTGGCCAATCGTCGAACTTGGACTTACTCCCCAAGAAACCCAAAGGCGAGAAAGTGCCATCTGTACGCATGTAAGAGCCAACTGGGCAGCAATTATCTCTACGTCCTCGACATTTATGGCACTGCCATTAATCAGTGGCAAGAAGCTTGGAAAGCCTTGTCGTTGTGCTATGCCATCAAAACGGAGGATATCCGCCCTAAACTGCTCAACTGTCTCGAATAATTGTTTTCCCACACCAGCGTAGAGTGAACCCTGGCCTGTGAAAACAAACGCTACTTTCGGAATCTTCACTGCATTTGGTATGGGCTTCACATCAAGATTACCAGCTTTCTCCTCGAGGGCTCTCCGAATAGATTCAATTCCAGATCCTGATACAATTGTTCTATAATTATAATGCATTCGTCGTGTAGTGGTGGTGTATGACAAACTCGGAAGGGAAGTCGTTGTGTTTCTTTCCAGGAAGGCGATAAGAGCGTCGACGTTTCTTTTGAGTGACTCTGTACTTTTGGCAGTTACAGTGACCAGATGTACAGCGCGAGGATCGATTTCTCCATTATCCACTGAAGGAATTGGGGCATCCTCCAAGAGAACCGCAGTGTTACCGCCAGCAGCGCTGAAGTTGTTCAAAAACACAGTGCGCTTTCCGCGAATGCTATCTGTCCGATACCAAGGCGTAGGTTTGTAGGCAATATTGACATTACGCTCTTTTAGGTCAAGAGGATAGTGATGGTTGATCCTAGTCTTAATTCCGCAGTGTGGAGGTATCTCGTTATGCTTCATCATCATCATCACTTTGATGAGCGAAGCAACTCCAGATGACGATTCCGCGTGGCCAATGTTGGCCTTGGCAGAGCCCAGGTGCAATGGGTGATTCGGCATGCGCTCATGACCGCAACCAAAAACCGATAGAACGGAGTTCATCTCTGTCGCATCTCCTGCTTGGGTTCCAGTTCCATGCATCTCAATGTAGCTGATATCTATAGGATTTGTATTGGTGTGTCTAAGGATTCGTTTGAAGACAGAAGACTGGTCGCCTTCATGGGGCCTTGTAATGGAATCCGTTTGGCCACAATGATTCGTGTACGTTCCTGCAATGACGCCAAAGATGGGATCGTCATCTGCTTGTGCGTCCTCGAGCCTCTTGAGAATGACGGAACCAACAGCATCTGCTCTGCAGTAGCCACTAGCCTCATCATCAAACGTGTTGCAGTTACCTAGGAAGGAAACCGTCAGTTGATTTTGAGCTACGAAGCAAATGAAGTCTACAGACCTGTCGTTGATAGAAAGTGGCCTCGATCGAGACCAGCAAAGTTATCAGGATTCGTCAGTACGTTAGTCCCTCCCGCAACAGCAGTATCGCAGTCTCCTCTCCATAAATAACTGCATGCCGTTTGGATCGCGGCGAAGCTTGAAGAACATGCTGTATCAATACTCAAGCTAGGACCAGAAAATCTGAAGAAGTAGCTGTGCTTAAGATTAGCAAGCCTGTCTTGAATCGTAGGGTTAGGGTTATTACCTGATCCGTCCTGGAACAAACGCACGGTTCCCGCCAGGAATAAAATACGTGTCGATGTTTTGACCGCTATTTACCTCTCGCCAATCATCACTGGTAACGCCAAAGAAGACACCAACACGGTCTTGTTGTGTGGAGGGTGTCCTGTTGAGTACCATCCCTGCCATTTCGAGCGCTTCGTATGTGGCTGTAATCACCAATCGCTGAGCCGGATCTGTGTTCTCGGCTTCTCTTGGGGACATATTGAAAAACCGGGCATCAAACAGTCCAGGCTCATTAATGAAGCAGCCATACTGGATCCTGCTGGTGTTCTTTCTCTTACCCGCTGGATCGAAGTGCGTCTTCCAGTTAAACCGATCTTCGGGAATCGTGCGATGAACATCTCGTCCAGCATGTAACAACTCCCAGAACTCATCATTCGATGCAGCCTCCGGGTAACGACCTGAAAATCCAACGATGGCAATCTTGGATTGTTCGAATTTACCAGTAGGCATGGCAGGCTGGGATGTTGAGACGCCCGCGTTCAACAGGTCGGTGATGGTAACATCCATTTTGGTGCTCCGGGTCAATGTCGAGGAGAGGAGTTGAGCAGCATTGGAGGACACTGGACAAATCGTGCATTCTTGGAAAGCTGTCTGCTGGAAGGCTTCCTCGGCGAAAAATTGGACAAAGTTGTCCCATCGAATTTGCTCGAACAATGTGTCTGACACAACTCGATGAAGCAAAGCCTTGAAGTCCTCAGCAACGATCATTTTTCCGGAAGCAGCAGAGAATAGGGCAATCCGTGGCTTATATAATTGAAGTGCTTCGTCATGAAATTGACCGATTATCTGATCAACATCGGACGATCCAAAGAGAAGAGGGGCATGATATGGTGACTCGATAGGCAGGTAATGTGGCTTAAGAGACGTCGCGGCTAAGAACTCATTTAAAACACTGGGGGGGCCACTGATGGTCACATTCGTCGGTGCGATAGCGCTCACATAAGGCTTGGAGCTTACCGACAAACACTGCAGTCGTAATTTAGATGAGTGATGTCCGGGACTGCGAAGACTTACTTTCTTTAAGCTGAAAGTCTCAATCAATTCAGCAGCTTGATCTTCGTAGGCACTCACTACCACCGACCAAGATCGAGATGATTCAGGAATTGGCCTCTCTATATCGTTGCGGAGCTCAAGCGAGCGAAGACCGGTCCTGAAGGCTACAAGGACTGCTTCGATGCCCGCAGGGATTAATTCAGAAAGTGTTTGAGAAGTACTTATTGCAGCGGCAGCAAATGAACCGGTGCAAAGTCCCACAAGGTAACTATTTGCAGCACTCGGGAAAGTTCTCGCTCCTTCTCCAAAATGGCTATGCAGGCACGGTTAGCTCAGAGTCGGGAGCCAAGCTGTTCTTGTATCATAACTCATACCGAATGAATTGCCCAATCTCACAAACACATAGAAGAGCAAAGCTTAATGCTGGTGTCCCTTCTGTCTCCCCGAGCTTTGATAGAAGATCGACGATGGTAGTAAAATGAGGGAACCAGGCTTGCTGACGAGCTGGGAGTTTTGAGACTTCTGCTCGAAAAGCATAGCTGACTCGCTCAAAGAACGATCGTAAGGTAGGATTGTCTTTGACATGGAAGAGTTGACGAAGATCCCCTTCGAATGACACTGTCAAGTCGCCAAAGAGAAATATTTGGCACCAAGATTCCATGGTGCCATGCATTGGAGACATGAAGGGGGCAGCTGGATGAGCCAAGTCATCTGTTAGTGAAAAGGGGAAGAATTTTCACCTGTCAGGAATGTTGTCAAAGTGATGAATGTAGAAAGCAACTTCACGAGAAGAAGGTTTAAAAGGCCAAGGGTTCTAAATGCGGTTCTATAAGAATCAGGTCGCCCCGTACAAAACCATCATCCAGCTGAGATGCGTGCCTTTGAAAACTTGCTACTGTTACATACGTCGTCTTCCGACACACTCCTTTCGGCAAGCGACTGATAGTGCCACGTGAAAATGGGCGAGAGCAGTATGCGTTGAGCCATGTCTGGTACCGAGAAAGCGTTGCCTAGCCTTCGTTAGACATACGCCCGGAAGAGTTTTGTCCTTCGGGCCCTCGGATGCCGTCTTCCATTGTTAGTATTCCACCGTTGTGGAAGAGATCTAGGATTGTGTTGCAGTGTGTTAGATAAGATTGCGCGAGTCGGCTTCCGGGAATCCGGAGGCAGTCGACTTATTGATTTTTCGGGGCCTGAAAGAAGAACAAATGGAACAGACTGCCTGAAATGCGACATCGCCGCAGATTACTCGGGACCAAAGGATGTAAGCAAGCTTACGCTGAGTATTCTTTAACCATAATGGGGCCACCTCAACAAATACGAGGAAAACATTTTATTGTCAATATTCAAAACGGCCTTAGCTTGCCGTGTGATACTTCTCAGAGCCTACCCTTTGTCGGTCTATCCTAGAATATTGTCATAATGTCTAACCAACATCGTGTGTTCGCCTTAACAATCTGCGGATATCGCAAACCGGGAATGGACGAGGAAAGTTATCACAAATACATTAGCGAGAACCATGCGCAGTCTCTAAAGGATCTGATGGTCAAAAACAAGATTATTGACTATACAATGGTGCGTCATCTTCTTGTGGTCAAGATTTATAAAGCAATAACGTTGACGCTGAGAAGCAGCACAACACTAGCGAAACAAAGAAGATGATGAGGCAGATCTTTGGCGATATGCATGCTGCAATGGCTGCAGACTACGACTGCATCATCCAAATGGTATTCAACGATCCGCAGGACTTCATCAACGTCAAACAGGACCCCCACTACAAGCAAGTGGTTATGCCAGACCACGAGAATTTCGCAGATATGGAAAGGAGTAGGATGATGACTGGTTGGATTGAGAGGCATATTGTAGGAGGGCAAGCTGTATGAGCTGAGGACGAGACCCAAGTACATGGACGCTGAAGATGCGATGTCGATCGAGTCGCTGCATCGCAGTGAATCCTTAGGAATCTATAGCCACTTGCTAGACGCCCAATAATAGGGCTCACTACCGTCAGAACCATCATCACCTCATCAAGCAGCTACAGTGAAGACTCCACAGAGCGATAACGGGTATGTCGAAACGTCAAACACTTCGAGGACCAAAGGCCTAGGATCGTATGTACCGAGTGTGTTTGAGCTGTGAGATCCGCGTGCTTAATTGACCTTGGTCATCCAGGAATGCTGTAAAGACCAGTCATTTTGCCCACATTGATGTTCCGTTTGCCCAGGGCGATGGACGATATCTGCTCGGCATCATCCGTCTTCATCAAAGCATCAAGTTTCACTGCGCAGTTTGTCGTTAAATCCCCCGAACCGGGACTAATCCCCAGAATCCCTTGCTTGTTATGATATTGATTTATTGCCAATTTCCCGGCAGTTTTGTTGGTACAGGATTGATGTCATCAAGTGGGCGGACGTAGAAGGTTTGTCTGTTATAGCAGAAGAGCTAGAGGCCGCGAGGGTACGTCGGGTCATGGGGGGCTTGAGAAGGGCCGGAGGGGTGGGCTTCTGTCAAGTTAAAATGACAACGCTAGAGGCGTCAACCTTAGTGATATTATAGAGCAGGCCGCGTGCGGGCTGATCAGCGGTGTTGGCCTCAACATCGTTCACGAATATGTAGATGTTATTCGCCTTTTGGCGGTAGTGTCGTGAATCTGTCGCTGGACACTTCGGATTACGGAGTTGGGCCTACCTATGAACGCAGGGATGCCTCTTAGAGTATCAACATCTTCGCATTTGACTGCCTCGCGAGAGCCAACAATCTTGTGGTAATGGCAAAGATGGCGAGAGGGTTTTCGATATATTGGAGCTTCGGACATGGGTTGGCGCCGGTGGAGAGTGCATCACATGTCAGCAGAACCAGGTGAACGAAATATACGCGAAAGAGGAATCTCAATGGGCGATGAGGCCGACATGCAAAGAATGTATGTTGTTCTTTGATGTACAACAAAAGTGTAAGAGTGTGAAGTGCTACAGTACAAGTTGGTACAGGATGGAGGATGATCTGCGCGCTAGTCTCCGCGGGCTTGGCGCCCACCGACCACCTCGAAATGACTCTTATCCTTTACACATGCCAAATGATGGAAACGTTCAGCAACAAGTTCAACTTGAACTGAATAGAGAAATGGTTTGCTAAGTACGAAGCCGCCATCAAGCTCAAAGGCTACACGGACCCTCAGGCCTCTTGACGGCCCAGGCACCCGGCACTCAGCGGCTGAGCGCTATTCCAAGTTTGGATAGAAAAGATATCAATCTTTTACTAGGCTAAACAGATATCACCTGTCTCCTGCCTCAGTGTGCAGCTACTTTAATCATCCTCTCCTCCTCCTCACGCTCCTTTTGGACTTGTGCATGCTCACTGAGAGCCTCTTTGCCATCATGGCCCGTCATAGGTTTGAATCCATTCCTAAACACGGGACTCTCCTTAACCTTCTGCCAATCATGCAACATATGCCCGTTCTCAACGGAGCACTTGACCTCCTCGCGTCCCCGGGGAACGATTTCTTCGTCGTATGCGGAGATGGCTTGTGTCAAGGTTGTCTCGTTGGCGCGAACGCCCTGAAGGACATCAAGGAGATGGGAAACGTCGCAGATGCAGTGGTTGAGACCTTGACCGCGGTCTGACGACGGATGTTAACCGTTGAAATTCAAAGAAACCGAGACTATACTTACATGGCGGCATTGGATGCGCAGCGTCGCCCACTAGTGTCATTCTTCCGCCCCGATTATCCCAAGGTTGCGTGATCCAATAGCTAATGTCCGCTTTGTGGACTGGCGTGTCCTCGGGGATCCACATGAATGCTGAACGAGCAGGCTCACCCATTTCCTTTGCCCGACCCTTTATCATTGCGAGGCGTTCTTCGTAGCTGAGCGAATGATCAGGGTCTCCGAGCCAGGCCATCGCGAGATGGAATACCCATGTTTCTGGGTGGTCTGGACCGTCGGGCATGCTGGAAACTGTGCGGATCTAAGCGGTCGTGTAACTACAAACAATAAACACTGAGTTTGACTCACTCGATTGGAAAGCATGAAATGAGCGCTGGCTCAATGCCAAATAACTTGTTGGGAATCGTTGCCGCACATATCTCGCCTTTCCCGCATCCCCATAGCAGACGGTCATGTTGTGGTGCCAAATTGGGAACCTACTCACTTGCGCCTTGTCTGCTCCAGACATGGCGAACTCTCGGACTTTGGAGCGCGGGCCGTCGGCGCCAAAGATCAGGGATCCATGGACGGTAGTATCATCGCTGAACGTTGCAATTACTCCGTTGCCGCTCTCGTTGAAAGAAACGTCGCTGAGGCTCTTGCCGTACTAGCAAAAGAAAGAGGCACTGTCAATATAAACATACTCTTTGGAAACCAATACTGTATACAACCAAAGAAGTTGTGGCGGCAGGCGACACTCCACATACCTGAACATCAATCCCCTCAGCACACAAAGCCCGCATCTTACTCCTTGGAACCCTCAATCCTCTCGCATATGGCACGCCCGCAAGCAAATCCCCCGTTTCCCCTTGAATAATTGGATAATTACCACCCGCGTCTATAGAGACGGCGGGATTGCAAGAGGCGGTGGAGAGCTTCGCAAAGAGTTCCGGGGGGAGGAGTTTCTCGAGGTGGTCGAGGGACCAGTGGATGGCCATTGTCCATTCATTGCCCCTATAGTTGAGCTTGATTTCTTTTTCGAATATTGTGTAAGGAATTCCGGCCTGGAATGCCTATGTTAGCTGACATTCAGGGGCATGGTTTGAGAAAGATCCATTCCAGACGGGATCCAGAGGCTCACCCTTTTAAGACCTTGGGCGAGTATCAGACCAGTAATACCTGGCTGGTAGTCAGAAATGCTCTAATGCAAAAGCTACCAGAACATTGCTCACCAGCTCCAATTATAAGGACGTGAAGGTCCTTCGTCGCGTCTTGGTCAGCCATTTCTATGGTGTTCTACTTGGTGGTTTGAGTGGTTTGAGTAAAACCAAGATCTTTGACGTTTTGGTGATAACTTCTTTGATGGTGAACTACTTTAGCACAGGCTTTAATGAAGAGACGGTGTATTACTCCCCTGGGGGGGGGGGGCGCACGATGTCTCCTCCGAAGGCGCCGTCAAGGAGCAATTCAACTCGACGTCCGAAAGCCACATTCCCCAATGTATCGAAAATTAGGACAACTGCCCGTGCGACGATACTCGACACCTTCCTCGGATATGTCCCTTTTGGTTCATGCTCAGCGGATCCCGAACCGCGGTGTGTTAGTACCGGCGATATTTGTTTGCCTTGCTCGATCGGTTGCGACATGTCACAAAAGTGCTCGTCCAGAGCCCCTTATCCGTGAGTCACGCACGCGAGCTCAACCCTTTTTCTGAAGAGCCTCGGAGCCCGTATTGGCATGATAGATCCATGTGATTGTATTGGCTATTGGAGTGCGGTGAGGAAAGAAGCTGACTACCTACCTTAGGTAGGATGCGTCATACCTAAGGTACCTTAAGGTATGGTTACCTTACCTTACCTTACCTTACCTTAGGAGGGTGGGGAGCTGACTGGGATCATTACTCGAAAGGAGCCGCCGTAGCCCTGTGTGGCTTGATGACGCGTTTCGGGTGCCGAAGTCTCGGCGTCAGGCGGCTTGTGCCGCAACGCCCCTACACAGAGTAGTACTTTAGTACCAAGGTAACTCCCTGGATCCCGTTATTACATGATCGCTTATCTCTAGTCGCGAACCTAGATCGACCACCTCGTGTCAATCATGTCAATCGTGTCAATCATGTCAATCATGTCAATCATGGGTTGCCTCGCGTCGACATTCCACGGAATATCTCATATTTCCTGTAGCCCGCATGGCTAACGAGCGGTTCTGGTAGGCTTACATGACAATAGGTTTGGAGTTCAAGTGGTCTGATGAGTTCATCACAAATTGAGAGTTACTTATGTGAGAAGAAATCTTGTCAAGGCTCAACCCGTTGCAAGGAGATTCACAGACCGTATTTGTTCATTACTTCTTGAACTATACCTGTATAATGTTTACGGTCCATTGCCATTATGGACTTTGACTCCATAACCGTATCATACCCGCTAGCAGCTTACAGACCTCTCGACCGCTAAAGAAGGCGAAGCTGTGTGGAGGACTGCCGGCTACCTTGACTGTGAGAATCTTGCATAGGATCGGCAGCTAGGAAATCAGAAAATAGCCTTGGATCTGGGAAATCATCCATGGGTACGTCGGGCTCGCTCCAACATGGTCGCTTTCTGCTTTGCACTGATACAGTCTGTTGCTGGAAATGAGGGGAGAAGTATTGTTGTTGAAGTGCATCGAAAGGTTGACTCATGTACTCTGAGTCCATTGGCGTCATCATACCAGTTGGAGCACCTGTACTCGCCGCGTCCGATGTCCCTGTGGAGGTCTTGTTGCTCGACAAGCAGTCCCAGGATACAGCATCAGGCAGAGGAACGGCCGACGGGGCTGGTACGGCCATGAAGTCCGAGAAACCTTGCGGCCCACTGAAATAATTATGCATGGTTCGTGGGGTGTGGCTGTTACTGCTTTGGGCCGTCGCACTTAGCGACGTCGGAAGCTGTTGAGAGTTCTTGATAAGGTTGACGAGCCTGAGAAGTCTTTCGAAAGCACGCCCAACTTTGCGGGTGTGGTTATTCGCTTGAGTTTTTGCGTCAAGTTCCTTGCAACAGGCGCATACCTTCTGCAATAAATCCATGTCCTCTTCTGCTTTTAATTCGTCAGTTGCTGATACTGGCCAGATGAGAGTCTTGACCAGCAAGAAGAATGCAGGAACGGAGAATGTATCTAAAAGACTGTGGGATAATAAAGGTACAGGTCCGCTTGTGGCTTTCCTTGCCTCTGATCGAGGGCTAGCACTTTTGCTAAGAGTTTTCGACGGACTTTTGGAAAGGACGAGAGTCTCAAGCCGCTCCACCATCGATTGGTCATGCTTGCCATAGGAGATCAGGAGCAGAAGGCAGCTTGCTCTTGCGGCATCTAATGCTCGCCGAACATGGCCAGCTTCCGTGTTTCCACGCAGGGTACTGATGCGCGCGGCCAAAAACTCGAGTTGCAGATCGACGTCGTTGGTCCCGGTGTACGGTGAGCTGAATATATCATGGGCATTAGCCCAACGCTCGAGACTTTGCTCAATGCGTGAGAGTGCAATCATGTGCTTGGCTGAACATTGCTTCTGTGATTCTGCAGAGTGGAACAATCGGTAGATCTCTTCTTGAAGCCTGGCGAGCTGGAATCGGGCTGACCAGTTTGAATCGGCAGAAGCAAGTTGGCCGAGCTCTGGTGAGAAAATGCAATCGAAGCTAGGTAGCCAGCAAATAGACCCACGAGAGATTGAAAAGCTTTTGTCTCGAACATATAACGACGTGAAAACCTTGAAGCGTTCTTGCGCTTCCTCGGGGCCGACGCCATCGGATGCAGCGTGGGATTGGTGGAGACCCATCGTTCTAGCAAGCACGCAAGCTTGCGCAAAGATCGACTCTGCAAAACCAGGTGGATAATACTGTTGGGCAGCAATGCTCTTTTCCAAAAGTTAGTGGCCATCGCAGCGAACCGATGTATCGGTCATCAAGAATGCTCACCAGGAGTGCCAAGGCTTGGACGTTAATCAGTCTCGGCGCCATCAATATACGAGGATTGCTGAGAGCCGCACGCACAGTTGAGAGGAATGGTAGGGCGAATTGCGACCCAACTAGCGGATCACTACCTTGAGTTGAAACTTCTGACCCAAGGACGAGAAGGATGATGGAGTTGAAACAAATAGCCCAAGCTTCGTCAGCAGGCGCGAAAGTGCGACTATAGATTCGTTCCACGTTGGACCAAAAAGAAGATTGAACAAATATATCTATAGCGATGTTCGCCTGCTGGAAGAATTGGCTTTGGACCATCAGGAGGAATTTCTTAGGAGGAAGCCGGATGGGGTAATGATTTGACGGAAGATCGAAAGACTCTTCAATACCGGCCTCAAGACACATACGAGCGAGCAGTTCGCTGAGTGCCTCATTGTTGACAATTTTATCTTGCAATTTACTCTGTTGAGGTTCATCCTCGGCTAGAGGCGAGCTTTGTGTTTGTTGTTCCGCTAGTAGAGTATCACGGAATTCAGTGCAGAGGGTAAACAAAGTGCAAGGACCATGATATCGATCTACAAGATCCGCTTGACTGCGGACTATGTGGCAACCCGTTGGTGGTAGGGATGGAGTATCCTCGGCGAGCTGGTCATCTGCCGAAGAAGTGGATGGAGACCCTTCGTCCGTCGCTACATCAATGAACGATCTTTGACGGTTAGGCATCTTGAGAGAAGCCATGAAGCATGAAAGCTTTCTTTCGATACTCCCTAAGCGATCCTCGAGACCGCCAATGTTGTTACATCTAATGAAAGATCTATGTCAGACCAGTAACACTTCTGATGAAGTGCTTTGAGTCGAGGAAGACCACAGTGAAAGTGACTGGTGGGGTCGAATTAAGCTTACAATAGCTTGATGTGATTTACCCTTTTTCCAGGGGTAGAAAACTCGCACTCCACGCCATCGCGGTTGCAATTCGCACATTGCGGTCTCTCACGTCCACAACGAATTTTTCTCTCGCGACAATGGGTACAAGCTCTATCGAGATGGGACCATGATTGGGCCTATTCAACGGCTGTCAGCTGAGACCAAGGATGAGAAAGGCAATGCGATATGCAAAGCCCATGTGAGCTTTGATCGATAAATGATATAAATGTGCATACCGCTCGTTCGGAAGATGCCATATTCGCAGGCGTCAACCCAGTGTTGGCTTCGGGCTCGATGGCTGAAGCTTTCACGGAATATGAAGAATTCCAAATACCTTACATTCAAGCAAAGAGGGGGTGTTAGAACGTAAATACAGAGGAGATTGGGAAGGCATCAACGGAGTGGTATCAGAGAGAGCAGCGATCAACAAGGTACTGGACTCAGCACTCTTGGCGGTTGGTGAATTGGCCCCAATGCTAGATAATCACTATATACCATACATAGCTCTAGGCTTGGAGGCGCACGCAGGCCTCTGGGAACAGCAAGGTGCTGTGACGGTAATGTAACTATACGGGGTAAGACTGATTCAGCTTGTGGTCGGCAACGTTCTGCGGCCGGCATAGACGACAGGATCTACCTACTTGCTTCGATCCAGGCAGTACCCGGAGCCCTCAGAGATTAAGGTAAGTAAGAGTGTCCAACGGGAGCTCTGGTGATGTATCCAATCACGCTTAACAGCTTGGGTAGCTCGACATGGTTGGAACAAATATCATTTAGTTCGAGCGTAAGGGAAAGTGGTTGGTATTAACTACTAGTACGTCCGTAGCAATGCCAGCACGTTTTAGGAGAGCCGCAAAAGCACAACTAGCGTCCACCTAGCCGTATAGCGTCATCATGCCTAAGGTAAGTTTACTCGAGGAGGACCGTATCTTACCTATCGACGTGCACGATAAGGCAGCACGGCCCCAGGGCAAAGCCTCGGTCATTGGGTGACCAAAGTGGTTGACAGCGGTGGGAAGATGCGGTCGGGGGATCTCGTATGGTCCGTTAGGGGAGTTAGGGTTTGCGGACTCCCACCGTGAAACAAGGAACTGGCCACACGTGGCATCACGCAAGTCAGCGCACTAGTGTCGATCAGGGTTTGGCTTCCTATTAGCGCCAGTCTCTTTTCTCCCACCGACCACCGTAGGTAGATAAGCACGTAAGGTACCTACCTTACCTAAGGTAGGTAAGATACCCAAGGTACTTCATACTCCCCGCTCCCTAACCGAGGGTACTTTACTATTGTACTTGGTACTTGCTAGTATCCGTATTCCGCCCTAAGCTCATCCTTCGCTTAGAAGACGAGCTTAAGGTAGGGCGGGGTACGGATACTACGTTAGTACCTTAGCTGTCCACCACTCGTACCACAGTACTGTACTCCGTACGTACTCCCCGTCTCTTCAGAGCCACTCGCCGCTGTTCTTGTCTTGGCTTGGCCCCCGACGTCTCCCGTTTCGAAGCCTCCAACCCTTCCCGTCACCTCCTATCCTTCATCCCGCTTCCCGTGGGACATTTACACCGTAAGATTATAACACTGTAATACAGGTAAGATGGCTGATACGTCGTAACATGCTTGATAGCTTCACCGCTTGACACGCCTTAATGACATGTAGTCACTCTAGAATGAGTCCGCCAAGTCCAGCCCGGCAGTCCAAGAATGGGGGCGAATATGCATATGCATGCAACCTCGTGGACCCAAGCAACCAAAGAGCAGGCCATTCCTGGCCATTCATCAATCGTATAGCAGTATGCCCTGCAGCATACCAGCATGCCCTGCATCCTGCAGATAACCCTCCCATATGCTCGGAACCCGAACTCGCGTGGCCAGCCTTGCGGAAATCCGGAGGCGAGAGAGGGATGATGCCGGTGGTGGGTGGTTAAGGTCAACAAGATGCTGTTCCTTGAGATCTTCATCAGAGAGAAGAGCTCCGATATAACTCCATTTCACCAGCAGTTTTCATTCAACAAGACCAGCAGAAGCAGAAGGATAACATAGAAGGCCTAACACCACAATGACCCAATCATCTGATCCCGCTACCATGCTTGCCCTAGCGGAGGAGATCTTTGGCCAAACCTACATCTTGGTCAAACACTTGAAGCAAAACTCCATGGCAGAACCTTCCCTTGCCGTCGGCGCTTCCACGGAGCTATGGTCGTCGCACGCCGAAGAGATTGCTACAACCAAAACCAGCATTTTCGGCTTGACCAAGCAACTTACGAAACTGCTTCAAGGCCCTCGCGGATTTCTGCATGAATACGTGTCCTCGAATTGGGAATACGGTGCTCTCTATACCGTCCTTGAATTCAACATTCTCGAGAAAATTCCCGTGGACGGACAAGCTACTGTTTCCAAGCTGGCGGAGCAGTCGGGCATTCCCGAGAACAAGCTCCTGCGTATACTACGACTGACCGCTTGCGAACAAATCTTGGAAGAAGTGGAGGAAGGCGTATTCCGCCATACGGCTATATCCGAAGCGTTGGTGAAGGACGACAAGTTCAAGGCCTTTATTGGATTTCAGTGCGGATCCTCCTCCGAGCTATGGTTGGCAAGGAGCTGGCCGAATCATATACTGACGTTACCAGGCTGTTTGAGACCCGGGTTGCAAGCGCACATCTGGCAGACTCCTTGAAGAAGAAGGCCAATGATTACCGGACCGGACAATCCGCTTTCAAGCATGCGTGAGTCTATGAATTTTCCTTTGGGATGCATTACCAGATGTGCTCACACACATTTAGCTGGGGTTCTTCGCTCTATGACTGGTACAAGACGCATCCCGAAAAGTCTGCGCGATTCGATATGGCAATGGAGGGCGTCGCGCAATGTAAGTCTAGATGGAGGATGTGTTCTTGACGTAATCTCGCAACTACTGAAATGGCTTCCACGAATAGCACTCGACCCCGGAAACGCGCTTTTCTGCGACTGGTTCAAGAGCAACAAGCAGGCGGACCGCAACCTGGTCGTAGACGTTGGCGGCGGAAACGGACACATCTCAAGCTTTCTCGCCGAGCAATTCCCCGATCTCTCTTTTGAAGTCCAGGACATTTCTACGACCCTACTCACTCAGGGCAAGGAAGCCCTAACGCCAGAGTTGCAACAACGGATCAAATTCAACCAACGCGACATGCTCCAAGAGCAACCCATCGAAGCCGCCGATCATGTCCTCGCGTACGTTTTGCGAAACGTCCTCTGGAACTGGTCCGACGAAGACTGCGTCAAGCTGTTGCAAACCTTTATCCCCGTCATGGAAAAATCGCAACAGACCACCGTCCTCGTCAATGACGGCATCTCCCCTGCCCGAGGAACCTTTGAGCCGCACATTGAAAAAGCATATCGCCGGCGCGATGTCACCGTGATGACAATGCACAATACCAAGCAGCGAACCGAGGAGGAGTGGAGGGCGGTGTTCCGCAAGGCGAGCCCGCACTTTCAGGTCGGTTCTTGACGAAGACTTTTCTCCTGCCCCTTTTTAACCAGCAAGTTCTTGCTAATCGAATCACCCAGGTCGATGTCAAAACGGCGTTTACTTCGCACAGCTATAGGGGTCTTTGGGAGGTGCGCTGGGTGCCTGCCAACTAGGGTCTACTCGGTTGGCATCTCAGCGTTCACGGAAGTGTAGGAGCAAAGCAGGCGATCGTTAGAGATTACCGTGTATTCTAGTTTCGCTGGTTTGAAAAAGCAAGACAACTGTAGATTAGTACAAACGCCCGTTACTCGCTCCCTTGCTTCTCCCTCGCTTCCCGTCTACCTTACCTATTCCAAATCACCTGTGTACCTTGTGCACTTTTTTTCTACAAAGGCCCAACATCTTCTCTCGCGTGACCCACACATCATGCACTCCATTCCATCGCAGCAATTATTCCTTCTATAAGAAAAACCATCGATTCCCCGACCCTCGCCAACTTACGCCGCCAGATTCGTTTGAGAAAACAGTGATTTAATTTATCAACTGATTCATTCCTTCAAGCTACCATACATACATACATACACACATAGTCTCTGCCCCTGCGACGATCAACACCCATCGCAGCATCTCCTCTCTCTCTCTCACCCGCATCGACCGATCGATCGACTGACTCTGAAGACTGCTAATTTTTTTTCTCTTTAATATTCAACGCTCGCTTCTATCGTGTCGATTCTCTGTTGTGATATCGAAAATGAACTACCATACATGATTCATCCCTTGAAACCAGCTCCGTCAAAAATCCCGAGGTTTCACAGTTTCCCGCGTTGATTTTCATTGTGCCTCGTTGTTTTTTGTTTTAGAAAATACGAAGGGGGATTAAGTAAGGGATTTTTTAAATGTGGTTTTTTGAAAGCTTGTGGAAGAGCGTCGATAGGAACGGAGTCGCGGTTTTGGGCTGGGAGGAGTCGCGTTGTTATGTATGTACTGTAGGTCGCTTAGGGCAGGAGGCAGGAGGGAGGTAGGAATTGGCGGCAATCTACTCTTGGGATTTCTGTTAAACGCTTTTGGTCTTGCTGGCCACTTACTTGTACTTATTTCAAAAAAACTTCATGTAAACATACCTTTAGGGGAAGGTCACGTCGCAGTACATAGATCCATCACACATCTCTCCCCAAAACACCATTCGAGCTTTTGCTTTCCGTTCGAACTTTCCACCCCTTCCCATTACCCCCATCTTTTTGGCCCCACACCCACTTCTCGCTTTTTGGAAACCCGATCATCTCGAAAAAAACGCATTGCGGGAGATTCAAAAAAGACCTTTCGCTGACCCCGATTTGACTTGCCACGCAAATTAAGCGCATGATCTTGGGTTGGCGGGAATTGAGGGGGAAAAGTGCTCGCGATATATGTAGTGCCCCATATATGTCTTTTGCGATAGGCACTACGTACTGTGGCCATTCTGGGGTAGGTGCAAAGGCGAAAATTGAAACCAAGTACGCATAAAAGGGATATGCACACCCCACGCCCCCGAATACCGGGCTTTCGATTCAGGCATCGTTGAAATCTATATATGTTCTTGTCGTACATGAGCGATTCAGTGTTCCGGCAGCTCTTTTGAAATCCTGTATTGCCATCATGAATACCCGATATACCGTATCCTATAACGATGACTGTCAGAGGTCGACAAGCTGACGAACATTAGCTCACGACCTTCCATTCTGTGCGCCAATTGAGTACCTTGGTCTCCAAGGAGGAAAATCAGGCGGCCCCTGTATGACGCTTCGGGGAACGTTGAAATCGTTGATCTCAGCATGAGATAAGATGACAATTGAGTTTGCAGGCATTGCCGATACTCTCTCTTTCACTCAATATTTCCAAAGGATTATTCAAACCAGTACAAAGAACACTGCATTGGCCGTCAGAAGTTATGTACTTACTCAATGCAAACCACATTGATGATTTCAAAAAGTGATGAGGAATTTCAAGTAACATAAGTAGATCATCAAGAAATGCTCAACTTCCAAGAATCGAAACAGAGAAAATTTCTTCATCAACGGAACGAGATCAGCTGTTCGATCGTGGATTTAGGCGCTGCTGAATACTATCTTTGATCAAGACGGTCAGGTTAACAGCAAAGCCTTGCTTCTTGAAGGCTTTCTCCAATGAGATGATGCGGAAGATGACCCCGGCTCGCCGGTTTATGAACTGCCGATCCCCATGCTTCGACGGAGTACTTATTATAGAAATATTTCAAACGAGGTGGAGATGCGGTGTATGATAAGATGAGAATCTTCGAGGAATGAATAATTGCTTGAAAGTCGTTTGTTATAGGGTTTGTGGTATGATATGAGGATCTCCGTTAGCGATGGTTGAAACGAATGGTTTTTTGTACATGTGAAGAAGGATTTTCCCTCTGGAATGAGCGAGAGAAAACGTTCCCCATCCTCCTTTTCAGCCATGCAATCTTAGTATGTCAGTCTACTTTCTGTCCTCGAGTATGACCTTTTGAGCTTCAAAAATTTCCCTGCGCTCTTTTCTCTATTTCCAAGCATAGACGGCTATGCGAGTGAGTGGCTTGCTTGTTGCGATCTATAGTAAGGGGTTCCCAAGAGTGGGAGAGCTTCTCGATGGTTTTTTATATCTCGTTAGCTTAATTTGATGGTCTGCGAAACTTGTTTCTCATTTTCCGGGTTTTGCTGGTGTGACAGTCGTTTTGGAAGCATGGCGTGTCCTTGTTCTCTGTCCTTCTTCCCTTCGTCCCCTGCGAATTCTCATGGGTATCCCCCTTCGCGGCCCCTTTCCTGTGCCCCCCTCCCGACCCCCTTTACTATTTCCCCCCGGGCCTACGGACAATGAACATTGAACTAGAGAGATCGGTTTAGTATGAGGAGGTGGGTAGGTTTGGAATGGAGGTGGGGAAGAAAGTGGGGATGGGTGAGAGGGTGAGAGGGTGAAGGAGAGGGGGGTGGGAGATGGGGAAGCCAATGTCAGTGGTCATGAGATTCGATTCTTCTATAACCTGTTGTAAAGTCGCTCCACAAACAACGCTCAATAGGGATTCACCTCAAAATTCCCAGCATGGAATGTTCCTACCCCTCATGCCATCCCTATTCCCAGCCTCGTACATCTCAGCAAAAGCGCACGAGGAAACCATCTACCTACTATGAGCAGGCACCTCAAAAACATTAGGCTTGGTTCTCGCATCAACCTCATAAAGCTCCCCTCCAAAATTGGTTCGGACGGGTGCCGGTTTCATCTCGTACTGTTGCTGTATCAAAGCTGAACGGTCATCAGTCGGTGTCGAACTCATTTCGTTTGAATGGCCAACCCACCTTTGACTTCTTCTCTCCGTAGTCGCCTTTCCCGAAGGAACAATACGAGAGTCGCGGCTAGACCTAAAGCGAGAGGAATCCCGATGCCAGCACCTATGGCTGCTTCTGCGCTGGCGGGCGAAGGACATGTATTATGACTCGTGCTGCTGTTTGTGGAATTTGGGGAATCTGAGCTGCCGCACCCCGTGGTCGAATTCGATTGCGAGGAGTTTGAGCTTAGGGTCTCGTTCCGAAGGTCATTGATGAACCCCCTGGGTATGTTGAACGTTTTCGGGCCCGCGCATTGAGCAGTATTCGAGCCTGTGCAGTAAAAGAACTGAGGTAAAGAAGTGTTTGCGCAAGGTAGAACATTCGACCATCCATCCGGCGCTGATGAGATATATCAGCTTACAGGGAACTAGTTTTAATCCTCCAACCTCACCGTCGGCGTGCCCCAAGGAATCAAAGCCGGTGCAGATATCTGTGCACGATCCGGGGCTCCATGATGAGTCGGTGCAACTCTGCTGCAGTCAGCTTCGACTGGTTGAACCACGTAGAAAGGTCTCGACGAACACCTCGAGAGAGACGATTAACGGCTGTTACATAGCAAAGACCGTTGGACAGGCAATCGTCGTTGGGGTTGCAACACATACTGTGAGCCGCGTGGGGCTGACACGCGGTGTCCGGTACTGAGAGTTGACCCCCAGGATAATAGCAATTCCTTTGGGATAATACAACAGGCAATAGCGCACACAAGGCTACAGCGAATTGGCATAGCTTCGACATATCGAAGCGATGAGTAGCTGTGGGTTGGTGAATCCGTGATTTGAATGATGGGAGCCGTGTGCTGCTAAAAGTCTCGAGGCACTGGACGAAGGGACAGCCTCTTGAAGTATCCCTTCAGCGGGTGATGAAGCAGCCACCAGGATGTTCGGGCACCATAGCTACTGAATTAATGCTTGATACCTATATAAGCCACGAACCATGATGAAGCTCAACCAGATGTTTCACATCCATACCTTCATAGGAAGGTGGCCGATTATCCCGGTGGCACACGGACTGCCAGCTGAAGGGATACCTTGGCTGATGAAGTTTTGGCACGTCTAGGCGTCTCTTCAGCCTGGATAGCATGAAGATCCTTCAGCGTTTACGGAAGACGACGCCAACCATTTTCATGCAGTTGGAACTGGGATGTGAAGGGGCTCAGGGACTCTGTAAGATCATTAAGATTGTTACTGGTTTTGCTTTTGGATGATGATAGATGGACCCCACTTCGCTCTTAGAGGCAGTACGCCACGTGCTGACTCGGAGATTTGATCTTGAGACGGTCGCACAGGTAGGAGCGTGATGGAGCTACCTTACTTAGTTGTGTGACCTGACTGACCGTTGGGTTGGGTGTAACCCAACCAATCCTCCCCAATCCACACCAATAACAACTCTGTAATCGCATTCTTACTGCATTGATCCAGAACGTGCAGCTGTATAGGAACTATCATCAGCTCTTCTAGGACCGAAAGCTAAACGTAGAATATCGTTTCTCTATTGAATCAGCCTGTCTGACCATCCCAACGTTCTGTGTAACCCCTTCCTCCCTTCGTAATTCCTACTTTCTAGAGTAGTTCAATCAATATATACACATGCACATACTCCTTCTGACCCTCATAAACTGACAGTACGAGGCTGATCCTGGCGTTACAGAATGCCCATCGGCGTCGACGTTTAGCTTCCTATTGGCGAGAAATTAATTGCGCACACCTTCGCCGTATCTGAGCAACCCTGCACATGTTCTTAGTTGAAAAGCAGTTGCGGACGGGGCAAAGAAGGCAGCGACAGTCCCCATGATCTGGCTCGATGAGGACACTTCATGATCGGAAAAAGGAGCATGTCGGAAGGCTATATAATTTGGTAGAAACTAGCAGCCTAAGAGTTGACCGAAGCACCCGAATCTACAAGGCTGCGTTCTTTGCGCCGTAGCTCAAAGCACAGCAGGTTCTGGCGAGAGAGCTGTCCGCCGATCTTGATCCAGGATCCGGGTATGGCCATTTCTTACTGCAACCATCACCATCTCATCGAAACCTCTCCATCCCACCACAAAAGCTAATTCCAGTCGGTCGGGGGCATTGTGGTCGAGGAAAGATCATACGGGGGTGGCTTTCGGAAACCGTGCCCCTCGAGCAACCAGACGTTCTTGTGATTTGGTTCCCTGTTTTCCGTGCATATGTTGATTTGCCTTGATAAATTCTCCGCAGGCAAACGTGCATATCTCAAACAAAGTCAGTCCCCGAATCTGGTCCTATCAGATGCCAGCTTTTCAAATACCGAAGTGATAGATTACGAAGATAGGCCGTATAGAAGACGGTTTGATAACGCCACCAATATCACCCCTTGACAAGTCACATAAGCAAGGTTGCCATCGCAAGTCCGCTGATCTAGCCTGCCTAGCGGCAGGTGAACGCCGGCAATCAACGATTACCTTGTGCTCAGATCACGCTCTAACTCTGCGTTGAAGCCTCTCCGGCTCAAACCCTTCATTAGCAACATTGACGAGTCACCGCGTAGTGGTTAATGAGGTCAGTTTAAGGTAGGAGCTATATAAGCTGCGAAGAGATAGGTAGACACGTAGAAGTGATATTTAACGAGGCGGCCTCCGAGCCGCTTCCGCGGATTGTGTCACTAGCGCAGTCCGTAATGAATGCCTCAATCATATTCGAGTTTTCTATATAATACGTATCACGAGCTTTATCCCTGTTCTTGTTCCAACTTTGGTCATTGGAGTCGAGAAGTGAGGCGGGATGAGGAACCATGGCAGTTAGGCTGCACATGCTGTGAGTGTGAAATGGCAGGTCTGACCGTTGCACTACGTCGACCACTTTCCACCTAGAGTATTTACCACACAATCAAAGCCACTCAACTCCGTGGATCGGGTATTCGTAGTCCTCAGCGTGTGATCTTTTACTATCAGGTAGAGTCTTTTAATTTTGTTAGTAGACTTTTGGCAGCAAGGGAAGGGAGTAGAAAACTAAACTTAAGGTGTTATTGTCTCCACTGCTTCCTGTCCTGTCCTGCTCCACTGTACTCACAGCAAGAAAAAGCGCTAGCGTAGCTGATCTCTTTCAGAATATCTTCCGAAAGCTCCGAATGCGATCTACGATCTCTTCTTCGGGATTGCGCTGCGCCAATGAATAAGTCACCGGCCAAAGGCTTGAACAGGAGTAAGTCCTTTCCCGGAAACTCTGTAGAATATTGCCAACGTTTCATCCACTCATTAGTTCAGCCTCATGCTGACAAGGCTCAGCATACTGTCATTTGCCTGTATCGTAGAACCTGGTAAGTAACACAATAATGTGTTGCCTTCAGCGTGTAGTTGCTCACATGTGAGTCTTCCTTCCACATCGTTTTTAATACCTTGCCGCACTCCCTGCGACCGAGGCGAAGAGCAAAAGCTCACGAGCCATTCCACCCAAAAGAACGATTGGGGGAGCCAAACACGAACAATGATCCCACGCCATGCATACGATGTGCACCCGTCGATTCCGTCGAAGCTTGCCGCCGCCACGCAACGTTTCCATCAGGCTTCGGGCGTTTCCTGAGACAAAATGCGAACACGTGCGAGATCGCATTGGGGCACCTCCAAAAATATTGCTTTCTATTCGTCCAAGACTATACCCGGTTTCTAGATCGGATTTCGAGGGATACATATTACTTCTGCAAAGTGACTTCATCCAGTGTTTGGGAATGAAAGAACCAAAGCCTGAGGGTGTACAGCACTACCACACACTCTTGTTCTGTACTTATAGCTGGATGACGCAACAGCTGGGATACACGAGATTGCCTCAGGACCTCAGACAAGTAAATTCAACTGAGCCCCTTTGGGTTAGCTGCCTTGCTTACCTACATAAGTTGCATTTAGTTGGCCAGGGCCAAGTTGGTGTGACAAAGTGAGGCTTTAGAGGGATAGCACACCAACGAGAGCATTTTGGGAACTTCTCGATCGCGAAACAGAAACAACTGTGTGTAAAATTTGCTGAATCACTGTGTACGGGAAGGACATAGTTATATGAAAAAACAATCATTGCTTTAGATTCGTGGATTCAAAATAATGCTTCATCAGAGATTCCGAAGACATCTATATCTTGGTATAGTGTTCCCACCCGGTTTTAGGAGAGTGGAACACAGCTTGCTATTAACCTCAAGCCTCAAGGCACAACCTCATGCGTCTCATGCGTCTGCGCGCCTTCGACCTCACCAAGCCACTTGACTTTATTCCTGCAGAAGAATTCCACATTCGGACTTAAATCAGGCGCATCGTCTAGAGTTCCACTCATCACAACGGTCACGTCCCGGATATTTGTACTCGTGATGAAAAGAGGTGAGCCGCATTTACCACAAAAGGACCGGGTCGTCTCCGCATTGTCTTTGTAGGCGCGCAATGTACCGGAGTCTTGGACGATGGTGAAACTCTACAGGTAGTTTCAGTGATTTATTGTAAGCGCAATCTCATGCTCTTCAGTGCTGGCAAAGGACATACAGCTTACGTCTTTGCCAAACCACCAATTCGCCATGAAAGATGACCCGGATGCTTTGGAACAATTTTCGCAGTGGCAGAGTGCACGTCTGGTCGGATCGCCGGTAACTTCATATTGGATTGCTCGACAAAGACAAGACCCTTTGAGAGGGCTTTTCGCTGCAACTGTAGTGTCTTGAGAGGCCATTGTACCCACTCGAGAAACACAAACGTGAGATGTTTGGAGATGATTGTTGTCTGAGTCATACCTAGAGCGGATAAGAAATAGAAAGTACCTTATCGCGCCGGCTACCATCGGCTAAGACTATCCAAAGGCACAACACCATCCACCATCTGATGTCGCTGACCGTGTTGTTGATTCATCCGATCTAGTTGATGAACCGCTGGTGCTCAATCTGTTCGTCAGGAGGAACGCCTCGATGGAAGCGCCGGTTACATCGTCAACTAAATTACTGTTCATTGGATCGTTCAGAGATTCCACTTACCTCTTACTCCCATAATGTACCACTGTAGCCTGACCGAGAGTCTACAAGCAAGTGGCTTTGGTGAAACAGATAGTCTTCAACTGCTCCATGAAGAGGCTCCAGAGATACTTTGAATGTTCAAGACCACGACGTAGACAGCTTGAAATTGTTTCCTCCGTATTTTGGAGGCACTCGAGCTATCACCTTCCCAGCCCAACTTCGACTTCAACATTTACGTCACCATAGTATCTCAAAAACCTACCCCATACCGAAGTACAATCTTTTTCCCCAACAGCAACCGGCGATAGCACTCTCCCAATACCATCCACAAATCCAATCAGACAATCACCTCGGTCCCTCATCTCAGGAGCGGCGCTCATGTACCCAGGATCGATTCTATCTTTACCAGCAGTCCTATGGGGCTGACCGGTTGAATGGTGCGACCGGTTGGTAGGTGAACTCTTCTAATTGAAAACGCAAATTATGGCTTATGGGATCGGATGATTGACATCCGCTGACGGTACGCTCTCCCCGACATAGCTACTGTCAATACCAAGTCTCTGGAGCCAAAACGCCAACACCGGTCGGAAAAGCTGCGCAGGATATGAAACCTCGACGTTACACGATCAAGGAAGTAGGTAATTATCAGCCTGGAGGAAATCAGCGTGTCAACGCTGGCGTGAACAGTCGGATAACTCTGCTAAGCTTGGAGTGGACTTGGCTATGTGCTTTCCGCACAAGCTTTTGATTACGTCCCGGTCATGTTTGCCTATATCAGTGTAACATTCAAAAGATACTGTTGCCACGACGACGTGAAAAAGTCTTTGCTAGAGAAGATTTGCAAAGGCTGCTGCTCATACTTACGACACATCAAAAGTTTTAGATAGAAAGGCTACAAGCTATCAAATGCGCTGAATTTCGTGATGACCATCACATATAAAAATGATTCGACGCCTATCGCTTGATAGAACTCTGAATAGACCTCCTTACACCCTCTCTTCTCTACAAGTCCCGTCCTTTCATCGCCGAGACCCACCCACTCCCTCCAATCTCTTCCCTAATACCTGCCCCACCCAACCTTTCACATTATACCTCGAACCCAATCTCCTAAATCTCATTCCCTCATAGACCCTTACCAAAGCCCCGTTCGCCACGTCGCCATCAAAACAATCTACTCTCAATAGCCCAACACCACTCTCCCTCGCTTCTTGCTCACACTTTTCCACCAATGTCTTCCCAACGCCTTTAGCCCTGGGATCGCTCCGGGATGCTATGAGAAACCAAAGATATAGCTCTGGCTCCTCAGCCGCCGGAATGAACTCCGGATGCGATCGCTCCGAAGAGTAAGCCACGAGGCCCAAGATCTTGTTGTCTGAATGGCTGGTGGCGACGAGGAATTCACATTGCTGTATGGTTCAATATACAAAATTCTCAGCTGAACGAGCTAAGCATATATGATCGAAACCTGCCCTTTGAGACCGATTCACAGATATGACTAAGCCCGCAATTCCCCGGAAAGTATAATCGAATTGCACCAACCTCAATAATCCTCTTCATTTTCGCGATAGTTTTCTCATCATCTTGCAGAGGCTCGGAGCCCCACTGAGCGGAAAGCCCCTTTGAAGTAAGCCAGGCAATAGACTCGTCGAAAAGGGAGAGGCAGGTTGAGAGGAGGATTGGGGATGTGGAAGGGAGAGCGGAGATGGTGTAGGGTGGCGTGGATGCCGAGATGGGATTCATCACGTATCTCGGCTTTGGGCTGAGGTCGGAATGGGTGGGGTAGGTGATAGTAACAGAGGTACCTTAGAGCAGGTACAGGGTTGTACCCTTATCTGACGTATTGGGACTAGCCCAAGGGGCTGTTTAGAAACAACCTAAACTCGCGTAAATTTTAACGCCTGCCATCACATCGTTGCACAAGCACCAACAGTCTCGACGATGCGGCTGAGTATCAGAGCGCCTCTGAATATCAGATTCAAACTTCTCTGCTGCCGAGACTTTGCGTGTTGATTGCTGCTCAAACACAGGCAAGAAGCTTCGAGAATGCATTCCTACTCGTTCTAGTCATATATGTCATGTTCTGCAACGCTCGATCTCTCTTGCTGAATTGTTACATCCTGAAAGGGATCTGCAGACTTCAATACATACCGCGCAGTTGCTTCACGTGTACAGGCACATTCAGGTTCAGTGTCCGGCTGTTGCACAGCCGTCGAGCGCGGAAGTGGCAGCAGTCATATGTCGCTATCAATGATGCCGTCGGAGATAGCGACAAATATTTTTTGCCAGCTCCCATGCTTTGCTGATGTATTTGCCCTCTCCACAGTATGCCATCGACTCAGGCGTCTTTGGTTGAAGAACGTGACTCCCATCTACAACGAGATGGCGCCGAGAAACATCCCCTGCGAAGGTGCGGCGCGTCGCTTCCTTGTCGATCAAGACGGACCGGACTTGGAGTCTCCCATTTCTGCCAAAGATGTCGTCCGTATGCTTCGGAATGCGGACGTGGTCGAGAACGCCATTCTTCAATTCGAACGAGAAATCGTGAGTCGGGTGAGAAGTAAGTGGAGATTGCTTCACATTTGGTCCGTTGAACGGGCAGAGTTGACATTTAAATGCAATAGTGATGGGCTGCACAGCCAGAGAATATTATGGTATGCCCAACCGTCCTCCGACGTTGACTCGCACCGAGCGCCCACGCTTCATCCGTACCTACTACTCAATCTGGGGTCTGATGAGACTTGATGCTTCGGAATGGGAGTCCAGACTCCAAGCAATGACATCTCAAGAGCTGTACTATTCCTGGGAGATGTCAAGATTAACGCAAAGCATTGGAAGGGAAGAAGATGTTCCCCTGCGGAATGATCCAGACGCGCCTCCTGACTCCTTTCAAGCCATCAATTTCGGCGTGTCTGATAAGCGTGATGCTCTTCAGTACAAAATACGGGACCAGATCTATTGCATCTCGCAGCACTTCTACCAACAAGACGCTTACGATCCCTTGAGTTGTGCGAAGGATGAAGGTTTTTACTGGTGGGTCGTCATGTGGGATCACTGGCAGCTATCTCTCAAGGATATAGTATGCCATGAATCTAGAAGCTTGATTCGATTGAGTCCAGCAGTCATAAAGCAACATCTATGGAATGATGGCCTGTTTGAATGAGTATAACGCCGCGAGATTCGGTCGGAAGTCCCACTGGAGATTGGATCGTAAGAATTCGTGATTGGTTTCGTTTAAGAATGTAGGGAATGATGACATGGATGAATGAGTATGATAGATACCACGAGGTGTGATGATACTATTGCGCTGAAGTTGGGATGGCAAGGGATCGTGATTGGCTCCGGATGGGAAAATAGGGGAAGCATAGATTGCGAAAAGCCATTAAGCTTGGACGACGCTGATGCAGTCTGAGAGCTCTCGGACAAGCGGAACACGATGGACCTCTCTTCCTACTGGTCACCAAGTCTTCAATCTAGCTTATGCCATCTCAGTACAGACGATCCAAATATTGAAACCAACACTTTGCCTCCTCGAATGCAAAGAGCGGTGGCACTAGATATATGAACAAATAGGAGTGGAGGGCAGCGGAGAGACCGGTAAATAGCCAATGACATTTTCAACTCCAATTTGCTCTAGAAACACTTACTCCGCCACTTGCTACCTATGCACAAGTAAAGACTCACGACATGCCGTACTAGGACTTGCAGAGTACAATACCGTCACAAGAGCCCCTCTCGCCTATCTCGCGATGATGCAAGAACATCCCCTTTCTCGAAACACAGCCGCCGTTCCCTCTTCATCATAGCTACGCTGTTCCAGATCTCGTGTCCTAGACAGAAAAGATAAGACAGTTATACATCCAGACACCGAATCCAGTAAAGTCCTTCCACTCTTGCGTTGGATGAGAAAATCTCGCGGTGGGCGGTAGGTAGTGGCGTTTCTGATTTCGCTGATAAAGCAAGCAATGATGTGTGTTGTAAGAGCTAAAGATGAAGTAGGATGGAAGTCTTGTAAGAGGGATGATTGATAATCTATGTGGAATGAAGGAGATATTTCGCTGGCGAAGGGATGACAGGGTTTGAGTTGTAGACGAGGTTGAGGAGCGTTGTAAAGCCGAGGCGGAAATTACCGCTTGTGTTTGATGATGGAATATGTTGGGCCATCATCTACAACCTGCAGCAAGGGCTGAGGAATGTGGTATATATTAGCGCAACTATGCAAATTTGATGCGAGAAAAATGATACAAGATCAAAATCTTGACCTGTTAGGCTTAGACGACAGCTTTTGCACTGCAGATATCGAAGTCATTGGGAATGAAAACTTACTGCATAATATAATGCGAAGTTCTCTGCATTCAGCAATGAATCCGCCGCATTGACATTCACAGCTTTCCATCGGCAAGTACACTTCTTTTTTGCCATCCCCAGGCACATGAAATCCCGAAGCCCCGTGCATATGTGCAAGTTCATGCACAAGGGCCGATTGCTGACAAAGTCAGCGTGTCGTCGTTAGGCGTCAGCGCATTCCGTCTTAATCGAGGACAATCAGTGGAATCTGGCTCTTTCTTGTTCTAACATAGGAATATGTATTCAGAAGTTGTAGATGGCGTCTATTCATCGACTGGGCTCACACTACGTATTGAGCCAACTGTCGAGTGCTGCACTTTTACCTGCATTGACGCAGACGAATGTGGGGGACTTTGGGATTTTGAAGTCGATGCTGCGGCCAGTACCTGGCGAGACATAAATAGGAGCGCCATTTGCTATATTCTGGAACAGTCTAGTCACATTGACTATGTTGTTGCTTTTGAACAAGGCCGAAAATCCATATGGAGAGGAAATGCCAAGTGCAGCGTCTGCGATCACTTTTTGGATGTTTTCCCAGATGTGAGGTAAGTATGCTTGGATTTTCTCGGCTTGATTGTCTCGGTCGCAGAATTCGATCTGGTAATTGTCACTGCTAACGTGTTCAGCACTCTGAGCGAGTGTTGTTGTTATGAAGGCTGTGAGTTGTCAGTATGGACGCGGACAGAGGGTTTTGGAGCACTCCTAATGCCGAAGAGCGGATGAGACAGTTTTCTGCATGAAGCGTGAGTGAAAGAGCATGAGAGATCTGATACTGCGATATTCTGCACTTATCAATGATGCAAGACGTTGAATGCGACTTCCCACTCCCCTGAACTTCACAAATGAATGCCGAAAACGGGATGTTGATGTTCAAGAAGATTCTCGGATCAGGAAATCCGTTGGAATCTGCAGACTCTTTCATCTCGCAGCTTCCGAGCAGTCCTTATTGAGGTAGAATATTTCTATTGTAGTCGGCTAATAGCTTTGCCGGAAATAGAACTGCATTCTTGACATCACCAGTCGCAATGTCTATACTGAGAGCGTCATTATCCTCGCGAACGTGCAGTAGTCCTAGCTAATCACTCAAATCAGGTGTCATCTGCATAACTGAACTAGAGCTATTGATGGCCGATTTGGCGTTCGTCTTAGGAGGCTCATCTACAAATTCTCGCAGTTCTATGTTACATTAGCAACGTGGCCTAGTAAGAGCTTCCTATGCGTACCTACCTATGACTTTCTGAGATGGCGCTAAGCCTCCAGTACCGCTATAATTCTCAGAGACGTCCACGATAACACCACCGAACTCTGGATCTAGGATTGTGTAGTTCTGTCCATGTTGGTAAGCGCTGTCGCCGTTCGATGGTGCCTATGGGACAACATCAGAACACGTCTCGTTCTTGACAGACCACGATAGGTAAACATGATTACTGCTTGTGCTTTTGCAATGGGTTTCTTTTGGTATAAGGATTTTCCTCCCTGGATCAGTAACAGTAGGTGTAAATGTGAAATTATACGCTGAGCTCTCCGAGGATTGCCCGTCACGGCCGTGCGGGACTTTCACTTGATTAGTGTACGGCCATGAGACAACTCAAACTATCAGTTCTTACGTTCACATTCTGTATCGAAGTGAATTTCGAATTGCCGGAAGAGGAGTCTGAATTGGAAAATTGAGGATTGGATACTTTAGAGCCAGAGGGGTTCGGGTTTTGGATTTTCGCATTCGCTGCAGCTCGTATTTTGGGCCTGTAAGGGGTAGAAGATGGTTCGAAGGTTGTTTTAATTGTCTGCAAAGTCTTGTTTTCGCCACCTGGCAAGAATATACCTTGCCGGACCAGTCTTTCAAACGAAGAATATGTTAAAGGACTCTATATGCAATGAAAGAATGGCTTCTTACTTATTGACAGTTTGCCGTATTTTCCCTCTAATCTCAGGACGTATTTCAATCAATTTCGTCTTAAATAATTTCTTCTTAATAAGCTGGTCATCACGGCTGAGGCCGATTTTGTGGTAATTTTCTATAACCCAAGCTTCTATCTCTCAGGTAGATGCCATGTTCTGTTTGATTGTCGTTCAGATAACAAAGCCTTGATTGTTGCGACCATATGTCGATAATTAGAAATCGAGGTAATAAGTTGACGTTTAGTTTGAACGTGTGGAAACATTGCTACGTCTATGCGGTTTTATGAAACGATACGGAGAGTTGACGAAGGGTTTGTTCTCTTAGAAACTGCATAAGTTTTTTTTGGTAAGAGTAACAAATCGTTTGAAGCTGAAGAGTCACTATCTTAGAGAGATTCGATGTTGACAAAATTTTTATGTTGAGCGCTCGTGTATTCTAGCTTTTCTGTTGCGAGTCACCTGATATCTATGATATCATATTCAAGAAAATCTACCAAGATACGCTTGAAAGCCTTCCAGATGGAAAAAGGATATCTGCATAATATAGGTTCGCTGCTTCAAGACGGTTTAGGAACTCGATAGGGTTCGGCCAGTCCCGCTCCGGATCCGATTTCCTGCCGGGTCTAATTGAAAGCTAAAGTGAACGGCCTAAAACCACCTGCTCCTGCTTCATTTGTTTCGTCTTAATTCTGTCAGACGAATGGGTCTTAGACGATTGACATTACTATTTTCGTCATCTATCCTCCTGCTTATTCCCATCTGTGATAACACTGTACATACAGCTATGCTTGAAGTCGATTAATTGCACCTTACAATGCAAACGCCAGCATTCCAACAGCAACTGCCAAGATACTCATGGCGCCCATGATCCAATAGCCACCCTTGATTATCTGGCCTCCTCCCGTAAATCTAGCCGTACAATTACTGCCCGCACTTTCCGGTCCGGTACTCGTAGTACTTTCCGGCGCGCCATCAAAAGCCGACATTATGAGACTTCCGAGGCCAGTCTCCAACGCGGCAGGTGTTAATGGCATTATTGTTGATCCAATCTCTAAGCCAGATGGGCCTAGAGAGATTACCGTCCCTGAGATAGTGATTGCTGAGCCACCGGGGTGCAGCGTAGTGGAGCCAACAACGGCTTCCGTAGGGTTTGCTGTGATTGTTTCGCCTACAACTGTGAATAACGATGACGAAAGTGCTGTAATACCTATTTGGAAGGTTGAAGATCCAATCTGAAGTCCAGATGGACCCATAGACACGACCGTTCCAGATATCGTTAACGGCGGATCTCCTGGGTGAAGGGTAGTGCCAGATCCAACGATAACCTCGCCAGGATATGCCGTTATGACCTGACCGGCCACAGTCCAAAGCGACTGAGGCACTTTTTCAAATAGTGGATAAGTTGTTGAGCCGACACGAAGACCTGAGGGGCCGTACGACATTACGGCACCAGAGATCGTAACCGCTGCTCCTCCAACCGGTAGAGTAACTAAACCAAGGACAGCTTTGGAGGGATCTATGGCCAATACTTCACCACCTATGGTAAAGACAGATGGACGCGCTATAGTTTTAGGCATTGCAGCAACATTTCCATCAATCATCACACCGCCGCCGCCTGAAAGCACAGAAAACGTACTTCCAGCAAAGGTTACGGCTGGGCCGCCTGCGCTGAGTGTGGTCGAGCCGAGTTTGACGGCTCTATTATTACCCGGTACTGCTTCGAGTGGTGGAGCAGTAGCCTCTGAATATGGTACAATGGCATGATCCAAAAACGCGTACGTGCTACTGCCGATGACAAATTGACTGGATCCAACTGACAAAGGAGTGCCAGATACAACATTTCTGTAGCCCGCGCTGAGAATGATGCCGCCGACCTCTATGTTGGAAATGTTGGAAACAGGGAACGGTACTGTTACCCCTGTGGTTAGTAATTTCCGCATTGATCCGGCGCTAGTGGATGGGTATTTACCCTTCGCCCACTTCTTTCCTTCCTTCTTCATCCCGTATGCTCTACCTACTACATAGTTCAGTCAAATATATCTATCCCTTTGCCCGTTAATTGTACGGCCCACCCAGCTAAACCTATAATGGTAGAAGCTTAACCTTTATGAGTACGGAAACTAGTGTTTAAAGCATTGAGCCCGACTCACCGAGCCAGTCAGAAGAAGGCTGTAACCCCTCCTCTACCTTCAACCTTCGTAAAACAATGTTCTGTGCTTACTAACTATCCGAACACCCTTACTAATGGTGGTGATTGTATGCTATATTTAGGGTGGGCCGTACAATTAACGGGCAAAGGGATATGCCTTTCTACCCTCGTGTCCTCGTATTTCAAGACTCTAAACCACCTCTCGGAGCTGCTTGAAGAGACTGGCCGGCATACATTGGAAGTGCCGTGGCTGCCATCAAAGGAGGAAAATCGAAAGTACTGGTGCCAACGACGGCCTGCTTTGATCCAACGGATATCCCTTGCCCTGAAATTACCGTTTGGGACCCCGGGGCTATGGTTATGCCATCTACTGCGACGCCGCCGTTGTTTGGTAGGATAGACATCGGCAGACCCGCGACTGTAGCGAACTTGGAGACGTCATTTGAAGTTGCTACAACATTGCCTGGACTTTCAGGGCCTTGGCTTGGAGCATGTGCTGGATCTGGGGCAACGATTGTAGACTCTGGGTGGCCGGGAACTAGTGCTGGGGCTGGTACAGGAACAGCTAGCTGACCGCCATCAGTTTGAGACTCAGCACTTGTGATCTGCGGATCTGCTGGGACAGGAGCTATGCTTTTTGCCCCACCTAAATTGTTCGAACTGCTTGGTTCGTCGTTCGGATTACCCTGGCTGTTCCATACAGCGTTCTTACCCGACGTTGTAGAAGACCGAGGGGTTTGAGGCCCTGAACTTGCAGTACTTTGCCCGATTGCTGGTGGATCCTGGTTCTGTCCTATACTCTCGAGTGTAGTGGTTTTACCCGAACTCGAAACGGGAGTGGGACTAACAAACGGAAAGGTGGCCACGGTTCCTGGCTCGGCCGAAACCATACTGCTTGGAAGTGATATGGTGGTTGTTGGGTCAAGCGCTGCCACCGGACTGAGTGCTCGGGGCGGGTCGAAAGCACCATAAACATCGTTCCCCCTACATCCGGACCACTGAGGATCCACAGAGGAAAAATCGCCCGGAACGACCAGCGAAGGGTTACCATGTAAATCGGTCCCGTTTGGACCTCCTATGGCGAGAGAGGCCCCATTAACGCAGTCAGCGCGAGTCTCATATACCCAATTCTGTATAGTAGTTGCAAAGTCCTGGGGATTAAGTATGCCTCTCGCACCAACTCCGTGGTAACAATGTCCTGCGAGTTTGTGAGCCTACCCAGTGTCTACGATTGCCAAGAAAGAAGCAGGGTTACCTGTTGTTAGGTAGCCTGGGGGATAGGCCTGGGTGAGAGTGGCGTACGATGCCAATTCCGGCCTACCTCCGTCGCCGACGTTCCCTATACAAGACCTCGAACCGCCTCCTGCAAAAATGGAATGATAGATCACATAGATAGACGGCGATGTACTTTAAAAAACGTTGGTAAGTGTCGAAGGAGCCTACGGAAAACCGAACTCACAAGATGTAGCTATCAGAGCTAAGAGTCGAGGGTGCGAGGACGGTAAGATTAGCTGGTTGAGATTCCCAATAGAGTACCTGACAGCTATCGGCGAATATATAACAGGGTTCTAAAGTCTCACAGCACTCGTTCGGAGCAACGTAAGTAGAATTTGCAACATTGGTCCGATTGAAGGCGGTTGCATGGCTAAGGCAGGATGAGGTAATGTTGTTATTACTGATATGCATTGAAGTAGCACTGCTATATTGTGCTATCCAGAAAGCGTATCAGCGATCCCGTCATTAATCGGAGAAAGGCTCTCTATATGCGTAAGGACAATGTTCATGGCCCCAAGTTTATGTATCTAAATTAATTGCTTTCCCTCAAATGTATAAATGAAGACAATACATACCAACAGCAACATTGAGGTACAATAGGATTGTGGAGCGCAGGACTGAATATCGGAGGACGCGATGAGTACTCATGGTAACTCTTCGCCTCCTACACCTTAGCGCAGGACTACCGAATCTTTGTTGGATATTAATGTCGAAAGGTCAGGGAGTTCTAGGACTTTTATCATTCGACCTTGCTATTCACTGCCACCTCTAGCATGTCTTCAAATTTGATTGCTTCGCTTGTACAACCCGAGCTGCAAGGACTTGCGGCTGAAGAAGATCTTCCACTTAACCTTCCCTATTCGGAGAGAGCCCCGTTGGGCACTGTTATCCACTGAGGAAGCAGCATGGCCTGATCAAGATGCTTGCTACCTTATGATTGGATATCGGTGCCGGCACGAATTCTCCCAGTTGCGCAAGTCAGCTCTAAGAATCTATTTGTGTTTACCAACAGTTTCTCGAATGCCACGAGAAGTAGCGAAGTTATCTATCTGAAATGCGTGTTTAAAGAGATTTTGTTCTGTGTTCTTCTAGGCTGAAGAGCATAAAGAAGTATCTAGCATTGGAGCGAATAATTGATGGTTTCTCTCTCGAATCCTCGTCGTCAAAGCAAGACCAACCATCAATTGGAACAAGAGGAGAATTTTCCAACATCATGATGTCAAAACACAGAACTGTGAGATCAAAATCAGAAAACGCAAGCTGTATCATGCTCGACATTCTCTAGGAGGGATTGCAGTAGTCAGTGTCACGAAAGTAAACAGTGAGTATATATCGCTTCAAGTCGAGGCCTGTTGAAACTACAACAAGCTTAACGCCGTGGGCGGCGATATATGTCTGCCTTGGGTGGGGGGGGGAAGTATATAGAAAGCTCCAGCGTTTGAGACACTCAATTGGACAAAGCAAGTTAAATATCTCATGCAACTCAAGGCTTTTATGATAGCGAAGCCACCTGATGGGATAAAGTAGATTAAACGTTGATGGCGTAAACCTAAGAAGCAAACTTAACTGGACCTTCGAATGCCGTAAAGATTTCGACAAAATACTACCTTAAAGGTAGGTACGTCGCACACAGCATCGATCCGATGTGTGGGCCAATGCAGGGTACGTTACTCTGCGCCGGTTGCATGAGAAATTTCGACCGAGATGCGCTAGAAGCCCTATGAAGGCGGAGATTACCATCTCCCCTATTTCCAACAATTGATATCGCAACCCCTTTGCCCATGATATCTGGTGCACTGCCGTGACAAGGTTCTTCAATCGCAAGGTGTTGAAGCAATAGAAGCTGTAGTAGAAGCAATAGTAGAAGCAGAAGAAG
>JAABUY010001121.1_pt1 | contig 38116 bp, 41 predicted proteins | sample 5560271 | NCBI WGS metagenome assembly JAABUY01 (sample SAMN10711886, study PRJNA513374) | rock metagenome | isolation source: Antarctica rocks | place: Antarctica: Victoria Land, University Valley
CTAGGCCGTGCTGTCCCATGCAGGAGAGCCATTATGCAGAGACACTGGCCCGCCCAGGGAGCGTTCCAGCGCTCCCTGGAGGCCGACGCGCCATGGCACGGAGCGCAGCGCCGAGGCGGCCAGCCTCATCAGCAGTCAGACCCATGACAACCAGAGCGCAATTTTAGCGGTCAGTGTCCTGCACGCACGGCCACGCCGTGCGTGACAGCGCGCAGGCCCAGGCGCGCCTGCAGGGCTGCCTCAGCCGCGCGCGCCGCGGCGCGCGCGGCCTCGGCCGCCTCCTCGTGCCGCGTGTGCCGCGCGACCACCTCGCGCAGCGCCTTCGCCTCGCGGCTCAGCGCCTCCACGAGCTGCATGAGCTCGGCGGCCTGCGCGCGGCGGGCGCTCAGCGCGATGTCTCGCGCGCTGTGTGCCTTCATCGGCGGCCTGCTGCAGCGCAGGCCTAGGGGCGGGGCACGATGCTGGTGAGGTAGTTGGAGCGCAGCGCTTCGCGAAACAAAGGGCGGTGGGGCCTGGCTTGGTCGCGAGTGAGGCTGCCTCACTTCAATGTGGCTGCCACGTCCTTCGCAAGCCACTCCTGGACAGGGACATGCACACACACTCCGACCAAAGATAACATGAGGGTGCCCTCGACACGGCCTTGAGCAGGGCTCGTGGGCCGCGCCGTCTGGGGGTGGCCCCGCCGCTCGAGCTCGCGCTGCACAGCCGCCTCGGCGGCGTGCCTCTCCGCCTGCGCGGCAGCCAGCGACCGCTGCATGTCCGCAAGCGCGCTCTCCGCCAGCGCCAGCCGCCGCCGCGCGCTCTCGCCCGCCTCCGCCTGCGAGCGCACATTGGCGCGTCGCTTGCAGCTCCCTCACGCCTGGCGGCGGCTCCCATCATGCCCGGCGGCCGCGAATGGGTGCGGGGATTCAACGTGCACGAGCGCGAGCGGCGCCCGGCAGCCGCGCGCTGATGACTCGAACAGGTACAGGGCTTCCACGCAGCTGGCCCTGCTCAACAGGCCGCGCGTGCGGCAGCCACAAGCTCCCAGCTCACGCGCTGCGGGCCGGCTCGGGGCGCAGCAGTGAGCACAACGGGGGCTGCCTGCCAGCCCTGCGGCGCCGACACAGCCCCGGCAATGCACGTCGAAGCGGACGAATGCAGGGGCGGCGGGCGGGGCGGCGCGCCTGCAGCTGCAGCGCGCCCTCGCGCGCCGCGGCCGCCGCGTGCGCGCGCTGCAGGTCGGCGGCCTGCGCGTGCGCGCGCGCCAGCTCGCCCTGCAGCGCCGCGGCCTGCGCCTGCGCGGCCCGGTACAGCTGCGAGACGGGCACGGTCGCCTCCTCCGCGACGGCCGCCTGCAGCTCCCGCAGCTCCCTGCCGCGCGGGCGGGACAGGTGCGTGGGCGCCCGCGCTGCGCCCGCGCTCGGCGACCGTGGCGGGCCGGCGCGAGAGCTGCCGGGGGCAACGTGCGCTGGCGCTCATGATGCACCTATCGCTGGTTTTCACCAAGAGTCACGCAGGGCGCCGCAGGGTGCGCAGCGGAGGCCCGGGTGCCATGGCGGCCGCAGGCTTGCGCTGAGCGGCCCCATCAGCTTCTGCCAAGCTGTGAAAGCTCTTGTGTCCTCCCAGCTGCACGCGTAACCACCAGGTAACAGCCGGCCATCTGATAGTCGCCCGCTTGGCGCACGCTGACGCATGCCCACAGGCACGTCTAATTCTATATGAAGGTAAACGCACAAGCGTGTGCGCTGCAGCCAGCAGGGGGCGCGGTCAGCAGGGCGGGGCCCCGAGCGCGCACCGCTGCACGCGCAGCGTCGCCTCCCGCTCGGCGTCCAGCTCCGCGGTGCGCTTCTCCAGCAGCGCGCGCGCCTCGGCCGCCTCCGCCGACGCGTCCGCCGTTGCCGCGGCCGCCGCGCCGCCGGCAGCCTTGCCGACGTCGCAGCTCGCGCCGGCCCGCAGCAGGCCGCCGCCCGACAGCGCCGGCGCCAGCGGCGACAGGCCGGCCCCGCCGGCCGCGCCGGCCGCGCCGTCCGCGCCGCTGCCGGCGCGCGAGGCGAACCACTTGCGCTGCATGGTCAGCAGCTCGTCGGCGCGGTCGGCGGCCTCGTTGCGCAGGTCGCGTATGACCTGCTCGTCCTTCGCGCACTGGTCCTCCAGCATGCCGACCTGCCGCCCCCGCCGCGCTCGTTCGTTAGCAACGCCTTCAACTGAATAGGTGCACTGTCACGCAGCGTCTGCCACTAAAGACACGCCCAGCATGCTGATGCATGGTTGTTCGCGCAGCTGGTGCGTGCACTACAACATACAGTGAAGTCTGAAGGTCGTCAGGCAGCACGACCGACAGGGGCGCCATGGCCAGAGCACGTCGCTGCAAGCCCGCGTCTGCTGACAGCCGGGCCAGCTTGGGCCCGGCACGGCGTGCCAGGCGGCCGCCGGCGCACCCGCTCCTGCAGCACGCGGCTGACCGCCTTCTGCGCGTCCGCCGCGCCGCGCGCGCCGGCCGCGTCCTTGCGCGCGCGCGCCAGCGCGTCCTCCGTCTCCACGCCGTTCGGCTGGCCCGCGTGCGCGGCGGCGGCGTCGGCGACCGCGCGCGCCGCGTCGACCGCGTCCAGCAGGCCGGCCAGGACAGCGCGCGTGCCCGCGGCACGCGCGGCCAGCGCGGCCTCGACGTCGGTGGACTCGTCGCGGACCTCGGCCGCCTTGGCGCGCACCAGCGCGGCGGCCTTCTCGCCGCCGCCGCGCAGCAGCCGCTCCAGGAACAGGTCCCCGACCGCGGCGGCCGTGCCGTTGCCCGCCCTGCATGGCGGCGCCGCGGCCGGCGCCGGCGGCGGGCTGCCCGGCGCGGGCGCGGCGCCGGCGCCCTCGCGCGCGCGCGCCGTCATGAAGGCCAGGTCCGCGTTCAGCTGCGTCCACATGCGGTCCACGCAGGCCAGCGTCTCCTCGTACGCGGCCTGCTTCTTCTCGGCCTCCTCCACCTTGGCCTCCAGGCCGCCGAGCTGCTTGCGCTGCACCTCCAGCTGCGCCGCGAGCGTGGTGTTCTGGTACAGCAGCATCTGCGCGCGGCTGCCGCCGTCCTGCGCCGCGGCGTCCCCGGCCGGCGCCTGCATCGCGCCCGCCGCTGCTGCGCGGGCGGGCGGCCCCGCCGCCGGCCGCGCACCGCAGCAAGCCCTCCCTGCCGCCCCCCTGCTGCAGGGCGAGCCTGCACGCGCGCTGCACCCCCGTCTGAGCGACTGATGCATGAGGCGAGGGCGTGAAGCTTGAGAAAAAACACCACAGGCCTTTCTCATACGGCACCTGTACTTGAAGCCTGGCAACGCGAGCCCTCAGGCTCGCATGGCGCGGCGGGTGATGATCAAGGTCCAGCGAGTGCTATAAAAACGAGCGGCCTGGTCGTCCACGCTCTCGCACGGCGCAGCTGGTCCACCTCTCCCCTGCTCACTGCGTGCTTCGCAAGTGTGATCACCTGCCAAGCTGCTGCTTTGCCTTTTTTTTAACCCTTGAAGAGCTCATCAGCGTTCTGGCGTTCTGGCGTTCTGAGCCTTTGCCTCGGCGCTGGAGGGAGTTTCCAGGCTGACTTCACAAGCCAGGCGGACATGGCTGACAGTGAGGGCAGGGACCCGGTGTCCCAGCTGCAGGCCGCTGCGGCGCGAGCGTGCTGCGATGCAGGCATGCGGTGGAGGACGCTGGTTGACAGCGCCAACCATCACCGGCAGGCCGTGCAGGGGAGTGCCGCGCAGCTGTGGGGCAGCCTCGCGCATGCCGTAGAGGAGCGGCTGAAGGCGCACGAGCACGCGCCAATGCCTGCGCTCGCGGTGCGGCACCGCCCGCTGCTGGCGGGTGCTGCTGCGGCGCGGCTGATACGCTGCGTGTGCATAGTCAGTGACGGGCAGGGCAGCGAGGACTGCGGCGTGACTGATACGCTGCGTGTGCGCAGTCAGTGACGGGCAGGGCGGCGAGGACTGCAGCGCGACTGATACGCTGCGTGTGCGCAGTCAGTGACGGGCAGGACGGCGAGGACTGCAGCGCGGCTGACACGCTGCGTGTGCGCAGTCAGTGACGGGCAGGGCGGCGAGGAGGCATCGAGCGCAGCCGGTCGCAGAGCTGGCGGCGGAGCCGCAGGACATCAAGTCGCGGCTGGCCGGCGTGCCGGTCTACACGGTGGCCAACAAGAAGAACGAGTTTGTGCTGGTGTCGGGCGAGGTGCTCGTGCTCCCGCTCAGTGCCCGCGCATAGCGCTTGCGTGTCCACCGCTCGGGCTCCTGCAACAGTGTGCACGCAGAGCAGACATGTGCGGGCACCTGCCGGCACTGACAGGACACTGGTGCTGTGGTGCTGCGCCAGGGCGAGAACGACGCCAAGCAGCTGGGGCTGTTCTTCTTCGCGGAGCCCGATGCCGAGGCGATGGTAGAGAAGGTGTGTGGCGCACAGGCAGGCCTGCCTTGCTGCAGCTGCTTGTGCTCTGTGCTGAGCAGCAGGCACTGCGCGCGCAGATCAGGGAGCAGAACCCGAAGCTGGCAAAGCAGACGCGCGTGCTGAAGGTCACCGTCGACAAGGCGAGCGCCCGCCCGCCGCGCCGCTTGTGTCGCGCGCAAACGTGCTGCAAATGCTGCTTGACGATGGAGACGGAAGGGCAGTGAGTCACCAAGCCGCGCCCCCAGCACAGGTGTACGATTTTGCCATCACGCCGGACGGTGCGGGCGTCCCTGGCGCCAACGGCGCGAGCGTCATCTTCCGCTTCATGCCCGACGCAAAGGAGGTGCAGAGCGCCCTGGAGGTGCGGCCTGCGGCCCGGCCTGCCTGCAGTGCAGGCCGCTCAGAGAGCGCCCCTGTGCGTGTCGTGCTATGTGCCCGCCTGGGAAAGAGGGGTGCGATAGCCGCGCTGAGGCAGGTGGAGTTTAAGAACTTGTGCGGCTCGGGGTGTGCTGCCATAGCACGGCTCGCGGCAAGTGCGCACGCCCTGCACGACCCCGCGGAGGCTCCTGCTGGGAGCGCATGCTCCCGCCCGCGTTTGTGCCCGACCACGCCTGCGACGCGGCACAAGATGCAACCGCTCCATGTCCCTGTCATTGAACTTCGCCAACTGCACTTGGGGCGACCGATCTGCTCGGCGCGCGCCGCAGCTGTACCGCGAGGCCGGCATCGCGGTGGGCGGCTTCGCGGGCGTGCCCGTGTTCCAGGCGGAGGGCCTGACGGTCAAGACCGAGCGCGCGCGCTACACGCCGCTGTTCCTGGCGCGCGAGGACCTGGACGCGGCGGTCGGCAACGCGTACAACCAGCGCGGCGGCGAGCGCGAGGCCGGCGCGTCCGCCGGCGTGGCTGCAGCTACGGAGGAGGACCAGCGCGCGCAGCAGGCGGTGCCGCCCCCTGCTCGAGAGCCCCGGGGGGCTTTCTTTTGCATTTGACGCATGTCAAACTGTCCGGCTCGTACTAGAACATGTACCGGGATGGCTGCGGCCAGGCCAGAGGACTCGAAATGTGCAGCACGGGAGCAGCTTGCAATGAGGGTGTTACAGCGGTGCGCAGCTGGAAGTCCGCGGAGGGATCATTGCTGTGACGTGGCAGCATCGCATGCGCCCTGGCGAGGCTTTGAAGCAGCAGGCTGCATGACTGCATATCGTTGGCTCAGCCTGCATGGCGTGCTGGAGCGCCGTTCTGCTCGCTTGAGGTGGCTCTGTTCGTGCAGCTGGCGGCCGCAGAGGGGAAGGACCGCAGCGCGCGGGAAGCGGACGCCGCGGCGGCGGCGGATAAGCTGGCCAAGGCGGAGGGGCGGCTGCGGGCGCTGCGCGCCGAGGGCCTGCCCAAGGTCCGCCAGGTGCCCTGCTCCTGGCACTGTGTCACACGGCTCAGTCAGCGGTGGCCGCACCGGCATCTTGTGGCCCGTCTGCGGGCTGCTGCACTCGCTCGTACCCAGGCAGCGGTTGTCGGAACACGCACACTACCACACTAGGTTCTCCAAGCGCCTGAGAGCAGTCTTCTGGCGAATAGGCGTGCCACCTGTGGTCGCCAGGCGGCAGCTCACGCTGCTAGCCTCTTGTGGTGTGGAAACGTAAATCCCGTGCCTGGGCTGCGGCAGGTCGAAGTGGGCTCGCTGGAGGAGGTGATTGGCAAGATGCAGGCGGACGCGAGCGGCGAGTGGGCATCCGTCATGTTTATTCCAGCTGGTGCGCGCACGCTCTGGGCTGGGCCTCCCCTGTTCGACAGCTTCAGCATCGTGCTCGATACTATGTGTGGGTCTGCCTGCCACCGGCGCAGAATGCAGGCCGCCCCTGGCTGTGGGGCCTGCCACAGCCACTGATGCTTGCAAAAGGCGCTTTTGTGCTGGACCAAACGTCGTGATGCGGTGTCGAGTACCTAGCCGTGCAGTGTTCTGACTGCGCGTGAACATGGCGCAGGTGCCCTGGCAGCCCCGTCATGATGTGTGCGGCGTGGCGAGGTGCTGCGAGCTAGCTTGACAGGGCGGGGCGAGTGAGTGACAGTGAGAGTGGTGGCATGAGCTTGTGAGCCATGAATCAGTTTTGTTGTGTTAGTGCACCAGGTGCTTTGCGCAGAGCAGTGTTGTCTAGCCTTTTGTTCACTTGTGCATGCATGCCATTTTGGTAGTGGCTCACGGCGAGACGTGTCATCACAAAAGGGCCGTGCCTGGATGCCTGGGCCTCGCCACTACACGACACTCTCTCTATCTGTCCTATCTTGGTCTCAGTCTCAGCAAAGCAGGAGCACCACTGCACTTGACAGCACTCCGCCTACAAGCCAAAGCAGCATGTCTTTGGCACACTATCCTGATCAAGACGCTCACACACTCGCTCATACAGGGGTATATCATCTTTCTGGCATTGCACAGACACCCCAGCACCACGGCCGCTTCTTGCATGCAAAACAGATTGCTTCTCTGCAAGCACACACCCAGGAGCAGAAAAGCGCATGTCCAGCACAATTGCTTTGCCGCGGCCTCAGAACTGCATCTCGCCGGCCGCGCTGTGGAACAGGACGTCGCGCCCGTTGAGGTGCATGACGCCGTCCTTCAGCGTGCACTTCCAGCGGTTCTTCGTGCGCGTGACCTTTTCAAACTGCGCCACGACCACGTTGTCATACCTGCGTGCGACATCGCATGTTGTCAGTCAAACCCCGCACGCACGTGCCTGAAGACTTGCTGCTTATTGAAACGTTTACACCTCTCTCTGCAGGACTGCTTTTCATCGCCATTGTGCCACATAATTGCACAGTGCTCGGCCCTGGGCTGGCCTGAGTCCCCCCCGCCGAGCGGGGAGTACTAAGTCAAGCCGAGTGTGATACAGTCACTGTACAAATGGGTGATGAACCAACAAGAACATGAGACCAGAGAGCTACACCCTGTCGCCTGGGGCAGCACGCACTCTTTGTCCTCCTCCGCCTCGTCGCTCTCGACGTCGGACAGCGTGTCGCGCGCCTCAGGAGCCTCCACCTCTGCGCTTGCGGCAGCAGCGCCCGAGCCGCCAGCTTCATCGTCATCGTCCGCAGGGCCATCCTGCACGAGGGGCAGGATCAGACTGCGCCCCTGGACAGTTCGCGCGGCCACCTGCCTGTGCATAGGCTGTGCGGCTAGGTACAGCCTGCTCTGCTCTTCTTGCTCTTCATAGAGCACAGCCGCAAGCGCTGAAGCACACGCACGCACCCCGAGCTCCACAGTGCAAGCCGGCAACTGCACGCACCTGCTGTGGGATGGCGCCGGTGTGCGTCGGGTGCTTGGCGGGCGCCGCGGCCGGGCAGGCCTCTGCATCCTCCAGCTTGCGCTTCAGGGCGCCCGCGGCTGGCGCTCCGCTCGCAGCTGGAGCAGTGGTCGCAGGCGCAGCGCCCAGCTGCGCCGCAGGCTGGCCGAGGGCGCCGTTGTAGGCTGCGTGCGGGTGCCCGGCGGCCGCAGCAGCCGCTGGCCTGGGCGGGCCCTGGTACTGGTGCGCCTGGTACTGGCCCGCAGCGCGGTGCGCCTGGCCTGCCGCATAGTGCGCCTGGCTGTACGGCTGCCCGTACGCGGGCGCGGGCCGCGGCGGCGCACGCCCCGCGCCCGCGGCGGGGTAGCCCAGCTGCTGCTGCGGGTAGCCGAGCAGGGGCGCGCCGTACGGCAGCGCTGCGGCCCTGCCGCAGGCACACGCTGCTGAGGGGGCGTGCAAGGAGCAGATCCACGCTGCACCACGGGCTGGCGAGCAGCCCAGCTTGTGCTCTGCGCTGGCGTGAGACTGTCATAGCTGATGCTGCTTCTCACTGAAAACAGCGGAAGCGATCTGTGACAGAGCTGCAGGGACCCGCTGCAGTGCCGGACAGGCGCGGCGGGGCACGCAGGCGCACTGCGGTGCTGCCGGCGGCGCGTCCAGTGCGCCAGTCTGCGCCAGCTTTGTCTCCCAGAGCACGCGCAGCTCGTCGAGCACCGCTCTGCGCCTCACCACCCGCGTCAGCTCTTGGCTCAGCACCTTGGTTTAGGTGGCGACCTTCACACAGCGGCGGCCTGGAGGTTGGCCTGCGGATGAACCAAGCCAGGGCGCACTCGTCCACGCCATCGCCCACAAACTCGGGCTTGACGCGGACGACGACGTCATCGATGATGCTGCGATACACGGAGCTCACACTCTGCTCTGGCTCCATGGTTCGCACGGAGTCTCTGAATTTATAGGGCGGCCTGGACGTGTTGATGCAGCCCTAGCCCTGCTAGTGCGGTAGGGCCAAGAGGTGCGTGAAGCGCCCAAAGCGGCGTCCTGCGGCTGGAAATACACCGCATGGCTTACCTCTGTGCGCAGCTGCATCTACCGCAGGTCCATGTGCTGATCATTAGCAGCACCATGCCCCCAGGAGTCCTGCGGCCTTGCCTCTTGCTTTATCCACATTCGCCTCCCGTCACTTGGGTGACCAAACCAGTAACTCCGCCGCACTGAAGACTGCCAGCTCACAGGGCATTCTACTGTGTGCTCTCCTGCACTTCTTCGCATGTGGGCGCCCCACTGGTATGCTTGGTGTGCTTCCACGCACGGTGTGACGGAGGCGGAGCAGCCCGTCACCAAAGTGCCCTTGGCACTTGGCAGGCGCATGCAGACCATGCGCATGCATGGTGCGGAGCTTGCCCGCTGGCCACAAGCGTATGCACGCGTGGTGTATTGCGTGCTGGCGTTGGGCTGCGCACGTCCCGGATGCAGATCATTTGCTTAGGTGCATGAAAGCCCGTATGCGGCAGCTTCCGGTGTCCAGGTTGGGAAGGTGGCAGCCTGTCAGACCGACGGGGCCACTGAGCGCTTGTGCGCGCATACATTTTGCTTGACCCGCATGCTCTTATCTGCCTCGCAAGGGTCGAGTGCGCGCGCTGCTCCTTCGCCTGCCGCAGATAGGAGCAAGTGCAGTGAATATAGGCTGGAGGCCTGCCAGTCGCTAATGCATGCGCGGTGTGCACCGCGTAAACCACAGAAAGCCGTACGGCTGAATTGGGCACGGCAACACAGGCGCAGCTCTGCGCTTAAGTGAGCGCCCTTCCAGACAGCCTGCCGCGCCCCCCGCAGACACAAGCACGCAGGTGCTCGTGCTCGGATAAGAGAATTGATTATTAGAGGAATGCATGTTGGAGGTGCCTGCATGCGCAGCAATCTAGTGCACCATCTCAGCTCACGCTAGCTCATGCGAAGCGGATCCCAAGCTAGGTCTTCCTACGGGGTTTTGGCAACGAGAGGAGAGGGCCTCCATGCAGCCCGCCGTCTCCTCCGGCCGTAGCTCGCCGGCGGGCATCGGAAGTCTTTTGTGGTCGGGCAGGACGCACGCCTTGCAGTGTGCCGAAAGTAGAGGCTGCTCGTGGATCCGGCACGGCATCAGGCCGGCGGAAGGGTCCGTCATCACTGCTGAGGCCCGCAGTGCACAGGGGTCGCCTGACGCCGCGCGCCCCCAAGCCGGCGCCACCGAAGAAGCCTGCGCACGCGGCGCCAGATGTATGCGCACCTGCGCTCGGTGCGCGCGCCGCGCCGAAGATTGCCTGTGGCGCGCGCGCAAGAGCAGGAGCGCAGAGTTGAACGCTGCGCCGGCGCAGGAGGAGGTTGACGTGACAGAGTTCCACCGGCGCGCGCCGCGCATCGAGCCGTCCAGCTTCCTGCTCACGCGCTCCAACATATGTCCGGTCGGCAGGAAGGTCGTGTTTATCAAGGACGGGTGCGCCCCGCAGCGCGTTGATGTGCAGCTGCGCGCATGCGCGCAGGGATGCGGCTGCGGCGGCCCAAGCAGCGCGCGCGCCATCCAAGCGGATTGTGTGTTGAGCACTGCTGCGGTTCGGCGGCCAGGTACCTCCAGCAGTGCAAGGACATAGGCGCCCCTCTGGAGGAGCCGCGCTGGACATCGCTGCTTGCGCGCCGGCAGCAGCAGCTGCGCCACAGCAACCTGCGCTGCGCCCGGGCGCTCGGCGCGCCTGGCCAGCACAAGCTGGGTGCGCCTCCGCCGGCTGCCTGTGCAAGCGCGCACAAGCCGGAGCATGGGGTGCTGCACGCATGGTACCCAGAGGCCACGCAGCTGTGGTGGTGTGAGCAGGGCAGCATGCTGATGCAGAGAGGCCTGTGGACCTGTCATGCAGGCCTGGTGGAGGTCTGCAAGGTCGTGGACGCCACCATTCACCACCGGCTGCCCGGGCCTGCGCCCGAGCGTCCCACACCGGCAGCGGAGCCGCCTCCGGCAGTGGCCGATCTTCCGGCAGACGGCTCCAGCGAAGGCCAGCCTGAGCGCTCGGCAGGCGCCGCGCAGCCTGCTCCGCAGGCGGCCGCCGGCTCCGCGGTGCCCAGCGAGGCACCGGCAGGCGGCCTGAGCGCTGCTGCGGCGCCCGCTGCTGCCGCTGCAGAAGCGCCTGCAGCCACAATGCATGAGGGCGGCTCTCCTGGCCACGCTGCTCGCGCGGGCTCCGGCTCGCCAGCGCCCGAGCGCGATGGCACCGGCGGCGCCGCGAGCCCGGACGACAGCGGCGTGGACGTGCCCGTGCTCGGGCAGCGCGCCGCCTGGTTCGTGCGCATTACGCTGCAGCAGCTGCGGCTGCGCGGCTCGCGCGCCAGCGCCAGCAGCCTCTGGACGACCATCGACTTCTTCGTCGACGCCGGCGTGCCCGACTGGCTCATCTCGCTGTACGCCTCCTGGTCTCCTGCTGCCATGACGCGGCTGGTCAGCAGCATGCTCAATTGTGCACGTTGGCCCGTGCCCATTGTCCCCAAGCGTCAGCTCCACTCGCTGCTCTGCATGTCTGTCGAGGGCGCGCCGGTGAGCAACCGTGTGCGCGTCTCTCTGACCTGATAGAGTGTCTGGGGCTGGCTTGGGTCAGGATGCGGTTTGCTGGCTAGGTCAGCATGGGTTCAAGCATGACACCACTGCCGAGCCCGCGCATGCACCGGCGCTCAGCCGCCGGCCCGCCCGCAGGGACCGCTACAACGCTGCGCACCGGCGCGCGTGGCGCCCGGGCGATCGCTTCCGCATGCTGTGGGAGTTCCCGGACCAGCCGGACCTGCGCGTGTGGTACTTTGGCGCGGTGCTGCAGCGCGTGCCGCGCAAGCGCGCCGACCCGCGCCGCGACTCGCCCTGGGAGGCGCTGCAGGTGGCCTGGGACACCGGCGAGGTGACCTGCGTCAGCTGCTGGGAGATCGAGCGCCACCACGAGTGCGCGCCCTGCACGCCTCCACAAGGTTTTGAAAAAGACCCTCCAGGTGGCACACTGGAGTGCTGCTGCACTGGCGCATGGGATCCGGCATGCTTGCCGAGCCCGGGTCCCCTGCGCTGCTCGCATGGCTGGCCATGCAAAGGCGTGTTGCGCGCGGCTCCACATATGCATGCGCAGCCCCCGTGGGCAGCTCCTTGCCCCCATGCATGGCAGGCAGGGCGCTGCGGTGAGGACCGCGCGCCGGCGTCCGCAGGCGGTCGTCGCCCGCGCACTCGCTGAGCCCGGATGAGGAGATGTGGGAGGAGGATTGGGTCAGCAATGGTGCGTGGCGTGCATGGCGTAGCCTCCTGCGCTGTCCGCGGCCTCCGTCGGCGACGTAGTCCATTAGGGCAGTGGTGTGGGGAGCATGTGACATGGAGTGCGTCCGGGCTGCGCTCGTCGACAAGCTGACCTATACAAGCGTGAGCAGGATCGTAGGCTTGGCGGCCGCCGTGGTCGTCGTGGGCGTCAGTGTAACTGCGCTTGCCGGCCACGCAGGCGAGCACAGCGATGGCGACAGCGACCTGGAGGAGTTCTGCGACCTGGATGAGGGCGAGCGGGCGGGCCGGAACATCACCGGGCGGCGACGCCGGCGCCCGGCGGGCTTTGCAAGCTCTCGCGAGCGGGCGCGCCCACGGTAGCCTGCTTATCCGTGCAATGGCATGACCTGTTGATACAACAAATTGTCAAGTAAATGTCTGAAAGATTAATTGTCTGGTGCGCTGGGCCCGCTCAGCGATGCGCATGCACTGCTCGCAGGCCGTGCGGCCGCGTCACCGCATCACCCGCGACCCGCGAGTGCTTGACGCTGCTGCTGCCGTGGCACTCCTGCGCAACAGCAATCCAGCGCCCGCGCGGGCGAACGCGCCTGGCAGCCGGAGCGGCGCCCGCCGCCCGAACGGCGCAGGGGCCGCCGCGGGGGCGCACGTGCCGGGCAGCCGCAGCGGCGTGCGCCGCCCGCAGACGCCGGCGGCGGCCGCGGCGGCGGCTGCGGCGCAGGCAGTGCGGCCACACGTGCCTGGGAGCCGCAGCGGGGCCCGCCGCCCAAGCGCGCCGCTGGCGGCGGCGATCAAGGTCGGCGGCGTGCCGTTGACCATGTACAGCTCGCGGCCGCGCCAGGTACGCAGGCACCACAGGCAGCCGATTGGCCACGATTGCCACACTGCGCGCATGCGCAGTGTGCGCGTTCATCATCATGCGCGACGCAAAGCACGTCAGACAGGTCCGGTGGCGGCGGTGCAACCCGGACACCTCACACAGAAGCAGCCGTCTCCGGGCGTGTGGTTGTGACACCCTGAAACATGCCACGTCTCTCAGGCTTGATGTTTGGGCCCCTCGGGGTTCATGCAAGCAGCGGCCATGGGCAGCACAGCACCCGCTGTGCCCCTTCGGCACGCCCATCGGTTCGGGTAGCCTGGGGCTGACGCCGAGCGCGGCCACAGATGGACTGGAGCTCATCCTTCTGCGTGGTGTGCTGCGACGGTGGCGAGCTGCTGGAGTGCGACGGCGTGTGCCTGCGCTCGTACCATGAGGCCTGCCTGCCGCCCCACGAGCGGCCAGACCCGTCAGACCCGCCGGAGGCGCCCTGGTGGGCCCCAGGGACTCGACGCCCATGCTGCACTGCTCAAGCAAGATGTGCGCTGGTGAAAATTTGTGGCACGGGTCTGTTTAGCCGCTCACCCCTTGTGTGATCACACCGGAAGATGTGTCATGTATGATGACGTAACATGGCATGCAGGGTGTGTTGCTTGCAGAGCATGATGTATGCCCCAGGTGGCTCAGTCGCCAGCACAGGCGCCCAGCGTGCATGCGCGCGAGCCCTGCAGCGCACAGAATGCCGCAGCCTGGGACTTCCGTGCTTTTGCTGCTCTTGATGTGCCTGCACTGCTCCGTGTGCGCGCCTGCGGCAAGCTGCTTACCATGCCTCGGCAGCGTTGCTCAAGCTGGCGACAACATCCAGCAACCAGCGCGTGTCCTTGTCTACAGGCACCTGCGGCTCTGCTGGTGCGGTAAGCGCAGGCTGCACCTCCGCAGGTACTGCCAGGACTGCCAGGCAGGCGTCGGCACGTGCACGGTGTGCAAGGAGCAGGGGCGGGCGGGCATCGACGTCTTCAAGTGCCGGCTGCCCAGCTGCGGCCACTTCTACCATGGCAGCTGCCTGCAGGACATCCAGCCGCACTTTGCCAGCCGGCTCATGCGGCACGCGCCCGCGCTGCGCCAGCTCCTGCCGCCCAGCAGCGCAGCGTCACACCGTGCACGAGGACCGCCCCGCAGGCTCACACAGATCAGCGGCTTTTGTGGCGCTTGAAGCTGCCGGCTCTGGTCGCTGCCTTGCTGTGAGGTGCTAGATGCAGAAATGGGGATGCCGTGGTGCACGCCGTGCACGTCCAGGTGTGTGACCAGGTCGAGCTCAGCCGTGCCGCATTGCGCGCAGGGGCAGCTTCGAGGCCGCGGGCGCCAGCGAGCTCACGTTCACCTGCCCGGCGCACTTCTGCCACGGGTGCAACATCTCGGGCGACTCGCGGCCCATGCTGCGCTGCTGGTGCTGCCCGACGTCGTACCACATGCGGTGCGGCTCGCTGCCCTACCCTACCCTACCCCTGGACACGCTACCTGCACCTGCTGCTTGCTGGGTCGAGCGTGGGCCTGCGCCGCGCCGCGCCAGGTGCCTGCCGGAGGGCGTGACGCGGCTCAACCACAAGAACATCGAGTGCCGGGCGTGCACGCACGCGCGCGCGAGCCACAGCTGGCCCAACCGCTTCCCCAGCGCCGCGGTCGTGGCCGAGCTCGCGCGCGCCGCAGACAGGCGCGCTCATCATGCTCGTGTCTTGTATGATATAGGGTTGGGGTAGGGTCAAATGTCATCTCTATCTGCAATGGTGGGCGTGCGCGCGTGCGCCTGCTCAGGGCAGCATGCGTGCTACGATTGGGCACGTGAGCATGCGCACCATCTGCCTCGCACTGCGCTGCCTTGCGTCAGGAGTCTGACCTGGGCGTGTGGTGTCCTGTCGCCATGCTTGGTGATCGTGTGCTGACGGTCCGGGAGGGACACAGCACTGTTGTATGCGGCTGCTTAAGCGGCTCCGAGATGCTGCCTGCGCACATGCGTCTGGTTTCTGGACCTTTACAGCAGCCGAGCATGTGCGAGCGCGGCGACTGGGGCGCAGCGCGCCCGACGCCCTGAAGCAGAGCCTGGAGCTGGGCGGCGACGTGTGTGCGGAGTGCGCCGTGGCGGAGATGCTGTCGCCGGACGGCGGCGCCGCCGGCGCCCGCCAGGACATCGCCCTGCCAGGGCGCAGTGTCAAGGCAAGCACAGCCAGCGACGCCGCCCCCCTGGCCAGGTCAGCAGCGCCCGCGCTGGCCAGTGCCAACGGCGGCGGCGGCGGCGGCGCCCGCAACGATGCTAATCCGCCAGAGCACGATGTTGTACCAAGCACGGCCTGTGATGCTGGCCCGCTTGTCAGCTCAGCAGCGCCCGCGCTGACCAGCGCCGCCAGCGGCGGCAGCGGCCGAGCGAGCGGCGCAGGCGGCCGGGTCGGCAAGCAAGGCAGCGGCAGCGAACCCGGGGGCAGCGCCAGCCGCAAGGGGGCGGCGATCGGGGGCGAGGCCGCGGCGCGCGGCGCGGGCGCGGCCAGGCGGGACGCCGCGCGGTGGGAGACGCGCGTGGCGGCCGGCCGGGGCACGCGCCGCGCCGCGCTGGCCGCCGAAGTGGCCGCGCAGGCGGAGGACGGCGCTGGCGCGACGCACTTCGCGCGCGTCACGCCCCTGCAGGCGCGCCTCTGCTCACCGCCACGTCAGCCGCCGTAGCGCCGCGAAGAGCGAGCGCAGCGCGCGCCAGGAGGCCATCACGAAGCCCGTGCATGTCGGGAGCATCTGTCTGCTCGAGTCAGAGTTTGCAGGCGCATCCGGCACGAGAGCACTGCAGCGCGTCATTGCTGTTGCTCTGCTTGCGCGGCCCTGCTGCGGCGAGGGCGGGCGCGAGCGCTGCAGCCCATGCTGCCGTACCTGAGCCTTGCGCTCGCCCAGCACATTGCCATAGGGGTTGTGCTGCGGTTGCGGCAGGGCGGCGCAGCGCCGGTGGACCTGGTCGGCCGCAGGGACTTCCACTTTGGCACGCAGCGCAGCGGCGCGGGCGCGGCGGACTTCCCGCTGCGCCTGCTGAGCCTGCGGCAGCACTCGGTGCTGCGCGTGCACGCGGGGGCCGGCGTGACGCTCGCCTACGCCGGCATGCAGGCGCGGCCGGGCGCCCCGCCTGCTGGCAGTGAAGCAGGCAGCCCATGCGGCCCTGCAGAAGAAAAAGCTGATGTGTGCGTGTGCAAAGCGTGTGGTGCGCCTCTCAAGTCGTGAGGTCCTGTCATGAAAACATGCAGTGCTTGGAGCTTGTGCTGCATGTAACAGCATCACGCATGAGACAGTGACTACAAACACATCAGGAGGCCCCTTCCCCAGCTTGCCCATCGACAGTGACATGCCATAGTTGCTGCTAAGCGGCCCATCACTACCACACTATCGGATTCGGAGACATTGAGGTCTGTCAGCCAATCAGGACAGTGGCCCTTCATCAACTTCATACGGACAGTAGCAGGCTGTCTGTGCAACTTGTACAGGCTGTCACAGGCCGATTTGCATTCCAGGCCTCCTCATCACAGCTGCACAGCTGCGCCGGTCCCGCGTATAACACCACACTGTCACAGAGTGCAAACAGAGCACCTGCAGGAGCGCCAGGGGTGCCGCCATTCACAGCAAACTAATCCAGCTAACATCCTGTGCCCTCAGTATGTACGAACTCCCTAGAAAGGTGCTGTGCAGATTAATCTTGGGCGCGCCTTGAGCGTGGGTGCCGGCTGACCGCCAGCGCCCGCTCATAAACTCTAGGCCGCACCCGAGCTGATGCGTGTGCGGCGCGGCCAGGCGCGCGACCGCTACCCCATCGCGCTCATCCGCGAGGACGGCGCGGCCGAGACGCTGGCCGCCATGCGGCCCGCGCCGCTGCGCCACGGCGACGTCATCTGCATCGCCGATGAGTGCTTCCGCTTTGAGCGCGTCGCGCGGCCGGCAGGCGCGCGCGAGCCAGACGCCGCGCAGGCCAGCACCTCGGCGGCGGTGCCCCCAGCGGACGTGCCGGCCGCCGAGCGGCGGGCGCCCGCGCAGCCGCCCTGCCGGGCCGCGCAGGCCGGCGCGCGGCCACCTGGCGCGGATGCAGATATGGCATGCGACGCGGCGCCTGCAGGAGACGCATGCGGGGAAGTACGGGACGCAGAGCTGCCTCATGGTCCTGGTGCGCTGGCGCTCGATGCGGGCCCTGCGCCGGGGCCTGGCGGCGGCGCAGCACCGGCCGCGCCCGCAGCCGCGGCAGGGCAGTCGGCGCCCGGCGCGGAGCCTGCGCCCCGGCCCCCGCATGGCCCGGCGCCTGCTGCGCCCGCACCGCACGCAGAACCGCCGGCGTGTGAGGCACAGGCGCCCACTGCTCTGGGCGGCGGGCAGGTGCGGAGCGGCGGCGAGCAGCGCGTGCGCGACGAGGCGGGCGGCAGCGCCGCGACCGCCCTGTCAGCCGACGGGCCCCCTGCTGCGGCAGCGACCGGCCCCAGCAGCAGCAGCAGCGTCAGCATCAGCATTAGCAGCGACGTGTCCGGGGCAGCCGCGCGCAGCGCTCCCAGGGTAGCAGCGGCCGCGGCGGCAGCGGCACGGGCGGGCGGGCAGCGGGCGGACGCGCCGGGGCGCCCACCGGCAGCCGCTGCAGCGGCAGTGCCCCGAGCAACGGCGGGCAGTCTGCATCCCCCGGCGGCCGGCTGAGGGGCAGGGGCGCTCGCAGGGGGTGAGTCTGTCGCGCGCGCCGGGATATATGCGGGGTCCACTTAAGGTTGGCGCGGGGGCTGGATGCGCATGTGCAGTGCAGGGTAGAAGCGAGGGCGGAGGTGGCAGTAGAGGCAGTGGATTGCGCACTGGTCAGCATACCAGAGCAGGAGCCTGCCCGTGCCGGGCAGGGGCAGCGTCCGCATGTGCGCAGGGTGAGCAGCGTGTAGTTAGGAGGGAGACCGACTGTTTTTGTGCGTGCGCACGCAAATCGATTGCAGAACTCGCCCCTCGTGACCCCTGATGTGAGTTGCTTAGCTTTCGGACTGTACAGCATGCTGGGATCCTGCTCTTAGTATTCTGTATGTACCGCTGTCAACAGTGAACCCGCATGGCACCACTGCACTGTTTGTCAGGAGCGCATGCCGCTCGTGCATAGCCACGCTTTGGTCCCAGTTGCACACCTGTACTAGTGGGGCTGGCTGGAGCCCGACGAAGAGGTGCTTTGTCACATCTGCTGCTGGTGCATGAGGCGTCAATCCTGTGTCATCGCAACATGCTGTTCTTACAAGGCAACGCGCACAACACCTGCATGCCCCATGATGCTAAGACCGAGCAGCCCTACTACAAGACTCGCCGCTTCTGAAATCGCAGCGTAGAGCAGGCCCGTGAGTCCTTGATACCTAGTGTCCGATGCACCTCAGCTGGCTTGCAATGGCGAAGCGCCTAGCTAAGCACCTGTACAGCCTAGTGCAGCACCGCGGTGCGCTGGAGAGCGCGCAGCTTGGCCAGGATGCGCTGTGCGTATTTCAGCGCGACCTGGCGGCCCCACAATCCCCATCTTAACAAATTGATCGGGAGTGCGAGGTCAGAGAGTCAGAAAATGCGCAGATGCTAGAGCCAATGACAAGCAGCCTCCTGGACAGGCGCACGCAGACCAGCAGCTAATCTGCTGGTGACAGGCTACAGCGGCGTGAGCTGCACCCGGACAGCTCGGAGGCCGCCCGCGCGACATGGCGCAGCCAGCGCTCCGCGACAAGCATGCAAAGGCTGACGCCGCCACCGATAGCCGATGACACCAGGTGCCAGGGTGGCAGCCGGGGCGCGCCTCATCCGGCGGCGCCGCGAGCAGGCGCGCGAGCAGGTCGTGCACGCCGAGCGCGGCCAGCGCCTCGCCGCACTCGCGGTGCGCGGCCAGGTTGCCGAGCGAGAACAGCGCGATGCGCGCCGGCTCCAGCGCCGCCGCGCTCGCGCGCCCGCTGTCCGCCGCCGCGCGCACTGTGGCCACCAACGCCTGCGCGCGCGCGCCGGCGCGCGCGCGTGAGCGCCCGTCGACGGAGGGGCGTTGCCTGCCTGCAGGCGAGCGCGGCCAGCGAGCGAAGCAACATGCTCCGTGCTGTTCGGGCAGAGGGGGGCGCTGGTGGAGGCGCTGCAGTCTTTGCGCTCGTGCCAAGCCACGCACTTGTTGCAGCAAGGCAGACACTGCCCGCGAGGGCGCCCGCGCTGCGAGCCCTGCGGAGGGAATGTCTCGGGGCAGGGCGCGCGCGCCTCGAGCGCGCCGGCCTGCACCAGCTGCCGGCACAGCATGGGCGAGTTGCGCACGAGGTTGCCGAGCGCGCCGGCCGCGTTGGCGCGCGTCTTGTCCTCGCCGTCGCGCAGCAGCGCGACCAGCGGGCCGACCGCGCCGCGCAGTGCGCCGTACAGCGCCGCGCTGTGGAAGCCTGCGCGCGCGCGCGCGCGCGCCATGCATGATGCGGCAGTCGGAAGGCATGATGATGAGGGCGAAGCTGCCGGCAGGGCATTTGGCAATCTGCACGGTGCAGCTGGAGCGGCGGCGTGAGTTGCAGCGCAAAATCGCTGCCTCGGGCCGGCCGTGCGCGGCCGGGCGCCCATGGTTGTGCATGCTGCGCGGCGTGGCTGGCAGCAGCCCGCCTGTGCCGTCCGGCGGTCGGGAAAACCCTACCCTACCATATGTCATGGGGTGCGACAGATTAGGGTTAGCCGGCCCGGGCGGCGCGCGCGCACTGGCGTTGCCGATGGCGAAGCAGGCAAATTTGCGCGTGGCGCGGTCGGGGTCGCGGCAGCGCGCGATCAGCGGCTCCAGCAGGTCGGCCGCGGCCAGGCGCTCGTAGAAGAACGCGCTGTGCCGGCACAGGTTGCCCACCAGGTTGGCCGCGCGCGCGCGCACGCCCGCCTCGCCGTGCCCCAGCAGCGCGCGCACGCGCTCCAGCACGCCCGCCTGCGTCGCACCGCGCGCGTGTTGCGGGCTGGAGAGCCAGGGTGTGGTAGGGTATATCTGCCACAGCTGCACCTGCCTCGTTGCGGAGCGGGACGGCGCGCTCCAGGCGCGAGCTGCCGCTGCATGCAATGGATGCAATGAACGGCTGGCGAGCCTGCGCACGGCGCCGCGCCGGGCCTGCGCGGGCAGGCACCTGGGCGATGGGCGGGTAGAAGTCGCGGTGCATGCGCGCCAGCTGGCTGACGTTAAGCAGCGCCGTGGACAGCACCGCCGCCGGCGTGTGCTCGCGCAGCAGCCTGCGGTGAGCAAGCCATCTTAGGGTAGGGTAGGGTTGGCGCGCTGCGCCGGGCGGCTCGCGCGCGCGCGCAGGCGGCCGCGCCGCGCGCCGGCCAGGAAGGCTGGACAGCCAGAGGCAGGGCGCGCATGCATGGAAGAGCCCTTGATCGCCAGGCCGCGGGTGTGCAGCACGGCAGCAACGCAGCGTGCGCCAGCGTGGGGCATCCCCGCCAGCACCGGAGCAGTCCGGGCGGCAGCGCGCCCCCGCCGACCCGCAGCAGCACGCACAAGTGACAGCACCCTTCTGGAGAGGACCGGGGTTAGGGTAGGGTATGGGCCGCACCGCTGCAGCAGCTCGGGCGCCAGGCCGCCCGCGGCCAGCACCTGCGCCGCGAACTGCGCGCCCAGCGCCGGCGGCTCCGCCAGCACCAGGCGCGAGACCAGGCCCAGCGGCGCGGCCGGCTCGTCGCCCTCCAGGCCGGCCAGGCAGCCGACCGCCGCGCCCGCCGCGTCCTCCACCAGCAGCGCCTGCGCACGCGCGCGCGCCCGCGCTCGCGCCGCCGAGCCGCCGCGGCGGCAGGGACAGCCACGTGCGCCGCATCAAGCTGCCCAGGCGCCAAGCTCCATGCTGCAGGCGAGGCCGGGACCTCGCCGGCCACCTGCCTCCCTGCCTGCTCACTCGGCACACACTGCTGGTTTTCATCTCTTGAACATGAACCGGGTCCCTTGTCAACTGCAGACAGGGCTGCCACACGGGCGGCTTCCGACCGGAGCATCCCCGGCCCCAACAGGCTCCCGGCAGGCCTGCGCGCGCGCACCGCCTGCAAGTCGCGCAGCACGGCGCCGGGCGTGGCCGCCGCGCAGAACGGCGCGTGTAGCAGGTCGAGCGCGGCCAGCGCGGCCGCGCGCGCGCCGGCCGCGCCGCCGCCGCCGGCCGCCGGCCACGCGGCCGCCGCCGCGCGGTGCGCCGGGCGCGCAAGCAGTACCAGCGCGCGCGCGACGCCCGGCCGCAGCAGCGCCGCCGCGCCCGCCGCGCCCGGCGCGCTCTCCGCGCGCAGCGCCTGCTGCCGCCCCCGCAGCGCTTCAGAATGTGCCGGCGCCGTCTGCAAATGCGCGGGGTCTGCATGGCTGCTGGCGCGCTCCGCGCCACACACGCCTGGCCAGGTCCAGCAACTGCCCAAGTCCGGCGCGCAGGACGGCGGCAGCTGCGTTGTGCCCATGCGGGCAAGCACGCTGCGGTGCCACAGTGCCTGCAGCCTGAGGGAGAGCGCGCCTCCAGCAGCGACAGCACGCCCGCCGGCGACAGCTCGGCCAGCGCGGCCGTGGCGCCGCGCTCGTGCGCGCCGCCGGCCGCCGCCAGCACGGCCGCCGCCGCGCCGCCCAGGCCCGCGCGCGCAGCCGCGGCGCCGGCCGCGCTGCCCGGGCCCGCCGACAGCAGCGCCCGGGCCAGCGCGGCCGGACCGTCCGCGAGGCCCGTCAGCGCGGGCGCGCCCTCCGCGGCCGCCAGTGCTGGGCCGCCCGCCGCCCGCGCGCCGGCGCCGCCCTGCACGTCCGGTCTCATGTCAGGGTGAGTCACTGGGGTGATTTGCAAATACTGCAGGCGCCCGCCCTGCGCAGGCCGTGCCCCAGCGCTCGTGCGACTGCCTGTTACCAGAGACAGGCGGGCACGCCAGCGCGCAGCAGGCCCGCCAGGCAATCACAGAGGCGTAAGGTCGAGTCATGTCACGGCATGCTCGCAGGCATCGCTGCGGCCGAGCAGGCAGGCGCGCACGAGACGCGCGCATCACAGGGGGCGCCGCTCACCAGCAGCCGGCGCACGCCGCTCAGCCGGGCCTCCGCGAGCAGCTCAGCGGGCGGCGCGGGTGCCGCGGCCGACGCGCACGGCAGCGGGAGCGTGCCGCCGCCGCCGCCGCCGCCCGGCCGGCCCGCGCCGGGCAGCAGCGGCAGCAGCGCCGCCAGCGCGCCGGCGGCCGCGCTCGCGCAGCGCGGGTCGTTTTGCGCCGCCTGCAAAAACAAGCGCTCCGTGGGCTCGCTAAAGGATAAAGGGCATGGGCCAGCCGCCGGGACAAGGTGTATCGCTTGCTGCCGCCCTATCGCAAGCACAGAGCCGCCGCAGATCTGGTTGCTCCTTGGGAGCGCGTGCTTGACTGCGCACAAGGAGGCATGCGTGCATGCTGGGGCGGCCAGGGCCCGACACAGAGACAGCCCGCGCGTGCGCCGCCCAAGTCGCTGCTCCCCGCGCGCCTGCAGCAGCGGCGCCAGGCGGCGGAACGGCGCGGCCGGGTCCTCAGGCGGTACAAGCGCCGCTTCCGCCGCCGCGCCGCCCTCGCCGCCGCCCTCGCCGCGCGGCGCCGCCGCGCGCCGGGCGGCCACGCCGCGCGCGAGCGCCGCGAGCGCCAGCAGCGCCGCCGCGCCATGCGCGCCCTCGCTGGCGTCCAGCAGCGCCTGCGGCGCGTCCGGTCCAGGCCATAAATTCATGGGTAGACACCGCATAGACAATACTGCACAGGATCGGAGGCGCAGGATCGCATTGCCTTCCCGTCATTGAAAGTGGCCAAGATGCGGTGCTGCTCCCATGGCCAACACACAGGCGCCCAGCGAGCGGGGCGCGTCACCTCTGGCGCGCCCGCCAGCGCGGCCGCCTCGCACAGCGCGGGCGCCGCGCGGCATGCGGCCAGCAGGAGCCGCAGCGCCGCCGCCGCGCCGTCCCCGCCGCCGCCGGCCGCTGCAGCGCAGACGGCGCGCAGCGCGGCGCGCGCGCCGCCCAGCGCCTCCGCAACCCGCCACCTCACCTGCCCCAGGGGGCTAGGGTTGGCCACCCGGGTGCTAGGGCAGCGCGACACGCTGCTCCTCCCCTGCGTGTCTGGCCACCATGGCCGCCCCATGGCACACGCAAGTGGTGAAAGAATGCCGGGTCGCGCACACAACAGCGCAGCAGCGTGGCGACCGCCCCGGCGCATCAGGCTTCGCATCACTAAGTATATTATGGTGCGGCATGATTGCATGTGATGCGGCATCCGCAGCTGGGCCTCGCCTCGTCGCGCAGCGTTGCAGACGGCCCCGCCGCGCGCGACGCTGCCGCGTCGCTGGGCTCGCTGGCGCCGGCGGCGCGGCCGGGGTCGGCGGCCGCGGCCGCCGCCGCCGCCCCCGCCACCGCCGCGCAGCGCGCCAGCGGGAAGCGGGGCGCGGCGCTCGGCGCGGGCGGCTCCGGCGGGCAGTGCGCCAGGCACGCCAGCGCGGCCACCGCCGCAGCGCGCAGCTCGGCCGCGCCTGCGCACCCCCCGCCTCATCGGCCTATGACCGCTGCATGCGGCACTGCTCCAGGCTTCCGCAGCTGTTTCAGCAGGAGCCCTGCGGGTGCACTGGACATAGGCAGCATTAGTGGGCTTCGCTGCGCGCAGATGGAGTCGGGCGGCGTCCATGCAGACACGGGCAAAAGAGCTGGGTGTCAGAGCATAACGGCAGTCTCGCTTCTCTCAACCTGCGCGCAGCCAGCCTGCGCCGTCTGCTTACGCCCCATGACCGCGCCGCTCGGCGCCATGCCGGGACCTGTGCAGGGACCTGCGGCCGCACCGACGCCTGGGTCGTCCGCGCAGTCCTCCAGGCAGCGGCACAGCCGCGGCACCGCCTGGCCGTCGCGCGCGGCCTCCAGCACCCCGCGCGCGGCCGCCGCCGCGCCGCCGCCGCCGGTGCGCCGGCTCCCCTCGTCCTCCCGCTCCTCGCGGTCGCCCGCGTCCCCCCGCTCCCGACCGCCGCCCCCGTCCCCGGGGCTGCCGCCGTCCCCCGCCGCCGCCGGGCGCCCCTGGCCGTCGCCGCTGCTGCGCGCGGCGCCCGCGCGGCCCAGCGCGGCCTGGGCGCGCGCGTAGACGTCGCCAAGCGCGGCGGCCGCGGCCGCGGGCACCGCCCAGCCGGGGCCCGGCTGCGAGCCGGGGCCCGCGCCGGGCGCCGCCGCGCGCGCGGCCAGCAGCGACGCATACAGCGGCGCGCAGCCCGGCAGCGCCACGAACGCGCCGGGCGCGTCGGCCGCGGCGCCCGCCTCGGCGCCGCGCAGCGCGCCCAGGATGCCGGCCGTCGTCTCCGGCGACACCACGCCCGCCGCCTGCGCGCGCGCCGCGCAGCGCCCATTCGCCGCCCCGTCGCTACAACGCCTTTGTTGGATCGCAGTGCGTATGCATGCTCGCAATGACAAGACTGTCTGTGCCTCAGCAGCGCCGCACCTGCGGCATGCGCAGCGGCAGCCTTGCAGAATGAAAGGCGGGACACACACATGAGGCGTCGAGTCACGTCTCTGTGACACGTGCCCGTGACATCTGTCCCAGCTTCACGCGCTGGGCTGCGGGCGGGCGCGCCTGCGCGGCGGCCGCGAGCGCGCTCTGCAGCGGCCCGCACGCCTCGGGCCGCGCGCCACGCGCGTGGCGCAGCAGCGCCGCGCCGGCGCGCGCCGCGCACCGCAGCTCCAGGCTGCCGGCCCAGGCCGTGTACGCGCTCCCGCTGGACGGCCGCCGCAGCGCCTCCATTACCGCGCCTGCCACCCGCCGCCGCTTCTCACTGCTTGCTAGGGTTGCTCTTCTCAGTGGCTGTTAGGGTTAGGGACTGTTAGGGTTAGGGTTATGGTTATGGTAGATAAAAGACGACGAGCGGCGATGTGCTGTGTGACGGCCAGGCGCCGGGCGCGCACTCATGGCCTTGGCGTCGCCCAGCACGCCGGCGGCGCCCGCCACGCCCGCGGCCGCGCGCGCCTCGGCCGCCGCCAGAGCGCGCCCAAACCCTGTGGCGCCCTCCTTGGCCGGCGAGCGCGCCGGCGGCGCGTCGCCGCCGCCGCCGCCTCCCGCATGCTCCCCTCCCCAGCCAGGCGCCCGGCCGGGCCCGCCTACCACGCGCGGCGACGGCACCGCCGTCACCTTGCACCGCGCGGCGGGCGGCTCCTCCTGCTGCGCCGGCGGCCGCTCGGCGGCGTGTGCCTCCGCAGGCGACCCTCGCGCGCCAGCGGCTGGGCCCGCCGGGGCGGGCGACCCCCCGCTGCCAGCCTCCCACTGCGGCAACGCGGGCGCCCCGCGCAGTGCTGGCGCGGCAGCATTGTCCGCGGCAGCGGGGGCCTCGGCGACCCGCGCGCCCTGCCGGCCGGAGCCAGCCTCCCGCCCTGCCGCCTGCCGCTGGTCCTGCTGCTGCTGCGCCGCCGCGGCCTTGGCCGCGCACGCCGCCAGCGCGGCAGCGGTGTACGCTCCGCGCCGCAGTGTCGCCGGCTGCTGCTGCTGCGCTGGCGCGAACGCGCGCCGCGCGCCGCCCGGCAGGCCGTTCGCGGTAGCGGCGCCGCGCCCGGGCGCGCCTGCCTCCGCCGAGCCGCCCGCGCGCCGGTTCTCGTCGGCGGGCGGCGCGTGACCGGGGTGGGGCGCGGGCGGGGCGGCGGCCGGCGGCCGCAGTGACGCCGCCGCCGTGCGCGGCGCCGCATGCGCCGGGGCGGGCGCGCGGCGCGCCTCTCTCCCGCCGCCACTGCAAGCTGCCTCCCTGTGCGCCGCTGCCGCGTCGCCAGTCTGCCGGCCCTCTGTCGGGCTGGCAGGGGGCACCGCGGCGCGCGGCTCTGCTGCAGGCGGCGGCGGGTCCTCGCGCGGCTCGCCGCGCGCGCCGGCGCCGGCGCCGCTGCGGCCCGGCGAGGGCGCCAGCAGCGGCGCGATGGGAATCGGCGCGGCGCCCGGCTCGATGAAGCGGCTGCGCGCGCGCGTCGGATCCGCGGCCGCGCCCTTGCCTGGCCCGGCCGCCGGCGGCTCGCGCGGCTGGCCGGCCGGGGCGCTGGTGGGCACCCTGCAACGCCCACACCACGCCTTTCAACCCAGGGCGCCAAAGCAACAGCTTATATGAAAGCGGCGCACACGCCTGCAGAACATGCCACAGACCGCCAAATGCACCGCGACCCCCAACGTCTTATCAAGGACGCGCCTGGCAGCGGCGGCCGCACGGGCCCCGTGCGGCTGCAGCGGCTGCGCGGCCGGCGCGGCGGTCCCGCGCGTGCCCGGGGCGCCGCCGCGCAGGGCGGGCGTTGGTGGCACGTCGTGCCGGCGCGGCTCCGAGCACGGCAGGGCCTGCGGCGTAGCGGGCGCGCCCTTGCCGTTGGGCGTCAGCAGGCCTGCGCGCGCGCGCGAGCCCCAGCTCGTCAGGATCAGGGAAGTGGACTTGGCGGGCGCTCTGGCCTGCAAGCTGGCGCGAAGAGCAGCAGTGGAGTTTCCTGAAAATTTTCGCGGGGGGCCAGCAGATGACCGTGAGGGGGCACAGAGCGCGCGCGCACGCCGCTTTGACCGCAGCTGCAAGCAGGCAGGCCCTCCGAAGCCTGGCGGGTGGCCTTGCAGGGCCGCCGCTGGACGCGCGGCAGGCCTGCGGCCGCCGCGGGCGGGCGGGGCGCACCCTCGCCCTTCCAGCCGCGGCTGTGGGCGGCCAGGCGGTCGCCGGCCGCGCGGCGCGCCTCGCGCACGGCGCGCTCGTCGGCCGTCTCGCGCACGAACGGGTGCTCCAGCAGCTGCGCGCAGCTCAGCCGCTGCTGCGGCACCTTGTTCAGCAGCGCCTGCCCGCGCGCAGGCCGCGATGTCACGCAGAGCCCTAGTCGTCCTGTGCACCTGTGATACACGAATAGAGCGTGCTACTGGCTACCAGTCCCCAAAAGGAGCACTGTAAGGGCACCTGTCCACACGCTGGGCATGAGGCAACAGGATGCTGCGCCCCCAGCTGCCCGGCATGCTCGCCGCCCGCCCCTCGCCCCGCGCAGTCCAGGCGCTGCGAGGACAGCCATGTGCATGCGGCCCGCCCGCTGTCGCAGGCCGCGGCGCGGCTGCCCGCGCGCGGCGCCGCGGCGCTGTCGCGGGCACGCTGCCGGGCCCGCGCGCGCGCGCGCGCGCGCGCGCCTGCAGGAAGGAGCGGAAGGTCGGCGAGATGGTGTCCGGGTACTTGACCGGGTCGCGCACGATGTGGTGGATGAGCGAGTAGATGGAGTTGGTGTAGAAGGGCGGCTGCCCGACAAACAGCTCGTACAGGATCACGCCCAGGCTCCACAGGTCCACCTGCCCCGCGCGGCAGCGGTCTCGGCCGCCCCGCCCCGGGCGCCGTTTGCGGCGCCGGCTGCAACGCTGCTGGACCTGACGCTAGCAATGTCCAACTCCACATCACTTGCTTGGGTGCACCTGGCCTCTGCTGTAGCCCCTACCAGGCATGAGCACGAGGCCATGCAAGCCGTGCCGAAGCGCCGAGCGCTGCGTCTCGTCGAGGCCCGACACTGCGCGCCAAGCAGACCTGGCCGCCCGGCTGCCCGGCAGCGGCCGGGCGGGCCGCGGGGGCGCACAGACTCTGTGTAGGGCATCTCCTGCACCAGCTCGGGCGCCATGTACAGCGGCGTGCCCTTGATCGAGGTCAGCATCACGGTGTTGCTGGACATCGCGCGCGCAAAGCCAAAGTCGCACAGCTTGACGACGCCGCCGGCGCCGATCAGGATGTTCTGCGGCTTCATGTCGCGGTGGATGATCCGGTTGCTGTGCAGGTAGTGCAGCGCCTGCGCGGGCCGGCGCGCGCGCTCGGCCGCCGCAGCGCCGGCAGCGCCGCCAGGGCGCGCAGCTCCCGCAGCGCTCCCGCGCGCGGCGCCCGCTTCGCTGTGCCCGCCAGGGCCTGCGTGTGCATCGCTCGGGGCGCGCGTCCAGGCAAGCCTGGGCCCCGCCCGCGCCTGCACGAGCTGCTTGGCGATCCGCTGCACCTCCGCCTCGCCCAGCCGCTGGTCGTCCTCCAAGACCTCAAACAGCTCGCCTGCGGGTGTAACAGCGCTTAGCATCGTGGCGTCGGCGCCGCTACTTGGCCAGCGCCCAGGCAGGGCTGGCACGTGCGCAACCCGCCCGACTCGCGAGCTCTCCCTGGGGCTTCGTGCGCCCGCGGCTGCTCGCCCGCCTTGCAATGGCAGCAGGCAGGCGCGTGCCGCGGCGCGGCGGGCGCACCGTGCGCAAACTCGGTCACCACGCAAAAGTCGGTCTTGGTCTCAAACCAGTCCAGCATCTTGATTATGTTCTCGTGGCGCAGGTTGCTGAGGATTTCGATCTCCTGCCGCAGGTTGCGCACGTCCTTCTCGCTCTTCCCGTGCTTCTTTATGAACTTCAGCGCGACTATCTGGCCGGTGAACTTGCGCCGGCCCTTGTACACCTGCGCGCGCGCGGGACCGCGTCGCATGCGCCACGTGCGTGCTCCTGGGCACGCTCTGCGACTGGACACAAGGCGCTGCGCCCAACCTCACAAGGAGCAGGGACGCCGCCAGCGCAGCCTGTCCAGGACGGTGCATCAACGCGCGTGCGATGCAGGCTGCCCATGCAGGCCCGTCGGGCGGGCGTCGCACGGGGAACACGCCGGGCGCACCTTGCCAAACGACCCCTCCCCAACGAGCTCGATGACGTGGTAGTTGTCCACAGTGCTCGTGTCCACGCTGCCCGACCGGCTCATCACGCTGGGGGCTGCGCAGCCGCCAGCCAGCCTCGCACAGGCGCCCGGTGTGTCACCCCATCAGTGCAGCAGGGCCAGCGCTGCGCGCGCACGTCCATTCAGCCGTGCCGCTGCATGGAACTATGCAAGCGTGCAGCGCGCGGGCGAGGCCGTTCGGCCTGGGGAGTGTAGCCTGTCGTAACCCCCTCCGCTGCCAGGCACAGTGCTCAGCTCCTGGCTTGAGGACCAGGTCTCCAGGCCCTAAAGTATTTGAATCTGAAGCGCCAACCTTTTTTCTGTACGCATCGCAGGAGCCTTGCCTAGCTGCCTGAGCTCACGTCAAACCTCTGCAGACCAGATATGAGCTGCATCTTGGCGCTCCACAACGCTGTGGCATCCGCGCTGCGCTTTGACACGCGCCAGCTGCTGCGCAGCGCAGCCTGCGCAGCACACAGCTGCGGCAAGCGCACGTACCTTTGCGTGGCAGCTGCGTGCGCTGACACTGAGCCGGCAGCGCAGGAGGTGGCAGAGCACATACGCTTCAAGATAGCAAGGATGACTTTGATTGCCTGCGCCAGCTAGCCTGCTCTTGCACGCAACCGTCATGGAAGGCAGGGACAGCACAAACAGCGCTGTGCACGCACTTCTTCAAAAGCACTGGAACGCAACATGTTTCAAGCCGCTGCAGCTGGAAGCCATCATGGTGAGCAGCAGAGCTGCATGAATGTCACTGGCTCTGGCACTGCTGCTGCGGGACCCAGACCGCATAAACACTGGCGCTTTGTGGCAGGCTGTGCGGCGCAAGGACGACGTGCTCCTCATATTACCCACTGGCGGAGGAAAGTCTTTGGCTTATCAGCTCCCGCCGCTTTTGACGCCTGCAGCCTTTGCGGTTGTCATATCCCCGCTAATAGCGCTGGCAAAGGTGCGTGAGCCTGCACTTTCTGCCGCTGCCACCGCTCCCTCCCTTGTGCTCAACAGCGCAGTGCACCAAGCCTCTCCAGCTCCTTGCTGCTGTGCTTGTACACGCCAGAAGAAGTTCCCGCTTGCCACAGGACCAGGTAGATGACTGCCTGGACAGGGACATTGATGCTGTCGTGTGGAACAGTGAGACAGACGATGCTGTGAAGTCTCGCATCGTCCAGGTGAGCTGCTTTATCCATTTGCATGCACTAATTGACATGCGCTGGCAGCGGCCAGGCGTACACAGTTGCTCTCATGAGGCGGTCGCTTACACAGCGTCAACGCAGGACATCTGCTGCGGCGAGCCCGCAACAAAGCTGCTGTACACCACACCAGAGAGCCTGGCCAAGCCGAGGCTGATGGATGCGCTGAAGGAGGCGGCAGGCAGCGGCAGCATCTACCTATTCGCTGTGGATGAGGCGCACTGCGTGAGCCAGGTGACAACGCGGCTGTCGCACCTAGCACCAAAATGACGGCGTCCTTGAACTGCCAAAGACACTCTGCCAAGTCTTGCCCCTTGCTCGCACACCTGCACGTTACACACCTGCACAGTCGCAGCAACTCAATGAGGCGCTGCAATAATGAGATGGTCTGCCATTCTCTTGCAGTGGGGCCACGACTTCCGGCCTGCATACCTCGCTCTCGCATCCCTGCGGAGCGACTTTGCAGACGTCCCTATCTTGGCCTTGACGGTGAGCCATGCCATAACAGCGCTTTGCAGCACTGCAGGCCCCAGCAAGAGCAATGACACTGTGAGCGCTCCCAATTTCTCACATGCTATGCCGCACAGGCGTCCTGCACGCCCGCAGTGCGGCGCTCAATCCTGGACGTCCTGGGCATGCGGGCCTCGACGGTCATGCTGCAGGCCTCCTTCAACAGGTACATGTTCACAGCTGCCATGCACACGCTTGGCGCACCGCCTCAGCCGTTTTGCTGAGCGCGCTGCATCGTGCAGGCCCAACATCGCGTACGAAGTGCGATTCAAGGACCTGCTCCAGGATGAGCACGATGCGCTGCAGGCACTCGCATCCCTGCAGCCCGCTGTGCTCTCATGCCTGCCTCTTCGCGGCCTGCACAAGGAGTGTGCATGTGTGAGGCTGCGCCATGGCCGTGGCTCTCGCATGAGCTGCCTCCCTGCAGCGTGCATGCGTGGCAGGAGGCACAGCTCCACAGCGCCCCTTCATATGACAGGACTTGAAAGTGTTGATAACAGGACATGGAGCAGCAACCAGGTGATGTGGGACCGTTGCAGCGCAGGACCTGCTGCGCTTCGTCCAGGCGGCGCCCGGCGCGTGCGGGATCGTGTTTGCGCGCCTGCGCAAGACGTGCGAGTGGCTGGCGCGCGCGCTCTGCGACGCCGGGGTCGACGCGGCGGCCTACCATGCCGGGCAGGACGCCGCGCAGCGCCTGCGCACGCAGCGCGCCTGGTCGCAGGGCGACACCAGCGTCGTGGTGCGCCCTGGCTCGCTTCTGTGGCGAGCCTGCGCAGCCTGCCACGACGCACTGAGGCGGGAAGCGGAGGCGCTGAGGCCACAGCGTGTGGTCAACATGTAGTTGCTTGAAGCCTTAGATTGTGATCGGAGCAGACCGTGAGTATGGCACCGGTGCCCGCAGGTGGCCACAGTCGCTTTTGGCATGGTGCGCTGCAGCGCCCGCTGCATCTCAACATTCCCTCTGTGGTAGCATGGCGCACTGCGCACCTGCCTCACCATGCTGCATGTGGGCCGGGAGGCCGACACAGTGTCCGCAGCGCAGGGCATCGACAAGAGCGACGTGCGCTGGTGAGCACAGCCTGCCATGCCTCGCTGCTGCGCAGGCTCCACTCGCCTGCGCACTTGAAGCTCGCTGCCGGCCGCTGCTGCGCAGGGTGGTGCACTGGGACATGCCCTGCAGCCTCGAGGGCCTGTACCAGGAGTCCGGGCGCGCCGGCCGGGACGGCCTGCCCAGCCGGAGCATCGCATACTTCTCCCGCCGTGACATGCACGAGGCATGCAGCCGCATCTTTTGCATGCAGGAGAACGATGCGCTGATCGACACGAGCAGGGTGGCTGCGCTGCGCGCGGGGGCATGTGCGCAGCTGAGTGCCAGCACGTCGCCACTGCACGTCGAGCTTGCATGCACCATTCGGGATCCTGCTGGGGTAGCCCGTCGAAGTCTTCCGGGCTTGTCCTGGCGCCGACGTGCCTAGCGGCAACCAGGCGGCGCGGCCTGCGACGCGGCTGCGCGCGGCCGCGCGCAGGTGCAGCGCCTGGAGCGCGCCGAGCGCCGCGGCGCGGCCGCGGCCGCGGCCGAGTTCGCGCTGCACGCCGGCTGCCGCCGCGCCGCGCTGCTGGCCTTCTTTGGCGAGCGCGGCGGGCGCTGCCGGTCGGGCGCCGACCTGCCCTGCGACTTCTGCGCCGGCCCTGCTGCGGTCGCCGCGCGCCTGGCCCGCCTGGAGGCCGGCCTGGCGGGCGGAGGGGCCGGCAAGGGGGCGGGCACCGCCAGGAGCGCTCCGGGGGAGGCATCCGAGGCGAGCAGGGGGTGTGATGAGCCGGGCGAGCCGCGCCGCTTGCACGGGCAGCCGAGCGCCAAGCGGCCTGCTTGGCGCTCGGCCTCCCGGCGCGCGGCCAAGCAGGCCTGCAGGGAACAGGGCGTGTGTGCGGCAGCTGCCGGGGTGTTTACTGGCGAGGTCGGCCCAGCCGACCTGGGCGCTGGTTGCAGCAGCGACACACTGGCGGACGCGCCAGAGCCGCCACTGGCCGCCACAGCAGGTGTCCGCAGCGGTGCGCAGCCGGCCGCCCAAGCGTGCCAAGACGCAGGTGAGCTCCTCTCTCGCCCGCTCCAGCAAGCCATAGCCCTAACCCTACACTACACTAACCCTACCCTACCCTGCTGTGTGTGGCTTTCCCAGTCGGGACACTGAGGTGGGTGTGAGGCGCAGGCGAGCGCGTGCCGCTGGCCGACCTGCCGCCCGCAGCGGGGCCGCGACCACGCTATGTGAGCGGGCTGCGGCGCAAGGCCTTCATACCGCCTGTAAGGGCTGCTCCTCGAGGCACCCATCCTCAGTAGGTTGTCAAGCAGCGTGCTCCCTTGCTGTGGTGCGGACGGTTTGTTGTGTAAGGCTCAGAGGCGTCAAGGCAGTTGCGTTTACACATACGCGCTGACTGCTCAAGACCAAGTGCCCGTTAATCATGTCTGTGCATTATATAAAAAGATGTTTAGAGGCATCCGCTTCCTTGGGCAGACAGGGCTGGTGGACTCACGGAGGCAACATGTTGTTTCGTGTGTGCGTGGGTTAAGCTGGTGAGGACCTGCACAGGCGCTGAACAATGCTGAGGACCTTCACAGGCGCTCAACAATGCTGACGCTCGCCACAGGCAAGGCAGCCCGCATCAGGCGCTGACACCAGAAGCTCTGCCTGGCGTGTGCGCTGCTCCTCACTGCTCCCCTCAGGGTTGTGACCCTGAAGGGCGGGGCCTCATCCGTAGAGCAGGCCTATCGCTGAGGATCCTGCACACTCTCAGAGACTCAGACACCTTTCAGCTTCTCTCATCCATCTCACTCAAAATGGCCTCTGCTCTGCTGTCCTCGAAGGTTGCGGCCTTCCGCGTGCCGACCGCCGGCAAGGTGGCGCCTGCTCCCAACCCCCCCACACCCGCCTGTTCGCCTGTTGCTCAGACTGCGCCTTGTGCTGCCAACCCATCTGCACAGGTGTGCCCGTGTCCAGCTGGTGCACGCGCCTGAGCGCTGTCTCCTGCGCGTGCGCAGGGCAACCGCCAGGTGACCCGGGCCGCCGCTGAGTGGTATGGCCCCGACCGTGGCGGCTTCCTGGGCCCCTTCACGGACCCGCCCAGCTACCTGAACGGCGAGTACCCCGGCGACTACGGTGCGCCCCGGCCTGCACCCCCACGCACGCCGTGCGCACGCTGCGCACATGCCAAAGTGTCTGCCTTCCCTACCTTGCCTGAGCGCTGCTGCTGGGTACACACAGCTGTATGTGCTGCTGGACCTGCAGCGCGGGCGACTGGATAGATGCACTGCCTCCGCAACATCGGCGGTATCAAATCGATCGCCGCTGAGCGGCGGCCTTGGTGCGTCTCGCAGGCTGGGACACCGCCGGCCTGTCCGCTGACCCCGAGACGTTCGCTCGGTGAGGCTCCCTCGCGAAAATTCGCATCGCACCAAGTACACAGCACTCGCTTGCTTGGGCATGCAACTGCGTTGCTGACGAAGGTTCGTCCTACGTGCTGTGGTGCCCACGCCTGTGGGTCGCCTGCCGGTTTGGGTGCAAGACTGGCCGACTCGGAGTGTTTGCCGTTGAAGATAAGGCTGTGATACGCCGGTCTGCATGCTCCGTGCCGGCGCCGTCGGTCCTGCGTCGTTGAAGGTCTACCGCACTGCACTGATGCGGTGTGTGTGGCGCCAGCTACCGCGAGACGGAGGTCATCCACGCCCGCTGGGCGATGCTGGGCGCGCTCGGCTGCCTCACGCCGGAGCTGCTGGCCAAGCAGGGCGTGTCCTTCCAGGAGCCCGTCTGGTTCAAGGCCGGCTCCCAGATCCTGTCCAGCGAGGGCCTGGACTACCTGGGCAACCCCAGCCTGATCCACGCGCAGAGCATCATCGCGACCGTGGCCGTCCAGGCGCGCACCCTCACGCTGCGTCAAAGCTGCGCAGCACGGTACCAGCTCCTGCGCCAGGTCAGATGAGGTGGTGAGGCCATACATTGCCGGCAGCATTGCGAGTGAAGCCACCAAACTCTGGACAACACTTGGCCTTACCTTCCCAATGTCCACTGCCTACTTACTGCGTGTGGGTAAGTGTGACCAATCCTGTTTGCGCAGGTTATCCTGCTCGGCTCGGCTGAGGCGTACCGCGCCAACGGTGAGGCGCCGGGCGTTGAGGGCCTGGACAAGCTGTACCCGGTGCGCCTCGACCCAAAACTGCCAGCACTTGGTGAGAGTTGCTTTACTGCGGTTTTTGGCAAGTCACAGGTGGGGAAGTGCGTGAGCGCCTGCTGTGTACCAACCATAAAGTGCCCAAGCGCAGTGGTAAGCACTGCGCTTGTCAGCTAGCCTGCATGGTGTCTAGTTCCTGTGCTGTTGGCTGGTGAGCGACAATGCATGTGGTTGCTGCTTGGGAAGGTGAGTGCACCGGCGTGATGCGTCGTCCCAGCTAAATCGCGCGTGCGGTGGCTGTGCAGGGCGGCCCCTTCGACCCCCTGGGCCTGGCTGACGACCCCGACACCTTCGCGGAGCTGAAGGTGAAGGAGATCAAGAACGGCCGCCTGGCCATGTTCTCCATGTTCGGCTTCTACGTGCAGGCCATCGTCACTGGCCAGGGCCCGGTTGCCAACCTGGAGGCGCACCTGTCCGACCCCGGGGCGATCAACGGCTTCGCCAACGCCACCAAGTTCTCGCCCTAGAGCGCTTCCCTTGTTTGGGCGGGCGCCCGCCTGTCTTGGCGGGCTGCCTGGCAGCGCGCGGGCTAGTCGCTTGTTTTTGGCTATGCGGTGATGGGGGGAGGAGGCTAGCTCATTATTTGCGCGGGCGGGCAGCCTCGGGGCGCACTCCGCCCGGGGGCGCCCGGCCGCGCGCGTACACTGTATTGCACGCCCATGGGCCTGCGAGCTGTACAGGGGAGTCCATTGATGCCCATGCTTTTTCTGTCGCCACCGGTCCCAGGGCCCAAAGCAGTCTGTTGGGGCGGGGGTCGTTTTGGACGCAGTTTTGACTGAGAAGACTGTCGCGCTTATTTTTGAGAGGCAGTTGCCTGTAAGCAGCCTGGCTAGCTGTGCATCCCCTGTCGCATATACGTGCTCAAGTGTCGTGGTGTTGCATGCAAGCCTCCATGCACAGACATATTCGTTCAGCAGTCACCAGCATAACGTGCCACAAGACCGGTAAGTGGTGTTTTCCAGCCGCGGAGAGTGTCCCAGTGAGCGACGGTGAGACCGTTGCTCCGGTTACACGAGCATACACGCGTTACATGAGCCTGATTGTCAAGGCTCTTAAACAACTCATGAAACAACTCATGTCCACCGCGCACACACCGCGCGAGCTTTCGAGAGCGAGGCAAAGGATCAGGCCATGCCTGTTCCCAAACAAAGCCAAGGCCGCAAGGACAAGACCGTGCTCACGCTTGCAGACTTGGCGCTGCATCAGCTGCCCGGCGGTATGCTGCCCCTGCCTGCTCCGAGCGCTTGTAACACTTGCACCTCAGTCTGCTTTAGGACAGCCCAGCTCATGGGGTAGCAGAGATCGCTGCGAGCAAGACAAGGGCACATGGTGCGCACTGGCGCAGACCTGCACACGTACGCCCGCCTGGAGCACCTGGACGTCAGCCAGAACTGCCTGGCGGCACTGCCGGGCCCGCTGCCCCCGTCGCTGACGCGCCTGACACTCACCGGCAACCGGCTCGCCGACCTCCCCGCGCTGGCCGCCCTGCCGCGCTTGAAGTGGCTTTCTGCTGGCGCAAACAGGTCCGTCTAACCCCGTCTAAGCACTCAGACGTAGCTTTGCTGTTGCCTAAGCACGCAGTATACACCGTGGCGCGATAAGTGCTGGCCCCCAGGTGAGGACTCTGCCCGAGTTGCTGCGCGGCTGCACTCCTGGTTTACTCTGTGCTGGGCGCCGCCTGCTTCCACTGTCAACACGCCTGCCTGCCTGTGGCAGCCCAGCGGCGCGCTGCCCGCAGGCTGGAGGCGGCCGGCAGCCTGGCCGGCTGCCCCGAGCTGCAACATGCGGGCCTGGGCTTCAACCGCCTGGCAGCGCTGGAGCTGCCGGCGGCGGCGCTCCCCGCGCTCGTCTCGCTCGACCTGACGCACAACGCGCTCTGCGCGCTGCGCCCGCTGCTGACCGCGCTGGCCGCCGGCCTGCCCGCGCTGCGCGTGCTGGGCCTGGCCAACAACCCGCTCGCGCTGCGCGCAGACTATCGCAGGTGACCGCACTCCTGCGCCGGCCGCTGCTGACCGCCGGCAGGCCGCCCTGGCAGGTCGGCGCGCAGGTCTGCGGAGCTCGGCAGTCCACGCAGCGATTCGGCCCCTGCCGTCATGGCCGTCCATGCCATGAACTGGCAGTGCCCGGCCAAAGGGCTTGCTGCAAACGCATCCGGGGCGGCAGTGCGCGTGTGCAAGCTATTGCAACGTGAGGGTGCCCCACGCAGTGAGGTCCTCGCGGGGCTGCCCGCGCTGCACTTCCTGGACGGGGCGGACCTGCGCCAGCCGCCCGCCGCCCCGCCCCCGTTCAGCCCGCCCGCGCCCGCCCCAGCGACCGCCAAGCGCAGGGCCGCCGGCGGGAAGGCCGCCGCTCTTGCCGCGGCTGATGCGCCTGCAGCCCCGCGAGACCTGGGTGAGGGCGCGTGGGCCCGGGGCTGCAGGCAGAGCACTGCTGGGCGGGTCGGGCGGGGCTGGAGTTAACGGCTGTCGGGTGCGTTGCGCTCGTGCGGCGTGCCATTGCATGGGGGTCTGGACGGAAGGGAGGGTGTCGTGCTGGCGTGTGGCAGCTCGAAGGAGCACAGTATGCACCATAAGTGCTCATGCAGCGGGCAGAAGCCCCGCGGTGCTTGCCGCCTCACTTCGCCACGCTTTCTCCCACCCGGCTGTGCGTCTGCGCAACAGGAGGCAGTCGAGCGCCCGAGGCGACCACGGTGGGCATCCGACTCGAGGTCACCGGCCTGGCCCTGCTGGAGCCGGCGCTCGCAACCCTGCTGGCCCCGCGCGCCAGGCCCCCCGTCGCCGCGCCCGCGCCCGCGCGCGGCGAAGCGCCCGCCGCCGCGCCCGGCAGCGCGGCCGCAGCGCCAGGCTCCGGGCCCGCCACGCCGGCTGCGCCGCGGGGCGCGGGCAGGCCCGGCGCGCCTGCGCAGAAGGACCCTGCGGCAGCGGCCGGCGGGCTGAGCGGCGCTGCGGCAGCGGCGCCGCCAGCGCGGGCGGGCCGCGAGCCCGACCCTGGTCCCGAGCCAGGTCTGTCGCCCGGCCCTGGCGCGCCCTGGCGGTGCTGCGTGGAGGTGGCGGGGCCGGGCGGCGAGCTGGCAGCGTCGCTGCCGCTGCTCGTCGGCGCGGCGGCGGCGGCAGCGCCCGAGCCAGGCAAGGGCGAGGCGGCGCGGGGCCGGGCCGCGAGGGCGGGCGGCAGGGACGGCAGCGCCAAGGCGGCGGCCGACAGGCCACCGGTGCGCCCGACCCGTCCAGCTCGCATAATGAAAGGCGTGAAAGGCGTGAAGCCTGCAAGCGAGCTCAGGGTCCATGCATGCAACTTGTCCGCACTGCGGCACGACTCATTTAGGCACATCCATCGCGTGTTACACCTCGCATGCAATTCCATGAGCCTCGCACTGTCAAGGCCGAGTGCTGGATTGTGCGCTTCAGCCACTGTAGGCCATTCGCTCTGCAGGGCGGGTGTCTGTGCGCGACGTGGCGCGCTGCAGTGGCAGTGCCCGCGCGCGACTGGCTGCAAGGTGGTCTGACCCTGACTCTGCGGGCCACCCCAGCGGCGGCAGACCCAGCGGAGGCTGCAGAGGCGGTGCGGCCTCGCAGCTGTGGCGGCTAATCACAATAGCAAAGCACATGAGCAAATTGTGGGGAATGCCGAGCTGAGACGGGGCTGAGGTCCTAGGTGCTGACAGTATGGCACCATGCTGCATCAGTGCTCGCTCCCAGCAGCGAGGTCATGCTCTGACCCGCCCCCAGGCCAGGACGCTGGGCAGCGCGCGCTTTGCGGCGGCGGCGCTGCTGGACGGCGCCACGCGCGGCGTGGCCGGCGCGGCCGGCTTCGCGTCGGAGCCGC
>JAABUY010001122.1_pt1 | contig 38108 bp, 38 predicted proteins | sample 5560271 | NCBI WGS metagenome assembly JAABUY01 (sample SAMN10711886, study PRJNA513374) | rock metagenome | isolation source: Antarctica rocks | place: Antarctica: Victoria Land, University Valley
TTCAGAACATGGATCAACTCCTCGATCAGTGGAATCTCATGGCATACGATTACGCTGGGTCATTTTCATCATTCACGGGTCATCAAGCTAATCTCTACCCCAGTCAGTCAGACCCAAGGGCCACTCCCTTCTCAACAGACAAAGCCATCCAAGATTACATAGCGGCCGGCGTGAATGCATCGAAGATTCAAATCGGCATGCCAATCTATGGCCATACCTTCAATAGTACGGCCGGCCTCGGTAAATCGTTCGACGTGAGTTCCAGTTCTGCTATTGGCAGCTGGGACCACGGCATCTGGGACTATAAAGTGCTTCCCAAAACTAACGCTATTGTTCAGTACGACATTCAGACTGGCGCTACGTACAGCTATGACAACGTCACACGACAATTTATCTCGTATGATACTGTCGACGTCGTCAAGAAAAAGGCTGAGTATATCAGAAATAGTGGTCTCGGAGGCGGGTTTTTCTGGGAAGCTAGTGCGGACAAGAAGGGCAATGAGAGTCTTATCGAGTCTCTTACGAAGCAACTTGGCAAATTGGATCAAAGCCCAAATTTGCTAAATTACCCACTGAGCAAGTACCCTAACATTAAGGCCAACATGTCCTAGTGTTCTTTCGTTTTCAAGCGACTCATCCACCTTTATTAGAAAATATTGAGTGAAGAATAGTACGCTTGCTGGTGGACTAGCATGGAGCTCTGTGGAAAACTACTCCTTATAGAAAGAACCTCACCTTGATCTAATAAAGTGCTGAAGGACGTGAAATACAAAGCTCACTTGGCAGAGGGTGAGCAAGGTTTGACATAACGTGAAGGCTCGGCATTCATCCAAATTACGAATCAATATATCCAAGCCCTTCCCGTTCCTTCCCAAGTAGTAGCACAACCCATTAAGTTGGGAAACGACTTACAGTGAATACAGTTGCCGAAAACCAACCCCTACACTTCGCCCAGCTGGAAGGTCAGTGTAACCCGATGACGGTGGTACTGTTGGGCGATGGTAGGGGTAATAGCAGACGCGAGTCAAGCTCTTTCTGGGTGTTGCCGCCGTAAACGCTGGAGTAGAGTCTGTGTTCCATCCTGATTATCTTTCCATGCCGGCATATGCGCATTATTGCGTGTCGCTCTGTTTGGACAAACTTCCTATCACCATGCTTATGTATTGTGAAGTTATCGTGCAATATTGCTATCTCTAGCTATAATTTGAGGTAACTCGACGACCTCAATCCCCAACGATGTCAATCTCCGTCAACCGCCCAATCTTCGGCTGGCTGTATACAATAGCAGGTGAGACGGGTCAAGAATGATGCTGCGGCAGTAATTGACGCAGTCGAGTGTAAGTCGGCAAACCTAGACAGGAAAAGGATTGGCTCCAATGGTTGGGTGAGTTGGGCCGTGGGGCGTCTCCGGAGCAGCTGGGCACTAGCCGAGCAATTGGCCGGCGCCCGGCAGCATCGGGGCTCTGGCGCCTTTGCCGTCCGGCGTACGCTTAAGAACCCTTAGAACTGGTACGGACATGGGGAATCTAAAGAAAGTGGCAATGTGATTTCTGCACAGTGCTCTGAATGTCAAAGTGAAGAAATTCACTGCGAGACTGCACAAAGAATCATTACTCGGCCCGAAATTTCCTTTGTAAAGCAGCCAGCGGCCGCGACTTCTACGCCCGCAAAGCCCTCTTCAATTTTATGACTATCAGCGCCGACGCTCGTGATCGCATCACTCGTTCCGGTGAACCCGAACTATCCACCGCAATCTCGCCGCGTACAAGGAATGGGCGTTCCAGGACGCCAACCTCCTCCACACCCCGCACATTCCACTCCTCGCCATCTGCTCCGCCATGGCCCACGAATCGGCCGTCAGCGTCGTCACGCGCCTAACGGACAAAATGCACGATTTCGGGCGCCAGTACCGGGAGCTCTTTCGCTAGATTTGTAATACCCAGTCAGTTCTTCACTGATACTGAAATGTAGATAAACGGTTCGGGAGAATTGCGCGCAGGTAAGTGCAGCGTCTTGAAATGATTGAATAGGGGATGGCTACAAGAGCCACGACTAACGACCAGAGAAATAGCTCTAGACTGCAACAATGTGGCAGCTGGCGTGACATGGCAGCTGGCGTGACTTGGCAGCTGGCGTGACATGGCAGCTGGCGTGACATGGCAGCTAGCGTGACATGGCAGCTGGCGTGACATGGCAGCTAGCGTGACATGTCACGGTAAATGATATGATGAAATGTTTCGTATGGTGATCTTCATTTGTCAAGACGCCTCTTGACATTTCAGACGTTGTTGATTCTTTGACTCTTTGCACCGACTCAAATATTCCAGAATGTCGATCAAGAGGTGGGACCCAGATGACCAGTATCTGATCTTTTATGTCTGCACCCACGAAATGCTCAAGGGAACAAGCTGGGCGAAGAAGCATACCGTTTTCAATGGCATCTGTCATCTTATCAAGCGGCCAAGACGCACCAAAAACGCCCTTGCCTCGTATTGGAGGCGGATGAAGGCAGACAATGTCAATGAGATATCGCTAGCCGATCAGGGTCGGATGTTGGAGATCGTAAGAATCACTGCCTTCTCATTGCGCTTATAACAACAGCTGATTTATTTCTAGACAGGACGTGTTGATATGGCTTGCTGTAAAGAGATCACCCAAGATACATGCCAAGCGGCCATACCAGCGAAAGGAAACGCAGGATATAGTGACATAGACGAGCAAGTAGGTCCGGTCACTGCGCCGACGGGGGCCAGCTGTGAAACCTCAGTCGCACCTGATGATTTCGATCCTGAGCTATGGGATTACTGTACCAAGTCTCTTCAATGGGACGGCAGTAATTAGTTAGTGAAACATATACTCTGGCTAAACTCACCCGGTAAGGGGCACTTCGCCGCGTAATAACCCTAACGATCCACTCCAAGGAAAGAAAGTCACTCTGTCCGATTAGTTCGGGGGCCACCTGAGGCTGGCAAACCACCCAAAGAACCAGGGAAGGAGAAGCGTCAGATCGTTGCGAATGATCCTGAATTGGCGGCGCAAGGGCATCACGAGCTCGATAGACTCTTTGCGTCATAGTAGATCGACGTGTATTTGCCACATAGCACAAGTAAAGGTACGCAAATCGCTTGGGTCATGGACCACCAGGTACTAGCAAGTCCGCTTTGGCTTGGGCTATTGCCGGCAGTCGTCGTTGTCGCCGAGCTTGCTGTTGTTCTTTTGCTTTGCTTGACACACTACCTGTATCTTCCTTTTTATCTTCACTAATTAAATCATCTTTATGTAGCTGCCAATGGGGCATCTGCATGAACCTACCTGCTGGATTCTCCGTGTTTTAGCCGTCCGCTACCCAATCCTGCTGCAGGGGATCTAGTAAACTTGTCGCCGCTTATTTTCCGCCTTCCGATCCACTGATCGTTCCAATCCAGTGTGAGGAGCATGGTTCATGCGGCCAGCTTGATCTGGATGGGACGTAATTTTTCGCTATCTTAGAGTCCTGACCTCTGCCCTGGCAACTTTGTCAATGTAGATCGTGAAAAGTCTGCGCCAGAAGGGTCAAAGGACCAGCGGTGGCTCGAGCTTGCCGCAGGGTCAGGTTGGGCGCTAATTTATGCCAAGACTTTTCCATCACTCTTTCCGATCTCCTCACACCCCGACATGGCCCGCGGGTCAGTCAAACATCAACAACAATGGGTGGTATTGAAGGATGAAGGTGAGTACTCGAAGTCCACAATGCGTGTAAAGCTGGAACAGCGCATTCTCTTTCCCTCTTCTTCAAATTCGTCCACAGCCCGACTACTCTTTGGGATTCGGTCGACCTACGTACATTGTCCCACACCAGTCAGCAAGAACGGATCGAGATATACCAACGAGCTTGTGCCCTTATCGAAATCTTGCAGTGAGCTTCCCAATTATCTTTATGAGCTACTTGGTCTTCGAATGATTCCCCGTGATTAATGGTTTGCCATCAATGAACATGTAATGCGTCTGGATTGATACCGTGCCCGTTCTGCCCGAAATAGCAGTTGCCTCTCCGCCGAGGACAACCTCCAGTATCCGCTCCGGCGACATTGCTGGGCGATTCGGAACTCCCGCAACAACGAAGGCACATATGTGACCACGAACGTTGGCAGACTTCATCGGCTTAGTCCGAAAGCCAGACCTATGGTCAACAGGAGAAGGGGCTGTGGTAAAGGACTACTGGAGGAAAGTGGTGTGTATGTGTAGATGCTAACCGGGAGGGATCAGTGGGCGAGAGGAGATGTTAGTGGGATTTGATAGGAGTATGAGGTCTTGAAAGGAGGGTGATGGAGTTAGAGGATCAGGTCCTTGTAAACAAATTAAGCTGATGAAGTTGGCTTAGACTTGGTGGAGCGACTTCCTAAAAGATAACATCCGTGGAAGGGGGCCCTTAGTGGAGTCGCACCCACCGATTGATGTGTGATGGATAAAAGGTTCCTTTCTACTATCCAACACCCCGATGACGTTTGCCATGGCCATGTTGTCCAGTCACCATTGATGATCGGGCAGTGTGGAAAGCTATCTGGATACAATAGAGCAGTTCACATTGGCTTTGAAACAAGCTTTAGCACCATGAATACTAGCGGTGAAAATGGACCTTCTCACTGGTGCTTTCCTAGGCGGCGGCATAGTGTAGACTAAAAAGTTTGGCAAAGGCGAGTTGGGTGTGTTCAAACGAACGTTATCGCACAGCACTGAGGTAGATTAGTTCCTATCCAGAATACCGTGCTTGGTCTAAATTCGGTCAAAAAACCGTTCACCGTTGGTAATAGCTCGATCGCTTGCCGAACTGGTGACGCCAACCTTCTGATTCAAGGCAATTACTCGTGGGGAGCGTTCTTTGTTATATTGCTAGAGCGTTCATTAGGATGCTTCGGATTGATCCGCATTGCAGTTCGGATGGCCGTTGTTGAGTTTAATTAAAGCTGGGGAAGATGTGGATGCATCAATTCCAGATGGGGCGATAACATGTTGGTACCTGCTTATAAAATTCCTCAGGTGATTGTCCCTTGATTCTTGGAAAAAATCTCCTATCCCAAATGGCAATTTGATCCACGCCCGAACCCTAAGCCACAGCCACTCCACTTCCAACAGACCTTTCAATCACCGGTGACATTTAACACTATTTCCTCCCAACAGCTAGCTGAAGTCCTCACCTCCGCCTGAACACAAGCCCATAGTGGTGGGGCGAAGGGGCTGGACCCGGGAAGGAGCAGGCGGCGCCAGCAAGGGCCCACGGGAGGTGTCATTCTATGAAGCGAAAGATTCGCCTAGATACAGGGGGATCACATGATACTACTAGTCTCAAACTAGTCCCAAATAGGCCTAAGCATCTCATTTCAACAATTCCAACACCGGGCTCATAACCTGTCGGAGAACAAGGTCATAAGGGGGCATATTGATATTATGGTTGAAGCTGTTAGGAGTCTATCTAGGAGCGAGCAGGTGAAGACTCTACTAGCAGGCCCCAGCCCTACCAGCCCTATGAAGGCGGAGATTACCATCGCATGAGGACAAGAAATCATGTCAAGAAGTGTTATTATGTTATCGACGGCAGAGCATGGAAGCACCCTCCCTGGAGAGGCTGGAAAGGCATTCCCAAATCCTCCCCGTTGGAGATGCCTTTCGAGAAAGCATCCCTAAATCGAAGACATCGTCTTATCCTCATCGCGCATCACCATTCAGAATGTTTCCAGTTCACCATAACAAATCTTGAAGAGCATGTAAAGTGGATACCATGTGCTTACATACGTTGCCGGATTATAAAGGGAGAGGAGATGTGGCTCTGTTCGTCGCCGCCGCGAGCGGAAAGCCATGATGTAAAGATTGTACACCTTGTCAAAGGGTCGTTTCTGCGCTCTGTTACTCGTTCATCAACTGCAAAAACCCAGTCAAAATTCTCATTCTATATATCCGAGTCATCGCCAACATTCCCTGATGATAGAGGCGGCTTCAAGACCGGTAAAAAATCTTATCAAGTCCGTGATCGTAGCTCTGGCCGCTGCGAGAGCACAAAATAAGAAGTGGCACTCGAGGCTATCGAGAGAGGACTTTCAAAGTTCCCCACCAGGTTGAAGCAATTTAGCCACCACAACCGCCTGTCCAGCCGCCTTCTCAAAGATAGAATTCTTCGGGGCGAGGGGAGAAGACAGGGGACTGCAAATCGTGGATCTTGGTAAGATGGGTTGGCTTATTCTGCGCGGTGTTGGGTGGTTCATCCTCTGAGATACCCCTTTTGCAGGGTTGCTTTAAGAATCCAATTTATCAAGTTGCTCTGCAAAGAGGCGAAAGTAAACAACACCTCTAATGAATGCCCCATACCCCCAAGTCCGCCATCAAAACTCTCATCCGGCTGCTGCCTCAGCGCCTCTTCCCTATTGCCGATCATACAATAGAAACGCCAATCCAGCCACAAAGGGAAGATGCCAAAACCTTCAAAAAGGCACTGCTGAAGAAATTCAAGAACAAGAAGGCCAAGCTTGTAACTGGCTTACAGACACTCAGGCGGAATCCCGACACCTTTTCATCTAGTGCATGTAATCTTTCGTGATTGTTCGAGGTGAATAATCTAGCTACATATCTAAGCCAAATATGGGTACGGAGTGATAACTACGGACGATTCGACTCTATCCTATAAGACAAGAGAATCTGAATCTAAGCCGACGTCTGGTATCAGCTCATACCTGTATGTCGCCAGCCGCTCCTTCGGACTAAGGGCTACCTAACCAGCGGGACACTCACTGTAGCTCTTCGTGCTGCCTAGAGCGAAGCATTGAAGGGGAATATCTTTGGTCGATAACCACGACTGCCTATCCTTCCTCCAAGAGGGGTAAACCATTCGCACGATGCGAGACTCAGGGTTTCATCCCTTCAAAGGGCGGGTCAGCAGGGTCTTTGGAGATTCGGTACGAAGAAGCTCTCAGGCCTACCGTGTTGCGTCCAGTTGTCGCGTCCTCTTGCAATCAATCCAATTAGCTAATGCGCAGAGAATCGAAGCTAAGCCCGGACGACCCATATTTGAGTTGTAAGTTGATGGCTGGAACTACCAGCGGCGGCTAAGCTGATCTTCAATAGACTACGATGTTCGGCGTGTGTACGCCTGATGATCCTGAATACTGCACGATATGAAGGCTAAATGAGGATAGTGATGAAGGAGAATACAGATACGCTGAAGAATGACTGATTAACAGATAACGTATGGCTTGAATGTAAAGCAGAGGAAACGATGCTAAAATATGACGCAGAACATAGCATTCTGGAAAGAGTATGTTGCACCTTCTTCTAGACATCTTTCCAGATGGCGCATTCATGTCTCGCAGATATCTCGAACGTGAACATCTTTCTCACTACCCTCACGCCCATATCGTTCTTCTCCGTCTATCCATGTCCTTTCATGCTCATGAAAACCTTGGACCCCCTAACTCTCAAAGATGCTCTCCCCGACTTCTCCCTCACAACTCATTTCTTTCTCCCCATCAACGACTGCCGAACGGTAGAAGTCGCTGAAGGCGACAGTCACTGAACACTTCTCCTCGTTAGTCTCGTTGACCGCGTATCCTTTCACTACGATAGTCTGAACTCGTTCAATCGGCAAGAAGCCGAGACAGCGACGCGAAAAATTGAGCGACTGACAGGCAAAGAGTTGAAGTTTATGGATCTGATGAATTCGCCGCAGCAGAAGAACAGTAGCGATTGTGGTGTTTTTGTATGCATACAAATGCGTCATTTGCTACTGAAGAGGCTGTTGCTGACCCACGCAAAAGAGAAGATGGGTATGAGTATGAGAGGTAAGAATGTCGATGCGGCAGCGAGAAGAAAGAAGATGTTGAAGATTGTTGAGAGCTTCCGAAAGAAGGGGGAGAAGAGAAGATCATGAGTATTTACTGAAGAAAGTGAGGCATGTTCGTGATGCTGATCATAAGCAGGAGAAGTGCAAGTTCATACAGCAAGTCAAAGAGTTCATCAAGAGTGGACTAATGAGCCTTTGGAAGGATCTCTTGCAAAACGACGAATTTTCAGCTTTGACATTTTCAGACATCTTTGCATGAATGCTAATCAAGCGGACCAGTAAATACAGAACACTAGCTAGCATATATGAAACAAGGAGTCTATCTTAGTTTCCCGCTCGAAGAGCCTTTGCAGGTGGCTTCAGTCACACTCCAATAGTCTAACCGTTCACATGGTTGAGTTGGTATGTAAAAAAAAAAACCTCTAGCTTGTGTGCTTCTATTGCCGAACGAACGTGGAACAAAAGAAAGAGAATCTAAGATTCTTCCCTTATTCATTTGAACATCAGGAATTCTGCAAGCTCTTCATCAGGTCACTCAGTCTAGAACTAATAAACTAGCTCCCATGGTTTGCCCTTCACGAACCCGATTTCAGCCAAAGCCATCTTTTGAACTGAGTAATGATGCGTTCTCACGAAGTTTTCACTTCTTTTCTCCTTGTTTGTGGGACAGCGATAAATAGAGAGTAGGCTGGTTCATCTGTCTGATACTGCGAGAGTGATATCAAATGCTGTTTGAGCTCGTTTCAGAAATGTGCTAATTAAGGTCTCTGCTGATGGAGTATTTCTATTTTATCTATCAATAGAAATATGAAACATCTCAAGGCTGTCAAATCCCAGACGGATCTAGAACAAACAATGAGCAGGAAGTGAGGGCTAGCTTTCTATATCAAGAGAGTAAAGACATATCCGTGCCCCTCACTAAGCTCATCCTTCGCTTCACCATTCTTTCCTTCTACATAGATAACTTCAATGCAGTGAAAGTTTGACCGCTGTACAGGGTGAGTTCATCAGATGCACCTCTTGTTGGCTGGGCAACAACACAGACCCTAGGCACATTCAACATTCTGGTTTCTTACTGTAGTGCTTAGCACAGCATGTGGCAGCCTAGGTCAGCGGCTATAGCTGTCGTCACTGTAAATAATCCCTTGCCACAGTACAAGATCGGATTCCATCTGAAGGTCTTCGAAGCCCCTGACGCGCCACGTGACCGAGTCGGCGGGAAGAGTTAGCTCTAGCTGACGTCTGGCCGTTCACTCGAGAAGTGCGTCGGAGAATGCGTGATAGGTGAACCGCCCGTGGTTGTTCCAGCTCGGATGAATGTTGAAATCTCCCAGAACAACATGTTCATCTGGCTGGTTCAATAATCTCTGTCGCGTGCGACGATTTCTCGATGTTCAATGAATCATCCAGGTTCAATGAACCGTCGAGGTTCAACGAACTCTGCAGAGAGTCAATAAACTGAGGGGGAGACGGATCGTTAATGCTTGAGAGGAAGGGGTTATAAATATTATGAATCCATATGTCCGGTCTCTCCTTCTTGCGCAGCCGTAGAGAGCAGCAATCTTCGCATCAGAATTCAACATCCCAGTCGTCTACTTTAAGGCGTTTATTAACACAAAAACAGGCGCGGGTGTTCTTCTCGATCTTGTGAAGCAGATGAAACCTGCTGAAATCGGGATTGTAGAAGGAGGCTGTTCTTCTGTTGAATCACGATTCTTGAATCGCGAGCACGTCGATATTCTTTACTTCGTCGTTCTTCAGTAAAGAAGTCATAACCTTGATGCATTCTTTCCTTACATTGTACTGTAAAATCTTTAAGAGTGTTGTATCACTTTCTCTTCGCTGCTTCGAGTGTTGCGCGCCTCAGAGTTCTGAGAGCACGACGGCGTGTTAGAAGCTGTCTCTGACCTTTTCTTCTCATTCGATGAGGGGCAAGACAGAGACGAGAGGGGGGAAGAGAATGAGAAGGTGAAAGAGAAGAAAGAGAGAGATTCTGATGCCTGTTTCTGTGGGGGTTGCATGCTGATGGACTGTTGCCCGACCTCTCTTATGCCGATGGTCGAGAGTCTTCCCATTCTTCTCACTACCCTGGATGACGTCTGAGTGCAGTTGCTCAGGTCTTCTGCAGTCTTTCTTTTCTTTTTCTCGGCATTGAAGACTACCAGCTTAAAGCTCTTCACATCGGGTTGAATCATCTTCTTGAAGACGATCTGCCCCGTTGCATTCATCGGTATCGCGTAAAGAGCCGGGTTAGCACGAACTTTCTGTTGATTCTTCTGCCTCTCTTTTTGCCTCCTGAGACATTTGAGGTCCCAGGCGGTATGCTTACCACCGCAGACCGCGCACTTGACTTCTCACTTCTTTGTCGCATCGTGGGATCATGTGTCGTGAGGGTCGGCTCAGTGATCGCAATTGATGAAGTTGGGGCAATTTCTTATTCAGTGTCCGTAGTCGTAACAGTTGAAACACTGCATCAGGTTCAATCCCTTTTGCCATCTTTCTCCTTGTAGAAGTTTGCATCTCTCGATGAAACTCTTTTGAATCACCTGATTAACCTCATCAGGTGTTTCATATTCAATCAACAAAGACGAGTACGCCCGTCTTTCGCCGGCCGGTTTGCGTTCATCGGTCACTTCTTCTATTTTTCTCGTTGAGGCGTTGAATCGTTGCTTGGGTCTCCTGAGAAGTGTTCAATTTCGTCGACGTTCTGCAGACGTCATGAATCATTGCCTGATATGTTCGTCGAAGCACCTGAGCCGAGGGGAAGGCCGCTTTCATTCAATCATCGTTTTGCTTCAGTTCTTGCCTACCTGTACTGAACACCGCGATAAGAATCACGTCTCCCGAGGGCAGTTTATGTGCTGCCACGATCTCATCTGTGGCCTTGTGAACCGCGTTCTTGAAGTGAGCGACCAGCTGAGTGAAACTCTCCGTTGCCACGTTCTCTTTCTCCTTCGTTTCGTGAATTCTCACCGTGACCTGTCGCGATTGCGTTTCTCACCTCCGTCGAACCAGCGAAGTGGTCCAAGGAAGAGTGAGAGGGGGATGAGTATGAGAAGGGAGGCGACATACTTCCCCTAGCGATTGATCGTGACCCCGAGCCACCTGCAATTCTGGCTCAACTATGAGAGCCTCCCGTTGACGCATTGACACGGTTGGAATCCCTCTGCAGATTGCAATTGTGTTCTATTACCTCTTTGAGACTTCGATCCGCGTTGTCTCTGTCTTCTTCAATTGCGTTGTTTACCCGTTGGGCCTGTGTTCGAAGCGCGTTTAGAACCGTGTCGTTGATTTCTGATAATCGCAGATTGTGTATCGTTTCTGCAAACGTTCAGATTCCTTTCATCTCCTCTCAGGAGTTTGTCCTTTGCTCCGTCTCTTCTTCCCATTGCGGTCAGTGGATCGCCGTTTCCGAGTCGCGTCGTGCCCGCCGCATCGACCGCGACGCCCTTATCGCTGCTCTCACTCCTTCCTCTGTCAAAGTCCTGAACCTTCTCTCGTGTGCGCATGCGCGCATTGTATGCTTCTTCTCCTGTGATAACTCAATTAAGTTGTTTTGTTCAAGATCACATTGATGTCATTGAACAACAGTTTAGTGTTTTACTTTCATGAAAGGAAAAGGTTGATGACAAACATGGGAGTTGTATGACGGAGAAATTTTGCTGTATGTGGCTGGGGGTTGATTGTTGTCCTCGCCGGCGGCGTAAAGCCTTCGCTTTCCAGCATAATCAAACACAAACGCCAAGCAAAACCAAGCCATCGACGTTTTGAACGAAGAGCAAATGCTCTGGTTGAGCCACAGTGAGGGGAGAGAAGTGGAGAAAGAGAAACACGTGGATGGCAAGGTGAAGATGTTGGAGGAGGAGGTTGATTTGAGTAGGCAGGAGAGCTCGAAGAAGTTTCAGGCATGAGAGAAGAGGGGTGAAGAGGGAGGGGTAAAGCGGTTGAGGGAAAGGTTTCAGACGTGTTGTGTTTGACCTTTCTCTGAACAAGGCAACCTTGCAGGCATCACTACAGCTTTACGAGGTTTGCTCCCACCGCTCCTTACTGCTCTCTTCCATACTACACAGCTTCCACCTATACCGCTCGCAACCTCATCGCTCCCACCATCGCTACACACACTACGCTACTCCTGTTTTCGAGAACCGACCTAGAATTGCCATGCCTGACGTGACAATTGAAAGACCAAAGGAGTCTCGTGGCGGCGAGAGAAGGGGTCTTCGTCGTGAGGACGCGATAGTGGGCCGCTGCTTGTGCTGCAAACTGGCTGTCGAGGACGAGGATTCAGTCGAGTGAGTTCTGCTGAGGGAAATGAACACCCAGGAGCTGACTGCAGGACAGCGGCATTTGCAAGAAATGCATATTCTACATTTATGCAGTACTCGAGGTAATCGTGGCAAGCCACTAGGCAACGCGGGCGCAAAGGTTAGGGTTTGGATTGATGGATCAATAATAATAAAGGGGTACAAGTGCTTACTCTTTGTCATTTGAGGGTTGTTAATAGAGCTGCTGGGTGATGCCATTTATAGCCTGTTGGCAACATTACAACATTTCATTTACAGTCTGGAAGTCTCTTCAGCTGAATCGCGCTGTGCATCGTTGTGCATTGGCCATCACATATTTGTCAACCAGATTTCCACATGCGGCTTTATTATTGCCTTAATCGTGCCACGCTGACACCTACATAAAGTAGGTGCTGGCCACCCACCTGACGTCCACCACCCAAATGACGTTTTTTAATTCTCACCAATTTTGCGGGGAATCACATACAAAATCAAAAAATCTCTCAAATTCTTCGCACGTTAATAACGTAACAACGCACAAAGATAATTGCATGCAACTAAAGCTCAGTTAACTGTTAATTATATAAAGAAACTAAACATTAAAAAAAAAATCGATATATGTGTTGATGCGTGCATGAGTCGTGAATTTCAGAAATCGTGAATTTCAAATTTCACATTTTAGCAACGCAACGAGATATTATGATTTTCAATTCGATAGAAAGTTAGATTCATATGTTCTTATCTAACTTTTAGTTTAAAATACTTTATTTTCTTTGTGCGTTGTTACGTTATTAACGTGCGAAGAATTTGAGAGATTTTTTGATTTTGTATGTGATTCCCCGCAAAATTGGTGAGAATTAAAAAACGTCATTTGGGTGGTGGACGTCAGGTGGGTGGCCAGCACCTACTTTATGTAGGTGTCAGCGTGGCACGATTAGGCGATAATCAATAGACGGCCATACCTCTCAAGATCAATGGGAAATTGGGAATCAGGCCTTTTACAAGCTTGTTCTCGTAGTCTTGCATGTTTGTAGATCCTAGTTGCTTCTCTTTGATAATACTCTCAGCTTCCCAAAAATCAGAAATCCGGTAGAGATAATCGTTCCAATGAGGCACGGGACTGGATACATGTTGAAGGAAGCGGACGGGAAGGATGAACACTTGGAGAGCGGTTCAGCACATTCAGGAGGAAGAGCAAAGAGAGATACGGAAAACTACAAATCATGACAGGGCTCGTGGGGTAAACTCCCAATCCGGTCAATGGTCGAGGAGGTGGGCCAATCGGCGTTCCGAAGACTGACCCATGGGAGCCGTAGCTCCTTTACCGGCCTTAACATGTTAAGAAAGGAGACGCGCATTCCCACACCCCATTTCCTTCCACTCGCTAACCACCACAACCACTGTGGCACCTCACTGTCAACCACCTCCTCCGCTCCGGACTGTGCTGACCCCGCTGTCGCCGCCCACCGCCCTCACAATTCAGGTTCCATCGGCGAGACCGATACCCACATTGCTTCATACGCCGGCGGATCTAGCATGTCGGAGCCAGTGGATCTGACAGCGGAAGAGTTGGCAATATACTGAGATTTCTTCGATAATGCGTAGGTTCAGAACCTAAGGAGATTTGTGCCAGCGGGTTTAGATGCTCAATTTTTTGATGCCGATTCTGGCGGCCAAAAGCATGGAGAGGTAGTGGTGATGGCCGCCGATTGAAGCGAACTCGCGATGTGCCTCCCTGCGCCATGAAGATGAAGATGACCGAGTGGTTTTTGCCCGATGAACAATCAAATGAACAGTCATTAAAGCTTCATCGTGTGCAGCTGGAACTGCACACCGATACGCGTCATGGCTTGTGCTCTGAACACAATCACACTCGGGACTATACCGATACGTTTAAGCTTCCATCGGCGATTAAGGTGGTAGCTGGCATAGAAATGGCAAGAGGCTATCAAGCTCATCGCAATCCGCAGGGGTTTAAGATCGAAGCTAATAGACAAGCGCTTGTTGATGCTGGTGGGTCGCACCTGAATTTGTTACTATTCATAACGCCGGCGTCAACAGGAAAAGTTGCATCGAAACGGCCCGCTGTGCCAATGGTTCTATCCGGCGACAGGGGGTGTCAAAGGAAGACGAAGCTATACAGAAGAGGGAGGCGGAGCGGGGCTGCTGAGAAACCTGCCGATCAGCGGAACAAGGCCGACGTTAATTGGCTAGCAAGCGGAGGCTTAGATATAAACGACGAGGATGAGCTCGATGAGGCAAAGGAGTATTCGGAGGAGGGCAATCTGCCCATGACCACTGAAGACCGCTTGAGGGAGCTGGCTCCCTATGGTATAACACGTCTACTGCTCGGAGCTCCGCCCAAAAGACGGCGGCGGCATCACTATATTTGGCGACAGCGAGATTGAGCTCTTTACTAGGTATGGAATCCCATGTAACGCGAATAAGATTCTTTTCTGAGATCCACGCTCGTGATCAAAGCTGCTCTCACTGTCTGTTCCCCTATAGGTTCTAAAGAAGACAGCTCATGCCTTCGATGTGCTAAGAAAGGCGTCAAATGTGTGTTTCCTAGATCTTCGAACAAACAGATCATGGAACACTACACAAGCTGATCCCGTCGCCAGGATATTACAACCCAAGGTTTTTACCAACGATGAGCCCTTCACCATATCCCGTGCACTACCCCTACTCAAACCTGGCGGGCGAACCGGTAGCGACTGCGTTCGAAAGATCGTGTTACAATTCAATTCCTTTCCAGATTTGACGCTGATATTGAGGCCGCCTATTGGCGCGATAGATTCGTTGACAACCAAGATCTATGGAGAGGCTGCGAAGAACATAGGTCAAAACAATCGCTTAGCTAGTGGTGGTCTTGGAGTCTCGCATATCGTTCGCTGCTGCCGCTAGCGCTTTTCTCTCCTCCTCGAAAAGCTGGAAGATCACTTGTCAGCCGCGTCCGCCATGAAAGAGAATTCTTAGTCAATGCCGACTTGGTTTTGAGAGAATAAATAGTCGAGAGCCGTGGGATTGTAGATGGAAGAAGGAAAACAATGGCAAAAAGAACCGAGTTTGTTGACATTCACACGGTGATTATGGTAGGGTTCTCAACTATCTCCAAGGGCTCTCAGTGCCATTTTCCCCACACATATGGTGATGCCGAAAACTATCCCCAGTCTTGCATGTAAACCCTTCAGTCGGCTCTCCCTTGCTTTTTCCAGCTATCGGAGTCCCTGAAGCTGGTCAGAGACCCCTTGAGCTGCACCCTTTGAACGGTTCTCAATCGTTCCGAAATCCTTCAAGTACTATACGTTATGGTATTATCGTATAGCGTAATATCGGCTACAAGAGTCTAAGACACGGGATTGCACCAACAGGAAACGAAACCGCCAAAAATGCCACCGTAATAGTTGGCATCATTTCCCCCATTCATCTACCGAAATCACATCTTTCTTTTCCACAGACAGATAGCATCTCTCATCCCATTTCAAGTACTACCTTACATTCTTGTCCTCCACCACCAACGCGGGATCCTCCTCTCCTTCCGCTCTCCCCAAATTCCCACGCATTCCCTTTCGTACCCGGCAAGATTAGAAACGAAGAACAAGTATGATCGATTCCGTCCTTTCGTTTTTGGTGATCCCCCACCCCCCCTTTTTCTCACCCCGTTCGCCGCTCGCTCAACCACTCCGTAATCTCTACACCCTCCGAACTCTGTAAAACGACGTACATCGAAATTCGCGAAAAGGCAAAAGTGTCAATTATTCGAGATTCCCAACAAAAATTCATAGCAATAACTACTACTGTCATACCTTATCTCGCAACGTATTGTGTGATGATGCTGCACAGCGGATTCTCAATCACTCTCAACGCACTAGCGGAGTGGGAGGAGGAGTGGGGTGAAGGGAGAGCGTTGGTTGGCGGAAGAAGGGCGACCGGTGGCACCACCTAGGTCAGATGAAGAGGGCGTTCTAAACGTACACATGAAGGTGTTACGCACAAAAAGTCCAAGGACTACAAATTGTGCTTGTCTGTATACTGTTCATGAAGAGACATAGTAAAGGTTCAGCTTCTCAATCACACGGTTTCCGCGCACACTGGGTTTCCGCGCACTCTAACCTAGAAATGTTAGGTACTAGTTACAGATAAGGTACCTTAGTATCGGGTTTAGCGTGCTAAAAACGGCACTAAGATAATTACAAGTAGAGTCATACATAATTAGTGTGTGCGTACTCCGTACATACGAGTAGATCATGAAATCGCCAGTCCGAAAGTCAAGAACAAAACCGACTTTGATTTAGGTAAGGCTTGAGAATGATCAAGGAAGAGCGAAAGAGAGGAGATGAACAGTGACGAGAGGAGAACAGGAACTGATACGATAGTTTTGGGACGGAAATACTGAGCGATACTTGAATATACCAAAGTACAACGAAATAACGAGAACAAATGGCAGAGAACCCAACGGATTGACCCAACTACGAAAGACATGACTCTGTATCTCACAACAGACCCATAGCTGGCTCACACCAGCTTCAAGCTTTTCTTGTATACCCAAGCTATCCTGACTTACTCTTCTATGCTGGTCGCGATAAATGTGGGTGATAAACATTTCAGTGCGGCTCAAGTACCCCTATTTCACATTGAGTGTTCCGGATTTTAGAATTTCCAAAATCGAGGGTCCACCTTCTGCAAATTTTGCCCTGCACCCAACCAATTCGCTGGAGAAGCCTAACCACCTTTAATTCCTTCCATTTGGTATGTAATATGAGGTTATACAAGGCCAGCGATGAAACCCACCTGTACGCGGTGCTGGCTACGAACCTACTGTCTAGCTACAGTAGAGCCTAGAGGTTATCAAACGGTTTGAATGACATCGAGACGCTGCGTGGTGGTGAAGCGCTGTGCGTTGGGAGCATGCAGAGTTTTCGCGACCGCGCAGACCTCGATAACCTCAAAGCGCATGCTACAAAGCAATCTACACGCAGATGAGAAAGTCAAATAGAACGCAGAACTACGAGGGAAATCGCTTATGAAAACCATCCGATTCAGTACCTCGTCGCTGCGGTCGCGGCGGCGAGAACTGGGACAGGACACCCTCGCGTTTGACCTGTTGGGGGTGATTAGCAGGAAGAACTCGGATCACGGACATCCTTTAGACCTACGTGCTAACTACGTATAGGCCTCGTTAAGACTGCGTGCCTGTTACTACGACACGGGCAACTCACGAGCCTCGTTAAGTTCGACACGGGCAAACTCGAGAGACTCGTTAATACCGTTTAACAGACGTTCAGACACGGGCAACCGATACGTGGGCGGTACGCTGGCGAAAAGGCTTCGTTAAGAAAAGAGGGACACAAGCGGGTTAGTAGGGAATGATCGGACTACGCTGCCTGGTTAGGAGTGTAGCAGACGAACATCTCTGCAAGACACGGTCGGTCTGCACGAGGGAGACCTCTACAGATAACGCGAAACAGGTGAGCCGCACGCCTACAAGCGGAGCGAGCGCCTGCGGGGCGTGGTATACAATGGCGGCGACTGTCGGCCCCGAGAACCTCATCCCTTCGCTGGGCTCTGACTCTCGGATGCCTTGGTGGTAGGGTCAACCCCTAGCCGAAGACACCGTCTGTATAGCCCGAGAGGACAGTAGCGCGTGCCGGTGTGGTTAGAGAAGGAATCGACTGCGATATGCATGCGTATCGCTGGCGAAACGCCTGCGACCCATGCTTAAGGAGTAAACTGCCGGAATCTGGGCAGCGAGGGGTTTGGCGGCCCTGAACTGTGAACCTAGTCGCGAGAAGGCTCTTCGGAGTGAACCCTCGGACTTTGGGGAAACCAGCATAGGGGTCGTGCCCTATGTATGCTACATGCAACGTATGCAGTATATTTTCGGTAGGCGAAACGTTAAGCCGGGCACACGACGCCTGTGCGGAGTGGGCCCGGACCCATGGCGCTACGTTCGCTCCAGAGAAATACGAACTCACACACTTCACTCGTAAGCCAAAAAGATTCGACATGACAGCCAGCCTACGCATAGAAAACTCGGTAATAAAGCCGAAATCGGACGTACGAGTTCTTGGAGTTCAATTGGACACGAAACTACGATGGGGTTCGCACCTTCGTCAAATAGAAGCAGGTCACGTCACCAAGATGCTGGCGCTTAGCCGGCTTGGGGCCTCCACTTGGGGGGCTACATTCGCGAAAGCAAGGCAGGTATACTCAGCGGTGGTAAGATCGGGAATAACGTTCGGAGCATCGGTATGGCACCAACGCACTGTCCGTCATGAACTGCTGCTACATCCTTGGGGTTAGTGCGCTCGCACTCCCCTCAACGACATCAGCGACTTCATTGAATAGTCTAGAATGTACATAGCTCAGTTTATATCATTCATTTAATGTGCTTTGAGCGGCATAACCTACACACATCAATAAGGTAAAGAAGGGGGATTGTCGGGTGCGGAACGGAGGCTAGGAACTCTTCAGAACCAAGCGCTGCGCCACGTGGTCGATGTCTTCAAGAAAGTGAACATCGAAACGCTGGAAGCCGAAACATATATCCCTCCGCTTCATGTTCACCTGAACAAACTACAGGACCAAGCCACACTACGCAGCCGAATCGACGGCAGAACGCAGGAGACTCGGCGAGCATGCGAGACCATACGCGCTCGCCTGATAGGAACTAATCAGCCCATCCCTCGCTCTCCGGCCTCTAAAAAGGCGACGTTCCTGGACGTTTCAATCCGCGAAGGAACAAAGTTGCGGCCTAGGCGCAGGCGACTCAACCCCTTAACGCCGGCCCCAACGAGTGAACGTGCGATCGCACAATTTCATAGGAGTCAATGGGATCTTCGATGGGAAAACTACAAAAAACGCATCGCAGACATTAACGCAACCCCCGCCCAAAGGTCCCATCTATCCAAGAAGTCAGTAAGGATGCGTGACGGCCTTCAGAAGGCTGAAAGCACCCTTGCAACCCACATCAGGACAGAGCGCATAGGGCTAAATGCCTACCTACACTCGAGGAACGTACCGGGCGCGAATAGCCCCCGATGCGACTGCGGGTGGAGCCATCAGACAGCCAAGCATATTCTAATGCACTGCCCGAAATGGACGCACCTTCGGCCGAATACGCAACCACGAAGGGCCTCAGGGCAACAGCGAAAATGATGATGGAAACGGGGCTCTTGGAGCAGTTTAGAGTGGCAAGGGCACTCATTTTCTAACGTGCGGTCATCGCGAACAAATTTGGTACATAGTCTCAGCTTTACCGTTTCGGCTGCGTGTAGCAGCCGCATAGATAGCGAGCGGTTTTCTACCCCAGAGGGTTTTGTCCACTCGACACACATAGCATAGATTTCCCCCATGGGTCGGCCTAACCGATGTCACAAGGGTGTATGAATTTATTATTATTATTATTATTATGAGGTTATACAAAGACAGCCTCTTCATGTAAATCTGACGTGTTGCAGGATCAATTCCAGCGCGATTCCAGCGCATTTCAGCGCATTCCAGCGCGATTCCAGAGCTCTATGCCCCCCCTTCCAAAGCCCCTTCCAAAGCAGCTACCGTCAAAGCAACAGCTGTCACCGATGACCCAGCCACGGCGACAGCAGGGGCCAGGCTCACGGCTTTAAGAAATCAGATTGGATGAATCTGAATATACCGACCTGGGTAAGAGAGAGACACTTCGTGATGAGGTCAAGACGTACCAGATGCAGTACAGATTAGATGCTCAGCGAAGACCTCAGCAGTCTGCATGCGACCTTGATGCCCTTGTTAATGCAGCACTAGAAGGCGAGGAGCTTAAGAAGTTTGACTGTTTTGAACAGTAGTATATTTAGAGTATATATTTTATTAAGTATACATTTACTCGAAAGTACCGGTCATACCAGCCAAAATAGTAGACATACGAAGTATTGACAAGGAAACAAATCAATCCGTATCTATATTTACTGTTATGCCCGCATGCCTGAAGTGACCGGCTGCAAAATGACCCTTGCTGCAAGCTTCCACCGCCATGTGCAAATAGGCTTCAAAACTCATGTCTTCCGCCAGCTTGTAATGTCTTTTGAGCCAGGCCTTAAGCACTTGAACCAAGGGCGTCGGCCTCAGAGCACTCATTGTATTGAAAGGTGAGTTCTGACTCCATGTTTTTAATCTACCTCTTTCTGACAGTTCTATCAGTGACCCCTTCAACGTCGGCAATGACCTTAGACGACAGTCTCTGCTGTAGATGCACTGCTATCCGATCCTTCTGGGTGGAGGCAAGAGGGGGGGGCATAGAGCTCTGGAATCGCGCTGGAATCGCGCTGGAATTGATTCTGCAACACGTCAGATATACATGAAGGGGCCGCCTTTGTATAATCTCATATTACATACCAAATGGAAGGAATTAAAGGTCTGTGGGGTGGTGGTTAGGCTTCTCCAGCGAATTGGTTGGGTGCAGGGCAAAATTTACAGAAGGTGGACCCTCGATTTTGGAAATTCTAAAATCCGGAACACTCAATGTGAAATAGGGGTACTCGTATTCACCCCTCAGTCGCGCAAACGGCTCAGTCGCGCATCTAGTACTAACTTCCTTAGGGTTAGGGTAAATTAACCTTATTTATAGTACGGTGCGCGACTGAACCGTTTGCGCGACTGAGGGGTGAATACGAGTATCTAGCCCCGGCTCGGCAAGCTCAAGCTAAAGCCTAAATAAACCTTGATTGCTTCCGTTGATTCTTGAACTGAATGGGACCTACAATACGGCGTACAATTCATAAAGCAGACAAGGGTATAGGCTTTCAGTGGCCATGAAAAGGCTCAATAGGGTTTTCCAAAGGTGCACCACTTCCTACTTATCGCCCCCATCCACGCGCTAGGGCGACGCAGCAAGTACTTGACTTGAGCTGGCATTGCGGGCGGGTATGGTGCTGACGACACCAGATTCCATGCCAAAATTCCTCTCGACCTCAAAGTCAGTCCCCTCGTCGATGTATTCTACAAAGCCTCAATGAGAAGTACAAGCATCATGCCTCTAGATGCATTGCCCTTCCCACCCGTGGCCCCCCCGCAATTTATCATATAGGATTTTCCCGCTCCACCGATGCAGGAGCTAAACCTGCCTCACCTCCACCCACTTGTATCGTCCACCCATCACTGGCATCGGGCCCTCGGTTGTGATTCCTGCCGAGTCAGCGACCACATTCCTGACAAATTTGGCGGACTCAGGCAAACATGAGAGCTTGTTGCTGCCCGTGCCAGTCACCCATACCTTGTCGATATATCGATATTTGTGAGATTGAGGGCAAAGCAGAAGTTGAATGAAGTGCCGCGGGATTGACATGCCCTCGAGCTCCCGCATGCGAGGGCGGGCAATAGTCCAATGCTTCGGGGCGAAGGTGCTGCTGTATATGTATATCTGCCGTCCCAGCTTCACCAGGGCCGACGCATGCCAGAGGCCCGTGAGGGTATTCAGGCAGCTGGCGGTCAAGGCCACCGCCGGGCAGTTGAGCTCATGAGGCCACAGCGCGATTGTCCCGACGGCAGCGTGGCTTTCGACATCCTCATGCCCTGGCTTCAGTTGCTTGAGATGTCTGAGGTTGCATCAGTCTCTACGCCCAACGTGATCGCTCGATGCTCATACCTCTGCTTTTGCGCGCGGTCAGTGTACGCTATCTGTACAGGTATGACCTTGACCTCAGGATTTTGACCCTGCCAATTTCTCACGTTCCTCAGCCAGGCATTAATCGCCACCGTCGATGTCAGGTGGTTCCAAACAGAGGGCACCAAAGGAGGTTGAGAAGGATTTTCGGCAGATGTGATAGCAGTCATGATGAAGAGAGAAGGAAACCACAGGCTATGTGTAATACCTATATATGATAGAAATCATGACTCACAAGCGACATTTCCGCTCAGCAAAGAACACTACAGAACGAGATGCAAAGTACGATTATGAAAGATTGTTATCAGATCTTCCGCTTCAATGAATTTCAAATTATCGATGTCGACATTGTTATGCCTAACCCCGGATCGAAATGATCAGTTACCTATACTCAAAGTAATGCTTTTGTTAGTGCTCAGAAATCCTTGATCACTTCCGCTTCTGAAACGTTCGTTTAACCCCTTCCCATTATCCTTGCTACTCTCAACTCTGTCCTCGTTCGCTCTTTCCCTTTCTAGATTTCTTGGTACTTAGTTGCCTGTGTCAACGGCGCATTGAACTTGTGGAAGATGACTCGTCCTTCACGATTGGCCCGGCGATCCCGCTGTTCCGGCCAGATATTCCTTGAGCCGAGAGCCTACACTCTTGTAACGGTGACAAAGTCGCCGTTATACCGTGCCTTTAAGTAATACAAGACCCAGCCGGTCAACTCACCGCCCGTGATCTGACTGGAGTCCGCCCACTCCCTTTTCAGAGGGTTATCGACTAGATGCTCACGGACAGACAGTCTTTAGCGATATCAGAGTCCCTCATCACTCACCCCTTCCTGATCCTTAAGGCCATAGACCTTTGCAAGCTTATACCAACTCGCAAACCCTCTTCGATCATCAACCCCGCTTGAATTTTCGCCTTCTATCGAGAAATTAAGCAAGAGGCACCATGCGTTCCATTTCTGCCTGCTCAAGTTGCACAGCTCCAACGTTGTCTAGAATGAGGTTTATTGGAGATATGTGTGTTCGTGCACTGTGGGCCAGAACTAAACAGAAAGCAGCATTCATGGACTCTGTGAACCCTACTTATTTCCACCTGCTTGGGGTACAAGCTGGATTGGGGCCAAGGATGCTACGAGCTTTCAAGGGGAGCTTGATCCTGAGCCGGGCGTTATTCAAACTGCCAGGCTCATATTGATGTGTGCAGTGTGTTATGGTAGTAAATTCTGGCAGTAGATAGGGAACTTTGTTTCAAATTTACCTTTTCACTGGAGTATATATTGCCACCTGGGGAACCCAGACAAAACCCACCCCATTCACTCAACCCGCCCATTTCCCACCCTATTGCCCACCGTATTTGACCTCTGACTGACCTGGGACGGGCCACGGGGAAAACCAACGCGGTTAAATACTTCTAATGTTTTCTTTTCCTGCATACTAGCTTCCAGTCAAAGCTCGAGGCGTGGTACACAGATATGGACGGGGGGAAGATTCCATCTCAGGAAATCGACCCTCGCTTTGACAGTTCTTCGTACGGCGATGCTGGCAATGACGGAGGGGGACAACCTGCTCTGCATAGGGCCACTGCGTGAAATAGAATGATACGCGCAGACTCGATCTTCGTGAAGACAGGGTCAAGCGAAGACAAGAGCGTGACCGAGCTTAGAAACTTGTAACTCACTTTGCTAGAAGATGTACAGAAAGGCACGTGATGAAATTAAGCCGAAAGAGGAGAGTTACAATGAGAAGAGTACGATCTCAATATGATGGAATTCAAGCTTAAGGAAGAAGAATCTCGTTCCTACGACGAATTCGATGCTCACGAAATCACGACTTCATTTACGAAACCGTCAAACGAGAGTGACCAAACGGGGTCGGAAGACTTGGAGAAAGATCTTGCAGCCTGTTCGCTACATAATGATCTAATACCGGACATTGATAAATTTCTGAACGAGAAGGTTTTTCAAGCGTCACATCATTAGCATTCTTTTTTTCCCATCATTGATCTTCGACAACCACAGTACTAGAGGCCTTCAGGTAGCTTTGGCAACTACATCGACGGTGAAGACTACCCCTTCGCATCTAAATTGATGTCATCTCATCGGGTTATGGCATATTGGTGATGCGGTTGAACGTTTGTCTGGAAGTGCCGTGTCCAATCGATATATTGAGAGCTCAAGTATGGCTTTTTGGGTAAATTGAACATTCTTAACGCATGCTGAACAACTTCGTTTTCGACTGCAAGGATAAGCGGTACTCTTCGTTGAACCATGATGCGAGAGAAACATCAACGACTTTCGTTACATGGCGAACATCAAAACATCTCAAATGTACAAAGAAACTGCAATGCGCACCCACTCGAATTTTTGTAAAATAGCTCACAGGGCGGGCGAAGGGAACATTTCACACCGCTACACAGGAATTTGAAGAATTAACAATGTCTTCGCCACCTAACGTCTTGTACGAAAGACCACGTACGCTAAGGGGCAACTGTGAAATACGCAGCTAGCCATGACCGTAAACGGTTACTTTACGTTGTCTAGGGTAGTATTTGGACTCAAGGACACTGAAGGCATCAAAGTTGAGAAATGTTTTGTACTGATCGTCAATCTTACGAGAGAGGAGGAAGATAGAGATGTGTAGAGCGAAGAGCGGTTCAATGTAAAAACGGTCTTCTTCCTAGTACTTGACCTATCGTCTCCTTTGTGTACAATAGTATAACACAAGAAATTTTACCACCATCGCAGCTGGATAGCGCGACTCCCCACCCAAAAATAAGGGCACTGGAGTCAACAATGTCACTTTAAAACCTATGCTCTAAAAGATTAGCCGATCATCCTGCTAAATTCGGATGGTCGGAAGTAATCATTGGGCTTGAAAAAGTCATATTCACGAATCCGCAAATTTGACCTCTGAGCATACCAGCAAATTTGTGTTGAGACTGGCCTATACCGAACCACTTGAAACCCTGGTATGGGTAGTAGACTGGCCTTCTGGGTGGATGATTGGGATTCTTGAAATATTCACTTCAGATGTATCCTTTTACCAGTCATAAATTTGCACCGGAGTGCTTCGTCTGATTAGTCTCTAAGATTTTTTTGAAGGAACTGGTTTATGGATCTACTTGGCTATGAGGGCTTTCAGAGTTGTAGTGTCGCCAGCGCCAGTGATACTAGATATAGAGCCCAGAGGCTTCCGTCTATTTTACATACTTGGTACAAGTGACTTCACTCTTGGCTCAACTACGGATTGCTACTTCCTACATCTACCTGCTGCTAATCATCTGCTACCTCGTCGTCGCCGGCCCCATGGCCACTAAAAGAGCTTGGAGGAAATGAGCTACATGGATACACATTACTGCGCACACGGCTGAGGGATCCGTACCGATTTCAACAGCCAGTAATTGATGCCGATTGGGTCAACCCGCATTGCATATGTGGTTATGTACGACTCCGAAAAGAGACCGAGGCCTACTGCAAAGGGCAAAGCAGCTAAATCAATCGAGCGATGTATCTCCCCCTGGAATCCTCAAGCCATAACCCATATCAATAGTATGTATTGACCCCACGTCCTTGCTGGACTACCTATGGCATTGATCGCGCGTCAACATCAGTCTGACTCTCGACAGGAAAGAATGAGCTTGTTGAGAACTCAAGCCGAGATGATGTTGCTGCTCTCTAGTAAGACTTTCAAGACACAACGAGACAGAGACATTGACTCAGTGCTGATACAGTCAATTACGTCTTTGCCATTTTGGCTGTTGCAAAATTCACAGCTGTTTGGCAGTATTGGAAGACTCGTATTAAGAGTGTGCTGGGTGACAGCTACATCTTAAGGGACGAAGAACATGGCGCCGATCGAACCCGTCGTGGGATGATCGTCTTGAAGGGCGGTCGAGTTGTGATGTACATACTGATCTGTCTGCAGAGGATAGATGAAGAAGAGATGGAGACTTTGACCTCTCAGTGGGTAGGGGACCATTATAATCTGAAGGAGGGAGTTTTAGGAGTACTTTGTTGCTTGGGCTTCGAATCTCAGCTACTGAAAGTGGAGGTCACGACTCCTTGTGACGGGACGGCTCTGGTCACCCCTTTCAAACGTTCCATTTTGAATGACAAGAGGCTCAAGGAAACAATACAGTTTGGCATCCTGTCTTGAAGTCTATAACATTAATGGAATTTTTCGGATTAGCTTCGTCGGAAAACAGGCCTCAGAGAACGATAGGGACAGCCAAAACACAAGAGGAATGGCATAGATGCCGTTGGATGGGTCGTCACGCTTTGTCAAACCCCACATCTGCCGCCAGGCCTGGTTCGAGGGGGGTTCCAAGTTCTTATGCAGTTGCAGGTGCGCATGCGGTGTCAGCTAGAAATTGGGCTCGGCCCACTGCCCATTCGAGTTTCCTTGGTGGCTGCTTAAAAAAATTTCGTGATGGGAATGATGTGACCGTCTTAGTCAAGCGTTGCAGAGGACGCTGTGCTAGAATTTAAGTCCGTATATAACGCAGATTCAGAGCACACATATATCAAGTCCGGTTGCCTCGACACATGCATGTCATCTGTTTCCTTCTTGCGGTTTCCTTATCGACCCACTTGCCGTTCTTGTCTCCTCCCATATGATTGCACCGGAACCCTAGAAGCAGCCTAAGTTCCTTGGCCAAATCCTCGCAATAATCGTCCCGAACCACATCGTATGTCCCCGAGCTCGAAGTGGCCGCGAAATTCCCCCTCGTCTCGCATCTTATTAAGTAGGAACGGATCTGAATAACTTGGGTGAAAGTCCAAATCGAATAGATTCCCACTCATGACTAATAGAATTACAGTGAACAGAAGCTTTGCTTAGTCGTGGGTTTCTTTGAGCAATCCTTCAGCCACATCTTGCCCTCCCACGCTCCATTGCCCCATCATCTCGCCAACCCACCCTCACTTCGTCCTCAGTCGAAAAAAGCCGACCCCCGTTGCCATGGCGTCTTTCAGTATCCTCAGCTCTTCACTTGCATCCTCGCTAGGCTTGTGACACCTTCTTCTGTCCACGCATAGACCGACCCCTATACGTATTACTCTCGCCCGGTACAGGGTTTTCAGTATCAGTGCCAAAGACGAGGGGGTCGCCATTTCCGATGGAAATTGCTCTGCACTACGTTTTATTAATTATGCACAGGCATGCGTTTTTTAGGATTTGCCGAGAGCCTCACCAAAATTTAGTGTTAATCTCCAAATAGTGCAGAATTCGTAGCTTCACACATGATCTACTCAGTGCTTCATATGTGATCTATCCAGTGCTCCATATGTGGTCTACCCAGTGCTCCATATGTGATCTACCCAGTGCTCCATATGTAGTATATTCAGTGCTCCATATGTGACCTATCCAGTGCTCCATATGTGGTATACTCAGTGCTTCATATGTGATATATTCAGTGCTCCATATGTGGCCTATCCAGTGCTCCATATGTGACCTATCCAGTGCTCCATATGTAGTATATTCAGTGCTTCATATTTGATAGGGAGTTTGGTAGGGAATTCGGTAGGGCGTTTGATAGGGAGTTTGATAGGGCGTTTTATAGGGAGTTCGATAGGGAGTTTGGTAGGGAGTTTGATAGGGAATTTGGTAGGGCGTTTGGTAGGGAATCCGGTAGGGCATTCGGTAGGGAGTTTGGTAGGGAGTTTGGTAGGGAGTTTGGTAGGGAGTTTGGTAGGGAGTTTGGTATCGAGCCATGAAGGGTGCTTTCTATCGAGCTAATTAGCATGTGCTATGAAGCATGTACGAAGCATACAGTGTGTACGGGTAAACAGAAAAAGGATCGTAAAAAGAGATAAAGATTGATATAAATCGCGTACAATGTAGGTAATGTATGTACGGGTAAACAGGTAAACAGGTCAATGAAAATTTCCAGTTCGGTCAGGTGATTTCCGGTCACCTGATGTACGTACAACGACTTCAATGAACTGTAAAAATCAGGATGGTAGTTTAAGCGAAAGAAAAAGAAATGATGGTAGTTTAAACGGAAGAAAACGACTTGCACGGGTCAACGCAGGCAAAAACATAGTGCGGGGTCGAAAAGTTTTGATGTTGGGTCACCAATCAGATGTGGTAAGGCTCGGTCAAAAAGGTTATTTTTTGTAAATAGAAACAATGTCAACAAAGCCCCCACGCCCCCTATTGTTCTGAATAATGCCTTCCTGCGACGTAGTACCTGATTCAGCTGATCTAGAAACTGATCGTCCTAATCTGCGTTCTATAACTGTTATAGGCGATCGATTTGAGCCTATTCATGTTGGAATACGAGGTCATATGGGGCATTTAGTGTATGAGGTTGAAGCTGGATAGGTAAAACTCTACTAGCGGGCCCCAGCCCTATCAGCCCTATGTAGGCGGAGATTACCATCTCCCCTATTTCCAACAATTCAGATATCTTCAAACGTCAGTTGGGTCAATATACCTACGCATACAGCCGTCGATGTAGATGAGAAGAACTCAAAGGCTTGTACGAGTTCTTGTTTGAAATCAGCATTATCAATGCCTACAAACTCTCTTTGCATTCAGGTGTTTCAAAGGGGGCTAAATACACTGTTCATAGCGAGTTCAGAACGGCTCTGGCTACAGGTCTTATTCAGGCCTCTCAAAGGCAGTTTCTAAAGCGAAAAAGAACGTGAATTGAGCCTGCAATTGAACGTTCAATGGTACGTTTAGATGATCATCAAATCTGCAAAAGAAAGAGCCCTGAAGGTTGCCGTGGGTGCAAGGAGATAGGCTTAACAGCCAGGCCTAGAAAACGACAAGTTCTCGGTGAAATTACACCAAATTTGAGCCGCAGCAAGCGGGGGAAGCGCCCTACTTACGGCTGCAATATCTGTGATGTCTCCATCTGCAAAGACGGTCCTTGTTGGGCTGCATATCACAATAGCATCTGAATAGCATCAATAAAATCAGTTCAGGGTGATATTCTATGGTTCCTATTGGTGGAGTAAGCGAATACGCTAAATAAAGCACCCGACAGCGGTTAAAGGGATAGATAGCAGTGCTCGACATCTAGCTTTGTTTCTTGTGCTATTGCTGCCATACTGGACATCTAGAATCTTCTCATCAGATGCGGTCTTTTACGAAGGATGAGTGAAAGTGCGGGGTACGGATAGTTCTATCTGCATTTGCAAACAATCGCACATTGGCGCTGTTTCTGCATAATGTTTTTGTGGCGATCGGCACATATCTAGTCACACCTGGAATTCCATCAATCTCTATTCTCTAATCTCTATCTTCGGTATCTGATTCTGAGATGGCTGAAGCACGTCTTTCAGGCAGAAACTAAGAGACATGCGCAAAAGATCTGCTGCAACCTTTGCAGCTAATACAGCTGCAATAAAAGAACGTTCCGAAACCGAGCTTATTGAGTTCGAAGTGCAGCAGAAGAAGATTGAAAGCTTGACCTCTCAGAACGCCGCCCTTGAAAAACAAGTGACTGTAAGCATTTTTCTAATTATTGCACAAGAATCTATCCTCGTCAAACCCTTGACGAGGTGAAAGAAGCTTTGCTGAGTTTAATGAAACAACATCCTCACCACTAACCACTTCAAACCCTCAACAGATCCTCACCCGTCGCGCCTCGGGGCAAAGCCACCAAACTCGTCTTCATACGTCGCGAATATCGAATTTCTCGTTGCCGACCGCGACGACGTGCGGGTGCGGGGAAGGGCGGCTGGCGTGCAGACAAGAGGCAGCAGCGTACAGCCGAGACCCGAGGAGTAGGGGTGCGAGTCCGGCGCCAGATTGCTGGGGGTGGAGATGAGGAGGGGGGGGAGTGAGTCGAGGACCTCGAGGTGAGATGAGGGGAGAGTTTGGTTGGGGATTGGGAAGGGGGAGAAGGTTTGACGAGTTGCTGTAGATGGGCTTGGATGTTTTTTTTCTAAGTGAATGCGATATTTCCAGCTACAAAATTCATGCTATTCATCGTTCGTCCCTCCTCGCACCCGGCCATATCCTCTAACCAATGATTCATTCATTCGAGCCATCAAACCAATCCCTACAAAACCCAAAGCAAACCCGTCACTATCTTCCCTCTCTTCTCTCCCCCTCTCTCAACATACCATCCCACAACCCTCTCCTCATCATAGCACATCGCCTCACACCCCTCTTCTTATCATACTCAATCTTCTCAACCCCGTAGACGCTGCTATCTAATTTTTTGAATATTTGATTTGTAATCTTTTGAAATCGAAGCGTGAGGTGAATGAGTGAGAGGCTGATATGTGAAAGTTGATATGTGGGGATGGTTGTGTGAGACAGTAGTTGGTTGAGAGAGAAGAGGGGAGAGGAGAGATGAAGATATCATCGAACTTTTCTCTTTTTCGTTGTTATTCTCCCACCACCCCATTCTCATACACAAACCCCAACTCCTCCATCGTCCTCCTTCCCTCCCCTTTTTTCACAAGCGCCTTCTTAATCGTCGGAAAACCTGCCTCTCGCCCACCTCTTCCTCTCGCTTCACTTCCATCACCCAATCGCATAACGCGTTATGGTAGTCGAAATCCTGCGGGAAGTCCAGAGTATGGAATCTTCTTCCAAAGCCTTGGTCAGCAACGCGGCCGTTTTCCCAACTGAACATGGAGGAACGAGGGGGTCTTGGTATATGTACGGCGCCAGCCGTATAGGGGTCGGAGCGGAGATTACTAACCACAGGGGTAACAGTACTGTTCCCTGTTTCCAACACTCCCTCTTAGGAACTCAGGAATTTACCTGACTCCAGGGGCTTGGTCAAGCCGTCAGCCACCATTTTGTCGGTGGGTATGTATTCTAATCTAATTGCTCCTTCTTCAGCATCTTCAGGGTCCACGGGCGCCGAAGTCCTTTTCTCTAAGGCATGTTCTATAGAAATAGATCACGAGACCATGGTATTTGATCTAGAACCCGAAAGCCCTCAGCAATGCACTGCACGGAAGAGGCAAACGGTCAAGGCGTGCAGAGGAAGATAATCGTGACACACCTTGCTCTCACTGTGAACCGGCTGGTTTCACAAGAGAGGGAGCTGGCTGGTTGCTGAATCGGCCGGTCCCATGAGAGAGAAGGAGCTGGCCGGTTGTTGAACCGGCCGGTCCCACAAGAAATCCATTGCTTCCCTCTATAGCACCCATTAGGTGTCAGGTAGAACAGGCAGGGTCCCGGCGATGCTCTGAAGGTCGGTTCCTGACTGTATTTGCATCTATTGCCGCATGTACATTCGCCGCGTGCAAAATCGAAACAAGGCTTCTTGCTAGATATGTCTGGTTACCCAAATTGTATTCGTCTGGAGATATAACCAAGGGGCTCTGCACTTACGCACTACGGTCAGGCATATCATGAAGGTGCTAATAATACCTGGGGAAAGGAATAGCTGCAAGCCTTACGGCGAAGCGGACGGGGAGGCAGTGACATTGTTCTTAAAATTTGGCCTTCTTCCGACGTGCCTTTCATAGATGTTTCTTATTCAATACACTAGGACATAATTTGGAAGCTTGAAAGACATGAGCACTCGCTAACAAGCGTAGGGACTGAAATAGAGGTTGCGTGCCTTGTAACAACCAGGTCGATAGGTATCTGAGTCTGCTTAGGTCATGTCGATTACATACTTCAATATCATGGAAGGCCTTCTTGATAGCGTGCTTCGAGCATTCGCTTGAGCGCGACAGCATTTCTCACATTGCTGTGAAAAAAGACTAGCAGTTGATTATCAATTAGTGTCAGACTTGTTCCCTTGCATGGTGATCTCTGTGGTGGTGGACCCACCGTCTGCAATATCTCCAACGAAGGGTACGAAACCAATGAAGAAATCGAAGAGGGCGTTCAACCACATTTTTCTGCGGACGCTTTTTTCCAAGCCCCCCTCAACTTTCCCGGCCTGATGGATGACCGTCCCGGCCATGAAAAAGTCTAAGAGATCGCCCACCGCAGGTATGAACCCCACAATACTGCCCCAGCCGAGTTTTATACCGCAAATATTAAAAGCATAATCCAGTCGATGTGCACGACGCTGGACCTTAGCGAGGACTTTGGCGTCGTGATTTGAGAATGGGGTTGATGCCATGCTGGCCATGAAGATGTATCTGGAGGGGTTGGATTGCGCGTCCAGTGCTGGTGAATAAAGGACTCTTATCTCCAATCCTTGTCTGACAGTCGAGTCATCTCCGTCAGCTAATTGATATCGTAGACATGGGAATCAGTATCGCATTACCCACATTAGTGTGCATGTCGTAGTCATGCCCCCAAGTATAAGCCATCTGTATAATCGCTTCCCTCTCATCTCGCCGCTTGTGCAGAAAATATAAGGTAGTTAGTCTAGGGAGCATTTGAGGAAGACGAGACCTAGGCATCTCGAGCCTCGTGACTTATGAGGCATGGCGGGTACAAATCCCACCTCGTGGCTACAACAAAGGATTGACGCTTGGAGAGGACTGCTGGCTAATTGATATTACCTTGGTAACTTTTCATCAATCAAGATGTACACAGCGAAGAAACGGGTGACCGAGTTGTACCAAGTGCCGTGATAACACACTTTGGTTGAAATTTAGACCCAAGTGCTCCCTACCCAGTACTCCATATGTGGCCTACCCAGTGCTTTATGTTGGAATACGAGGTCATATGGGGCATATAATATGGGGTTGAGGCTATTTAGTAAGTAGTAACTTTTGAAGGAAGGATGGAGTGGGAAGGATAAATACCCCTAGCGCCAAGCCGGCCGGAATAACTAACCACCGGGATATACGTAGGCACGTAGGTACCTTATGTGCATAGGTAAGGTACGTGGGTACGTACCTTCTTTCCAACAGGATGAATGCGGCGCCGGATGGATGCGGAGATTACCAACCAAATCACACCTGAAATTCCAACACTTTATATGTGGTATACGTGACCTTTCTAATTGAAACCACCAAAGTCTCTACCAAACGCCCTAGATACCAAACTCCCTACCTCCCGACCAAATCCCCTGCCAAACGCCCTACCAAACTCGATACCAAACTCCCTACCTCCCGACCAAATCCCCTACCAAACGTACATGCTTCAAAATACACGTCGGTCGGGCGCATAACACACGTCAAACAGTGCTTCAACCAATGCTTCCTACTGAGCTTCCTACTGACCTTTCTACTAGTGAGCTCTTTACCGACTTGACTCAGGCTCAGGCTCGTCTGCGGCAGGAAGATCCAGAAGGGAGACAAGCGTCTGCTACTTTTTCCTTCTTGATTCTGATTATGACGGAGATAGATGTTGAGATTACATTCGATTCTGCATTGATCTCAGGCTCAGACTTGATCTGAGACTTTGTCGTGCCACCACTTGTCCAATGCACAATGGCATCCACCTTCGCAGCATCCATACGAGCCTGGAACGAAGAGACGTGCTTGTCTGTCCTAGCTGGAAGCTCATCGCCACGCGCCCAGGCCGGGCAGTCCAAATGGCTGTCTTCCAGGTCGTTACCTGAGGGTGGTAGGAAGGGCCCATCGCCGAGCTCGCGGGGTCGGGCGATCCAGATGCCTGGCCCCCAGATCGTTACCTGAGGGTGGGAGGAAGGATCCATCGCCGCGAGCCCAGGCCGAGCGGTCCAAATGCCTGGCCCCCAGATCATTACCTGGGGGGTGGGAGAAAGGGTCCATCGCCGCGTGCCCAGGCCGGACGGTCCGAATGCCTGGCCCCCAGGTCGTTACCTGGTGGGTGCGAGGGAGGGCCCATCGCCGCGCGCCCATATATGAGGGTGCAAGACTCTTTCGATCTCATCGCAAGCAGATGTGGAAATCTCGCAATTCGTCTGGCAAAGCCAAAACAGACGCTGCTCGCAAAGTCAAGGCTGACGCCGCTGCTAATGTAATTGTGGACGCTGCTGCCAAAGCAAACACTGCAGGCCTTCACGAATTCCTGTACAGAGCAGATAACCATCGATTGTATACGTCGGAAGAACACTCCAGGAATGCCCACGCCTTCTATCCGCATGATATCGAGCTGGTTCACCAATAGGTGCATATGCATGATGACGCCAGTCTGTAGTCTCGTTGAAAAGAGTCTCATCGACGAAAACGAGCTGCTCAGCCGTTATATGCAGCAGCTTCGCTATTCATTTAAGCCGTAGCTCATCGTTCTGTCTGATTTCTTTACGCTGACCTTGTTTTTCACATCAGCGCCTTCTCTTCAGAATCCTGAATATCGTGAACCGATGCATGTGTAAACCTCACTCTTTTCATAGGAGCCACATCATCTCTTTCTGCATAGCTCACGGCTGTTGCTTCAGATAAGCTTTTAGGGAGTCTTCAGCGATCAGACAGATCTTTCGAGGAGCGCCCTTCGGACGAAATTGAGGCCTAAAGGGAGAGCTATACATGAGATTCCCTTGTATAGTATAAACGGTATTACGGTGGCAGTGAACCTCTTCGGGGATGACGAGGGGACTTCAATGTAAAATCAAAAGGCGTAGTATCTTCGAGCGAAGGGCCGAAGCCAGTGAACCCGTCATGGCTACTTAGAATATCAGCAGTTGAAGGTCTTGAACAGCTTCATTTTTACCTATTTGATTGATTTCTCTAACACCAAAACAGGCTTTCAAGGCTTGGTGATAGCGAGAATGTCGAGAATGTCGAGGTTCAGTAGTAAATTTGCTGGGGCGCGACAAATGCGATGCCAAGGATTCCATAGCTTTCTGCATACGCTAATAGGCAATTGGGATAATACGCTGGTGGTGATGTTTCATTCTGGCACTCGTCGCATCTGGCTTGTTTAAGGTATGAATCATGAAAGACGGTGGGTTGGGGAAAAGCTCCCGTCTATGACCGTCAAGATGCCAGGTTTCAAGAGTTGCTCGTAAACGATTTCATTTTCGTTGAAAGTCGCCAGCTGAATGTTATGCTTATGAAATCCACGTCGTGGTCGACCCATGGAGGCTACGAGCAAACCTTCATTCACCCAACGAGACCCTTGGCCCTCCTATGTCCATGGGGCACGTGTTCGAAGGCGGATTCAAACCCCGCATGCTCACTCTGTGATCAAGGTTCTTTGAAGACCCGGCTAGCAGCTCGATCAAAGAGACATGGACAAAGGTTCGTACGGAAAGATCCGCTTGCCATCATGCGTAGGCTAGACTGGTAAGAGCCTAGCCTAAGAAAGCTTGGGAAGAGCTCCGCATTATGCTTGGTGTAAGGTATGGTAGGCTCGCGCTGGCCAAGCTATCATCTCGCCGTTACGAGGATAGGGCGATAGAGGGAGAGAGGTGTATATGGAAAGGTATAGGTAAGCTTTGCAAGGCAGAATCCGAATCGGCTTCGTACAATCCTCTAATCCTGAGGGCTGATAGAATCTCGTTGAAAGAGCTAATGGGAAATCCTGGGGCTTGGGGGCAAAACTCCATAGGATGGCGACCACCAGAAATTCTCGCATGGGCGAAGAGCTCTACGTCTCAGCTCCGACTGATATGGTCCAGGATTGTGGGAGGCGTGATCAATGTTCTACCCACTTTAGGTCATCCCAGGATCTTCGTTAAGCTGTGGAAAATGAGGGCCAGAGTACACCACCATAGATAAAGCATGGGACTTTTGCTCGACTGCCTAGGACCTAACGTCAGCCACTCGACGTATGCCATGTTTTGTACCTTGTACTCGTGACCTATGCCGATGCTATAGCTGATCAAAGCCAGTAGTAGTGAGACAAGCTCAGCTCCAATGCAGCTGGTCGCCTGACCAGTCAAGGCAGCGGATGTAAGTGTGTGTGCGGCAACGAAGGCTATCAGCTGAAAGTACGTACATCCTTTGTCACTGGCGAGACGAGCGAGCAACCCACTGTTCGAGTGAACCCCGAAGAAAGAGCAAAATTCTGCGAAGCCTTGCACTCACCCCTGCTTGTTGATGACCACGGGGCTCTTTTGGGAAGAAACCCCGAAGCAGTGGCCGTTGTCTCTCTCATCATGCAAGTCTCCAAGCGATTGCAGCTGATATGAATGCCTCGAAGCCTGTTGCGTTCTTGATGTCATGGGTCACAGCCGTGCGCCAGATGCTATTGAAAAGTCTCTTCGGAAGGCATGGCCGGTCCTGTGATAACCACATCGCCCCGTGACTTTGTTATTGCATCTCCATGAGTCAGAGAAAATTGCTTCGAGTCTCACGCTTCGTTGTGATATATAACGTTGAATTGACCACATTTCCCCTTCTCTATATCTTTCCGCTTCATAGCTTGTGTGTTCTCTTTTCTACCTTGGCAATATTACTTGTCTTGTTGTTGAATCATGAGCTTCAAATTCGACTTGCAAGACTGACACTTTGTCAATAAAGTCGACTATGTACATTTCATGCACACTCAAGCGACTTTTCTTACTAACTTTTTCAAGAACTTGATGAAGAACGATATTACAAAGGCAAATGGCAAAAACAACAACTCTAGCGATAAAATCGGCCTTTCATTCGCTTCATTGATGATCACGATCAAAGTCTTCAGCGATTTCAGCGTCACTTCATGGAATCAGATAGTCTTTCAGAAGTCTTCGACTAAGAACAGTGCATCGAGCTATGAAGCATTCGAAGAACCTGCTAGCTTGAAGCATATGCTTCTCAATAATGCCGACTCTACTCAAGGGGATCAGTCTTTTCAGAAGTCTTCAGCGATGATGCTCATTGAAACCTCTACTTCTGATTATGTCAATGGCCAATATACTCCTCCTGTATCTTCGTCGACGATTCACAATACATCATTTGATCAATCGATAGACATTCATCCATTCTATCATACCGGCTACCATAGGCATTTTATTGAGCTGTCTGCAACCGTGGCTCAATGCCTTGGTTTGGTCGATGGAAGTGAATACTACTCCGTTGAACAGATATTCCTGTGGGTTTGTCGACCCTTTATCGACAAAAATTTCAAACATGGTGCGACTCTCCAAACTTTACGTTTGTGAAGGCAGAGGATACGAGTAGCCATTGATGATGCCCAGGTGTGTATGCAATGCCTATTTCTTAGTTCTGATCCACACCTTCGTCCACATCTTCGCCGATGGTACACCTCTTATACTTTCATCAAAATGTTCGACTAATCGGTACAATACTGTTCACACAGGAAAGTTCAGACTTGTAAGAACAAGGAGGACGTTTTCGGCATCTTTTATCGACTCTGCACATTGTATGAAAGATGTAAGGATGATCATTATAGATTGTTGGTTAGATTTTGCATCCGAAATATCAGCGGCATAGGTTTCGTCAAGGATATTGTGTGGACTGGCTTATGACAGGAGTCTACTGGGTCTTCAGGATGATATTCCGTTCTCATGAAAAACGTCTGATTTTAATCTTTCAATCTTTCTTCAAGACGGTTGCTACGAGTATTTGTTTTTGTTAATCGACACTCCTAGTGTATTACTCTTGTTAGGCTTACTATAGCGTTTGATGCAGATTTTGAACTCGATGGAGAGATTGTACATGTAAAGCACTAATAAGACAATTCGGCAAATCACAATAGCGAGGTTGTGAGATTGGTAGCTTAAATCACTTCAGATTGAGTAGAACGACTTCTAACAGTTCATTAGAAGTCCATGCTTTCGAGTTCGGAAAATACCTTAAGTGCATTGAGCGGTATATTCTGGAGGATCATCGAGATATCTTGGAGGAGGTTCGTACACCACAGGCTCTATGGCGAGGCTGTATGCCATGGCAATCCAATGATAAACTGAGGGCTCTAGTCTCTTCAAGAAAGCAATGTTGTTGTGCTCATGAGAAAGACGGCCATGCTCATATGTCATAAAAAAAGAATCTAAGAATATCATTTCATTAGTCAAGTCGCTGATGGTAGTAATAATCTTGGCACGACTGTGTTCGCGACGTGACATCTTCTCAATGAGCGCCGCCATTCGTGGGAAACTTTCTTCGCTCACAACAGCTTCAGGACAAGGGTCCTGTATGGAAGAAGACATGATCTTTGACATAGTTTCGATCTGACACTCTATACAGACAGCTCGACTGTCATCAATCCAGGCGAAATCAGAGGTAACGATGGAGTAAAGAACGAAGACCTCCAGAATGGCTCGAATGTAGGTGAACAATAAAATGTCATCTTCAAAGACGCATATTTTGGTTAACAGAAAAACAACAACAGCGCGGAAAGTTTTACGACCGGTAGCCGAGAACTCCTGCAACATGCTTTGTAGTTGAGCAACGTTTTTGTCCTGTTCTCGTAGCGATGCCGTCGTGGATGGGTTACTTAATCGGGCACGCCAACTGGCAACATAATGATCTTGTCGTAAAAAAAAGCGCATATGCTGCCAGACTATAGACATAACAAAATTGCAATGTGTGTGTGGATAACGGTAGTCTAGTAGATATCAAAGTCTTCTCAGAAGAGTTATAGGTACGGGCTAGCACACCCGCGGAGCCAGGACTGAAGCTTATATAAGA